>Ga0208733_100321_pt1 | contig 23229 bp, 21 predicted proteins | sample SubbioR11Jul_8B1_FD_184816 | JGI IMG/M metagenome (GOLD analysis project Ga0208733, IMG submission 184816) | Serpentinite rock and fluid subsurface biosphere microbial communities from McLaughlin Reserve, California, USA - CR11Jul_8B1 (SPAdes) | ecosystem: Environmental > Terrestrial > Deep... | reverse complement strand
GTCGTCTTTCCGGCGAAAGCCGGAATCCAGTGTTTTCAAGGGTCTCTGGATGCCGGATCAAGTCCGGCATGACGGAAAAAGACATTTATAAACAGACTCTATTTAGTTATTGGCGCTTGGTGTTTGGCTCTTCATATTTATACTTTCCACTTTCCGTTTTTAACGACGCTCCTAAAAGGATCCGTTCCGCCAGTTCCCCGAAAGAGATGCCCACATACTCCGCGGCCTTGGGCAGGAGGCTCGTCTCGGTCATCCCCGGCATCGTATTTACATCGATGACGAAGGGATTCCCCTCTTCATCGGTCATCAGATCCACCCTCGCGCAACCCGAGCAGCCAAGCGCCTGAAAAGCCCTGATGCTGATCTCCTGGGCATGGAGATACTTTTCTCTGGGAATCCGGGCCGGGACGATATACTCCGTTTCTCCTTTCGTATATTTCGAATGGTAATCATAGAACCCGCTCCTGGGAGCGATCTCGATGATGGGGAGGGGAATGTCATTGAGAATGCCCACGGTGATCTCCTTCCCCTTCATAAACGCTTCAATCAGGATCTCTTCATCGTATTTCCCTGCCTCCTTCAATGCCCGAAGGAGTTCTTCCTCCCTTCTGACAATGGAGATTCCGATCGTCGATCCCTCCTGGGCGGGCTTGACCACAAGCGGAAAGGGAAGGGAAATGATTCTCGGCGCCTCTCTCTCAACCTCCTCCCGCTTGAGGAATTCGAATGGGGGCGTTGGGATTTTTTCATGGAGTAAAATCTTTTTGGCCATGATCTTGTGAAGGCAGAGCGCGCTTGCCAGGACACTCGATCCGGTATAGGGAATCCCCATCAACTCCAGCATCCCCTGAATCGTCCCGTCCTCCCCGTACCTTCCGTGGAGAGCGATAAAGGCTATTTCAATCTTCCCTTTCACCAACCTCTCCGCAATGTCACGGCCCACATCCACAGGACAGGCCGTATAGCCTTTCTCCAGAAGGGCTTTGTGGATCGCCTTTCCTGTCCGGAGAGAAATCTCCCTCTCACGGGAGAGGCCTCCCATCAGGACGCCGATCTTCTTTTTCTTAATGGGTTGATCCTTCATCTACTTACCGCCATACCTCCGCAGTCCTTATTCCGCAAAGATTCTTACAAAATAAATTCTGAGAATTTATCTCTAACACCGGTCAATGATTCCTGTCATTCCCGTGAAGGCGGGAATCCAGAAAAAACCCCACAAAGAAAATCCTGGATTCCTGCTTCCGCAGGAATGACGAAAATTTGATGCCAAAATTTCAAATATTTTTGGTTAGGGTTCACCCACCACCCTCACCTCCCTTTTCAGGGAGATGGACTTCTCCTCGTAGACCCTTCTCTCCACCCACTCGATGAGATGGAGAATCTCTTCCGCGGTCGCCTTTCCCAGGTTGATGATAAAATTGGCATGGCGATCTGAAACCATGGCCTGCCCCATCCTGAACCCTTTTAACCCGATCTCATCAATCCACTTTCCTGCCGGCCCCTCCTCCGGATTCTTAAAAATGGAGCCTGCGCTCGGATAGTCGAGAGGCTGTGTTCTCTTCCTCATCTCTGAAAAAAACTTCACCCGCTCAAGGATCTCCTTTTTTCTTCCTTTCTTTAGATGGAAGCATCCTTTCAGGATGACCCAGGATGGCGGTAAGGCCAAACTCCGATAAGAGAACCGGAGTCTGGAGCGGGGTCTCTCCACAACCTCTCCATCCTCTTTCATCAACGTCACGGAATGGAGGACATCCTTCAACTCTGCCCCCCACGCGCCCGCATTCATGGCCAGCCCGCCGCCCACGGTGCCCGGAATCCCGAAAAAAGGTTCAAGTCCGGCAAGCCCTTTTTGAATGGAGAATTGAACCAGTTGTTGAAGCGAACAGCCGGCTTCAGCCTCCAGAAACTCTCCATCCATCCGAACTTTTTTCATCCCCTGCGTCAGGCTGACCACCCAGCCCCGAATGCCTCTGTCTCTCACGATGAGATTCGTTCCTTTTCCTAAAATGAAGACGGGAATTCTTTTTCTCCGGGCATGCAGGATCACCTTTCCCAGTTCCTTCATGTTTTCCGGAAAGAGGAGACAGTCTGCAGGGCCTCCCACTTTGAGGGAGGTATATTTTTTCATCGGCGCATCAAAGAGCGCCCTTCCCTCAATCAAACCCTTCGCCTCTTTTTTGTAATCTCGAATCATCCATCCCATTGCGGATTGCAGATTGCGGAGTGCGGAATGAATTCCGAAATCCGAAATCCGCATTCCGAAATTACAAACGTCTCCCCAGCTCCTCTGCCGTCTGATAGATGTCTCCTGCGCCCAGAGTGATCACCATATCTCCCGGAGCAACGACATCGAGAAGATGGGCAACGATCTCCTTCTTGTCCGGAATATAGGTCACATCCTTATGACCGTACTCCCTGATCCCTTCAAAGAGAGCTTTTGTTTCCACCCCTTCTATCCGTTCCTCTCCGGCCGCATAGATATCTGTCAGGATGAGGACATCCGCATCGTAAAAGGCGGCCAGGAAATCCTGGAAGAGGGCCTGCGTCCGGGTGTAGCGATGGGGTTGAAACACAGCGATGATCCTTCTCTTCCATCCTGTTTTCGCCGCCTTCAATGTGGCCATGATCTCTACGGGGTGATGGCCGTAGTCATCCACGATGAGAATTCCTTTCTTCTCCTCCTTGATCTGAAACCGTCTTTGAATCCCGCCGAAATCCTTCAGGGCCTCCTGAACGACCTGAAACGGGATGTCAAGCTCAAAAGCAGTAGCCACCGCAGCCAGCGCATTATAAACATTATGAAGGCCCGGCATCCGGATCCTTAACCTTCCGACCTCTTTTCGCTGATAGAGGACATCAAAGGCGGTGGAGAGTCCGTCGAATTCGATCTCTTCCGCCTGAAAATCAGCCTGAACGGTCAACCCGTAAGTTGTGAACCGCTTCTTCAGCCTCGGGAGAAGGCTCTGGACGTTGGGATGATCGAGGCAGAGCACGGCCAACCCGAAGAAAGGAATCTTGTTGAGAAAATCGAGAAAGGCTTCCTTGATCTCCTCAATCCCCTTATAGTAGTCGAGATGCTCCGGATCGATGTTGGTCACCACAGCGATGGTGGGCATCAGTTTAAGAAAGGACCCATCGCTCTCATCCGCCTCGGCAACCAGAAACTCTCCCTGCCCTAACTTTGCGTTACTGCCGATGCTGTTCAGTCTTCCTCCAATGACCACGGTCGGATCGAGCCCTGCAGCGCCCAGAGCCGTGGCAATGAGGGAGGTGGTCGTCGTCTTTCCATGGGTCCCTGCAATGGCGATGCCCACCTTCATCCGCATCAATTCCGCCAGCATCTCCGCCCTCGGGATGATGGGGATGAGCCTCTCCTCGGCCACTCCAAGCTCCGGGTTGTTCGGACGAATGGCGGAGGAGACGACCACGACGTCTGCCTCTTTCACATTCTCTCTCCAGTGGCCATAATGGATTTCGCAGCCCAGGGTCTGAAGCCTCCGGGTGACCTCTGTCTCCTTCATGTCCGATCCGCTGATCCGGTAACCCAGGTTAAGCAGAACCTCGGCGATTCCGCTCATCCCGATGCCGCCGATCCCGACAAAATGGATGTTTCTGATCTTCCCTTTTCGATACATAATGAGTTCGATTCCCCCTCACCCTAACCCTCTCCCACCAGGGGAGAGGGAAACTATTTGCATGATTCTCCCTTTAAAAATCCCCTCCCCCTCGACGGGGGAGGGTGAAGGTGGGGGGGAAATGATGCCCCAACTAACTCATAGCACTGTTCCACAATCTCTTCGGCGGCCCTCGGACGCCCGATCCTCCGGATCGCCTCTTCCATCCTCTCCCTTTCCTCGGGATAATGGTAAAGGTTGCGAATGGTCTCCGAAAGCGATAGACCGTTCAGCTCCTCATCCAGAATCATCCTCGCTGCTCCCAGATCGACCAGCCTTTTTGCATTCATCCATTGGTGGTTATGAGCCGCGTAGGGGTAAGGGATGAGAATCGATGCCTTTCCGCAGACGGCCAGTTCCGCAACCGTGCTCGCTCCAGAACGGCAGATCACCAGGTCAGCCCTCCGGTAACAGCGCGCCATCTCATCGATAAAAGGCATCACCTCCGCATCGAATCCCTTCTCCTCATAGCCTCTTGAAACGAGACCCAGATCCTCTTTGCCGGTCTGATGGATCAATCTCAAGGATGATCTCAGATCCTGGAGCGGGACCAGGGCTTCCATCATGGCCGCATTGATCCGGTGCGCGCCCGCACTCCCCCCGAAGATGAGAAGGGTGAACCGATCTACCCTCTCCCGTGAAGGTCCGGAGACAGTTATCTCTTTCCTGATCGGATTGCCGGTCACAACGGTCTTCCTTCCTGGAAAGTATTTCTTCGTCTCTTCGAAAGAGACAAAGATCCGCTGGCTGAACCTTTTCAAAATCCGATTGGTCATCCCTGGAATCACATTCTGCTCATGGATGGCCCTCTTCATCCTGAGAAGTGAAGCGGCCAGAACCGCCGGCCCGGAAGCATATCCGCCCACGCCTAACACCAACTGGGGTTGAAACTCCTTCAGGATGGCCAGCGCCTCGGCAACGGCCTTCGGAAGAGCAAAGAGGGCTTTCAATTTTCCCGTCAAGGATCTTCCTTTGATGGGCATGGCATGGATCATCTTCAACGGAAATCTCCCTCCAGCCAGCACCCTGGCCTCAATCCCTCTCTCCGTCCCGATGAAGAGGGCTTCATTCCCCATCTCCCTTGCCATAAAAGCCTCGGCAATCGCCATCCCTGGAAAGAGGTGGCCTCCTGTGCCCCCTCCGGCAATGACACACCTCATCGTCGTTCCGCATGGGTTGAAAGGTGAAGAAGAATCCCCAACCCGATGAAATTGGCAATCAATGATGTCCCTCCATAACTGACAAAGGGAAGGGTCAACCCTTTGGTCGGAAGCAATCCCAGGACCACCCCCATATTGATAACCGCCTGAAGAGAGATCATTAAGGTGATCCCCAGCGCTAAATAGGAACCAAACTTATCCTGAATGGAAATTCCGATCTGGATTCCCCTCAAGGTCAGAATGAAGAAGAGAAGCACCACACCCATCGCCCCCACCAGTCCCAGTTCCTCTCCGATGATAGAAAAAATGAAATCCGTGTGAGGGGCCGGAAGGAAGAAGAGTTTCTGTCTTCCCTCCCCCAGTCCCAGCCCGAAGAGACCGCCCGAGCCAAAGGAGAGGAAAGACTGGATGATCTGAAAACTCGTTCCTGTGGGATTCTCCCAGGGGCGGATGAAACTGATCAGCCTCTTGTAACGATACTCCGCATTCATAAGAAAAACATAGGCTACCGGAGCGGCCAGCAGGAAAGCGCCGGCAATATAGATCACCCTTGCGCCGCTGATGAAGAGCAGAAGAAAGACCATGGCCGTGAGAAAGAGGGCCGCCCCGAAATCAGGCTCCACCAATACCAGCGCGATGACCAGACCGGAGAGCAGAATCGTAGGGAGAAAACCGAAGGAGAAACTCCGTATCCTGTCCTCCTTCTTGGTCAGGAAGTAAGCTAAAAAGATGATCAGGCCCAGCTTGGCAAATTCCGAGGGCTGGAAGGTGAACCCGCTGATCTTCAACCATCGCATCGATCCGCCCGCCCGATGGCCTATGCCCGGGATCAATACGGCGATGAGCAACAGGACGGAGAGAATAAAGATGGGATAGGCAAATCGCTTCAGTATCCCGTAAGGAAAGAACATCATCATGATCATCAATAGGAAACCCACTCCTGCATAAAGCGCCTGCCTCTTCAAAAAGTAGTAGGGATCGCCAAACCGGTCCCCGGCGATGATCGCGCTTGTGCTATAGACCATGACGATCCCGATTCCCACCAGCGCCAGGGCCACCATCAGTAGAATATAGTCGAACCTTCTCTTACCTTGCACCCTTTGGCCTTCCCTTTATCTCATCAAATGGTTGCTTTAAATAACAAATTCCAAATTACAAATTCCAAATAATACTCAATATCCAAATTCCAATGACCAAATGTTTCGGAAATTGGTGCTTGAAATTTATTTGGAGCTTGGTGCTTGGTTATTGGTGCTTATTCTTTGCACTGCCTCCTTAAACGCCTTTCCCCTTTCTTTATAATCCTTGAACATATCGAAACTCGAACAGGCGGGCGAGAGGAGGACCGCCTCCCCTCTCTTCGCCGTCCGGTGAGCCAGAAGGACCGCCTCCTCGATCGTCCCTGCCATGACCGTATCGGTCAAAGATCCCAGCTCACGGGCCATTCTCTCCTTCGCCTCTCCGATAAGGATCATTTGCCTGACACGGCTCTTTACCCACTCCTTGAGGGGATGAAGGTCTGTCATCTTATCCTTCCCGCCTGCGATGAGAATGACAGGCTCCTGAAAGCTCTGAAGCGATTTGATCACGGAACCCACATTTGTTCCCTTCGAATCGTTGTAATAGGAAACCCCCTCAATCTCCCGGACAAATTCGAGGCGATGCTCCAATCCCCTGAACCGGTTGAGAACCCTCTCGATCGCCTCTTTCGAACTGCCGAAAAGCCTCGCCGCAATGATGGCCGCCATCATATTTTCCACATTGTGGATCCCCTTGAGAGGCGACTGACTCAATGAGTAGGTCTCTTCCAATCCCTTCAGTTTGAGAAAGATTTCTTTGCCATTTGAAGAGGCGCCTTCTTCGACCTTCTCCCTCAGGCTGAAAAAAAACTTCTTTGCCCTTACCCTTTCCTCATACCGCATCACAATGGGATCATCCTGATTGAGGATGGCTATATCTTCAAACCCCTGGTTCTTAAAAATCCTGATCTTTGCCTCAATATAATCTTCGTATTTCGAATAACGATCGAGATGATCCTCGGTGATATTGAGGAGGACCGAGCACCGGGGTCGGAAGTCCTCGATCCCTTCCAACTGGAAACTGGAAGCTTCAACGGCCAGGATCTCCCATTGGCCTCCTCCCCCTGCGAAGAGGATCAGGGGTTCTCCCACATTGCCGCCGACTCCAACTTTCTTCCCTTCTTCCTTCAGCATCTCTCCGATGAGCAGGGTTGTGGTCGTCTTGCCATTGGTGCCTGTGATCGCAATGATGGGAATGCGGATGAACTGGTAAGCCAGTTCCATTTCGCTGATCACCCGTATTCCCTTGTCCACCGCCTTCCGAATGGGTTCGAGAGTGGGATCAACTCCCGGGCTGAGGATGATGAGATCCTGACTAAGAAAGTTCTTCATTGTATGCCCGCCCCATTCCATCGAGATGGACATCTCCCTTAACTCCTGAAGAACCTCTTTCATCTCCTCTTCGGGTTTCATCTCAGAAGCGCTCACGATTGCCCCTTGTTCATTAAGAAATTTCACCGTTGCCAGCCCTGTGCTCGCTAAACCCACCACCAGTACTTTTTTTCCGCGAAGATCCATAACTTCAGCTGGAATGATGGAATGTTGGAATGATGGAATAATGGGTAAGCCACTTCTTAACCCAATATTCCAATGTTCCATTCTTCCAATATTCCTCCTTTTACCTCAGTTTCAATGTGCCGATGGCCACCAATCCCAGGATGATGGCGATGATCCAGAACCGGACGATGATCTTCGGCTCTGCCCAGCCCTTCAATTCAAAATGGTGATGGATGGGCGCCATCCGGAAAACCCTCTTCTTGCGCAACTTATACGAGACGACCTGAATGATGACCGAAAGCGTCTCGGCCACAAAGATCCCGCCCACGATCGCCAGGAGAAACTCCTGTTTCGTGACCACGGCGATCGTCCCCAGGGCCGATCCCAACGCCAGTGAGCCAACATCGCCCATAAAGACCTGCGCGGGATAGGTATTGAACCAGAGAAAGCCCAGGCCGGAACCGAGCAGGGCTCCGCATAAGATCGTCAGCTCGCCGCTTCCTTTCACAAAGGGGATCTGAAGATAACCGGCAAACTGAAAATGACCGGCCAGATAACAGAAAAGAATGAAGGTGCCGCTGGCGATCAATACCGGTCCGATCGCCAATCCATCCAGCCCATCGGTCAGGTTGACGGCATTGGCCGTGCCCACGATGACGAACATTCCAAAGAGGATGTACCAGTTTCCGAGGTCCGGCATCACCCTCTTGAAGAAGGGAAAGATCAGTCTTGAGTCATGGTCAATGGTGTTGAACAGAACCCAGCTTGCCGCAAGGCCCATCGCCGCCTGGATGGGGAATTTATATCGCGCCTTAATGCCCATGCCATTTTTATCGCGGATCTTCTTGTAGTCATCGAGAAATCCAAGCGCGCCGAATCCCAGAGTGGTCAACAGCACGATCCAGATGTATCGATTCGTCAGGTCAGCCCAGAGAAGGGTCGGGATGAGAAGGGCCATCAGGATCAGGCTTCCTCCCATCGTGGGCGTCCCGTTCTTCGAAAGATGGCGGGATGGGACATCCTCCCTCACCACCTGTTTGATCTGAAAAGTTCGCAACTTCTCGATGATCCAGGGGCCGATCACAAAACTGATGAGCAGGGCGGTCAGAATGGCGTAGACCGTTCGGATGGTGATGTAACGGAAGACATTGAAAAAGGAGATCAGCTCATGAAGAGGATAGAGCAGATGATAGAGCATTTCTTTCCTCCCTCCCTTCTTTCAAGCCCTCAACCACTTTTTCCATTGCCATCCCTCTCGAACCTTTGACCAGTATCCAATCCCCTTCCCGGGCGAACTCCCTCAAGATGGAAGCGGCCTCGGAATGCCTCTCCGCCACTCTTGCCCTTTCATGCCCCAATCCTTCGCGAATGGCCGATTCCACAACGACAGGGGCTTCTTCCCCTATGGCCAGGAGGAGATCGATCGAAAGCTCTGCGGCCTTCTTTCCCAATTGGTGATGAGCCTCCACCGTAAACTCTCCCAACTCCAGCATATCGCCTAAGACGGCAATGGCCCTGCCCCTTCCCTTCGCCTCTGAAAGAGTTTGGAGGGCTAGTTCCATCGAATTCGGATTGGCATTGTAGGCATCGTTGATCAGGGTCTTTCCGTTTCCAAGGGAGAGAATTTCCATCCTCATGGGAAAGGGCCGGGATTGCTCCAGGGCTTCTATTGTTCTCTCCGGTTCAACGCCGAAGAGGCTCGCCGCCGCAATGGCTGAGAGGGCATTGTGAACGAAATGCTTCCCCAGTAACGGAAGACGGACCTCTGTCTCCTCCCCTTCCAGAATGAGAATGAAGGAAGTTCCTTCTCTCCCTTTGATCCGTATCTCCCTCGCCATCACATCAGCAGGATGATCGATTCCGAAAGTGATCTTCTGGCCCTGAAACTCCTCTCCGAGATCAATCACCCTGGGGTCATCCTGATTGACGATGATCGATCCATCCCTTCTCATCCTCCGGAAGAGTTCCCCCTTCTCCTCCTTGATCCTCTCCAGGCTCCCCATCCCTTCGAGATGGGCTCTCTGGATATTGGTGATCAACCCTACGTCAGGTTCTGCAATCTCTGTAAGCCTCCTGATTTCGCCGGGCACATTCATACCCATCTCAAGAACGACCACCCTCTCCTTCTCCGTCAGGTTGAGAAGGGTGAGGGGAAGCCCTATCAGATTGTTCAGATTTCCCTTTGTTTTGAGTATTGGGAAAGTGGTCTCGAGACAGGCGGAGATCATCTCCTTCGTCGTCGTCTTTCCATTGCTCCCCGTCAGGGCAACAACAGGCACACCATACTTACGTCTCCGATCCCGGGCAATATCCCCAAGGGCATGAAGCGTATCCTTTACAACAATCACCGGTCTGGTTTGATAACTATTCCATCGGATATCTCCGGCCCTATCCTCTTCGATCACCACACCCCCTGCTTTCTTCTCCAGGGCTTCGCCGGCAAAATGGTGGCCATCGAACCTCTCTCCTTTCAGCGCGATGAAGAGCGCTCCTTCGGTCACGGTTCTTGAATCTGTGGCGATGGCGTGGAAAACGACCTGATCTCCTCCCTGTAGAATTTTTCCACCTGTGGCCTTCAGGATCTCTCCGACATGAAATGTCACACTTCCTCCAGCGCCTTCCTTACCTCGACCCGGTCATCAAAAGGGATCTTCTTCTTTCCGATGATCTGGTAATCCTCATGGCCCTTGCCTGCTATCAGAACCGTATCTTCGGGTTTGGCCAATCGGACGGCCGTCCGGATGGCCTCTCTCCGATCGGGGACCTTCAGATACCCCTTCTTTGTTCTCCATGCCTCCATCCCGTTTCGACGCCACTCCTCGAGAGAAAGGATCTGAAACCCTCTCTCCACTTCCTCGATAATCGCAAGAGGATCTTCTGTCCTCGGGTTGTCCGATGTGACCACCGCCAGATCGCTATACTTCCCCGCCACCTCTCCCATCAATGGCCGCTTCGTCCGGTCCCTGTCACCGCCGCAACCGAAGACGGTGATGATCTTTCCCCTGTTCTGTGAAGAATAGGCAAGCGTGTCTCTCAGACCCAATAAAACCCGTTCCAGGGCATCGCTGGTATGGGCATAATCCACAATGACATGAATGGACTTTCGGTTTGCCACCTTTTCAAACCTTCCCGAAACACCTTCCACGTCTTCCACTCCCTCTTTCAGAATCTCCAGGGGAAGTCCCATCCCGAATCCCGTTGTCACTGCGGCCAGGATATTATAGAGGTTGAATCTTCCAACCAACTTCGAATGAAGAAGGAATTCTCCCTTCGGAGTCCTGACCCGGCAGGAAATGCCTTCGAAGGAGAGGGCCGCCTCTGTTGCGGAGAAGTCGGAGGAACTTCCCAGACCATAACGAAGGATCGGAAGATCGACTCCTCTTACGATCTCCTCTCCTCTCGGATCGTCAGAGTTGGTCACAGCAAACCGCCCTGTCTTCCGGCTCTTCATCAACGATTCGAAGAAGAGCTTCCTCTTGCTTTCGAAATATCGTTCTAGGGTCTGATGATAGTCTAAATGGTCGGAAGTGAAGTTCGTAAAGACCGCTCCATCGAATTGGCATCCGAAGACACGGTCGAGGTCAAGGCCATGGGAGGAGACCTCCATGATCACATGGGAGACCCCCTCCCCGGACATCTCCCAAAGAATTCTCTGGAGATCGAGAGATTCGGGCGTGGTGTTCAATGCAGGAACGACCTTCTGACCATACCGGTAATTGATCGTCCCGATGACACCCACTGCATACCCCGCTTTCTTCAATATCGATTCGAGGAGAAAGGTGGTGGTCGTCTTCCCGTTGGTGCCTGTGATGCCGACCAGAGACATCCTGTTCGATGGATCGCCATAAAAGGTCGAGGCAACCCTTGCCAGGGCCTGACGGCTGTTCGGAACGAAAATCGCGGTCCTGCCGCACAGCTCAGATCCTTCTTCCAATAAGATAGCCTCCGCTCCTCTCTCGATCGAATCATCGATGAAACGATGTCCATCCGCCTCCAATCCGCGGATGGCCGCAAAGAGGAAGTTCTTTCCGACCTGCCGGGAATGGTAGGCAATCCCTTCAATATCCTTCCGGGTCTCTCCGACGATCTTTCGGACCTCCACCCCTTCCAGCAATTTCATTAATTCCATGATCTTTTAAAAACGCTATGCGCTCTGCGCTATGCTCTTAGCGAATTATTTTAATTAAGACGGAGGCTCAAACTTCAGATAACAAATCTCTCCTTTATCGATCACCGCTCCGGCTCTGGGAACCTGTTCCACCAGCCTTCCATTTCCGGAAACCCTGATAATCAGTCCCATTCCTTCAATGCGGCTCAGCGCTCTTCGCATCGATAATCCGGCGAGGTCCGGCATCACAATCCTTTCCGCGCCCTTCCCTACCTTGATCTCCTCGATCACAGGCAATGTCCGGGCCGCCTCTCTCTTCATGGGAATCTCTGATTCGTTCTTGACGATCATCGTTCCTTTCGGGAAGATATTGAGATAGGGAAGAACCTTCTCCACGATCGCCCTGAATACGGGCGCCGCCACAACCCCTCCATAATTCGATTCCTTTGGTTCATCGATCACAACCAGGACGACGATCTTAGGTTCATCCGCAGGCGCAAATCCCATAAATCCGCTGGTGAATTTGTCCTCAGAATACCCGCCCAGAATACTGTCCACCTTCTGGGCAGTGCCTGTCTTTCCAGCCACCTCATAGCCCTGGGGAACCGCCTGTTCTCCGGTCCCGCCTTGCTCCGTGGCCGCCTTGAGCAGTCCGATCACCTTTCTGCTCGTCTCCTCTGAAATGACCCTCCTGACAGCCTCCGGTTTAAAAGATTGGACCACCTCTCCTCTCTCGTTTGTGATCCTCTCCACCACCTGGGGCCTCAACAGAACACCTCCGTTCGCAATGGCTGAAAGCGCGGCCGCCATCTGAATCCCTGTGACCGCAATCCCCTGTCCGAATGCGATCGTGTTCAGGGTGATCGGAGACCAGTATCTCGGATGCTGGGCAATCCCCTTTGCTTCTCCGGGAAGGCCGACCCGAGTCTTCTCTCCAAATCCGAAGTCGCAGAGGTACCGATAGAGCCGTTCCTTTCCCATCTTCTCTGCCGCCTTTGCCGCCCCGATATTGCTCGACATCTTGATCACCTGATGGAAGGTGAGCCATCCGTGTTTCGAGTTGTCCCGGATCGTCCGGTCATACACCGTATAGGATCCGTTTTCGCAATAGAAGGAATCCATGGGTTGAATGATCTTTTCCTCGAGGACAGCCGCGGCCAGAAAGGCTTTAAACATAGACCCCGGCTCAAAGACGTCTGAGACCGCCCGGTTCCTCCACGACCTGGGCCGGTACTGGATGAACTGGTTCGGATTGAAAAACGGATAGGAGGCCAGGGCCAAAATCTTTCCGGTCTTCGGATCCATGACGATGACCATTCCTCCATTGGCTCCCCATTTCTGAACCGAATGACTCAACTCGGTTTCAGCTGCATGCTGGATCTGTTTATCGATGGTGAGGATGATATTCCGGTAATGTTCCTCCTTCCCATGACGACCGCCGCCCGTCATGATCCCCCGGCCCATGGCGTCCCTCTCCGTTATGAGGACATTCTGTTTTCCGTTGAGCAGGACATCGTGTTGGAGTTCGATTCCCTCCAACCCCTTCGAATCGAGGCCGACAAACCCGATAATATGGGCGGCCAGATGGGAATTGGGATAGAATCGCTTATTCTCTCTGAGAAAATGGATGCCGGAGAGATGGAGGGCTTGCACCGCTTCGGCCTCTTGCGGAGAGATCTTTCTCTCGATCCATTCAAAGGACTTTCGGCTCTTCAACTTCTCTCTCAATTCCTTCTGATCGTTCGGGAAGATGGCAGAAAGCTTCTGAACCGTCTTCTCCACCTCAACGATCTTTTTCGACTCTGCATAGACCGAATCAACCTCAACGCTGACGGCCAGCTCATTCTCATTCCGGTCATAGATCGTCCCCCGCTTCGGAACCAGCGGGATATGGCTCGATTGTTGCCGGGCCGCCAGCTTATAAAGCTGCTCCTTCTTGAGGACCTGGAGCTGGAACATCCTTCCCACGATGAGGACAAAGGAGAAGAAGATAAAAAATGAGATGAGAATGACCCTGACCTTGAACCAGTTGATGGATTTCTTTTTCATCGGATCACGATCACCTGATCGGGTTTGGGTTTGACCATCTTCAACTCCTCCACAGCGATCTTCTCAATCCGCGCGTAGGATTTGAGCGTGGCCGCCTCCAAACGCATTCTCTTATTCGCCTCGGTGAGCGCCTTCCCTTCTTTCACAGCGCTGGAGATTTCATATCCGAGTCGGATAACCTGAATTCTTGTCCAGACATAGAAGAGAGACCCTCCGATGAAAAGGGCCAGGAGCAGGCTGAAGAAGAAGAGGAGATGGGGATTGACCCCAATGGCTTTTTTCTTCGGAGCCTTTTCGGTCCAGAGAATTCGATCCTCCCCTTTGTTTAACGCCTTCGACATCTCTCTCCTCATAATCTCTCCGCGCACCGCAGTTTGGCGCTGCGGGCACGCGGATTCTTCTTTTGTTCTTCTTCGGATGGCGTTAAAGGTTTCTTCGTCAGGATGCGCATCATCCCTTCCCTCTCCAATCTCCGGAAAGCCCCTTTCACCATTCGGTCTTCGAGGGAGTGGAAAGAGATGATGCAGATCCGGCCTTCCTTTCTTAAAACCTTCCATCCCGATTCCAACACCCCTTTCAAATTCTCCAGTTCCTCATTCACCCTGATCCGGAAGGCCTGGAAGGTTCTCGTCGCAGGATCGATCTTTCGCGATTGAAACCTTTTGGGAATGGCGCCATAGACGATCTTTCTCAGGGCCACGGTGGTCTGAATAGGATTTTTTTCCCGTTCGGAGACGATCGCCCTCGCAATTCTTCTGGCCCATCGCTCCTCTCCATACTCAAAGAGAATTCTCTCCAGCTCCGCAAGGGGAAGACCGTTGGCCAGATCGGCGGCGGTGCAATCCCTACGCTCATCCATCCTCATATCCAGAGGCCCCTCTCCCCTGAAACTGAAACCCCTCTCTTCTCTCTCTAACTGAATGGAGGAGAGGCCGAGGTCCAACAGGATCCCATCCACGGATTCGATCTTCACCGTCTTCAGGATCTCTGACAGATGGATGAAGTTTTCTCTGAATATTCTTGCCCGGCTGCCATAGGGTTTCAATCTCTTCCCGGCCTCATCGATGGCCTTCTGGTCCCACTCCATTCCGATGACCACTCCATCAGGATCGGTTCTCTTCAGAATCTCCTCTGCATGCCCGCCCCCTCCCAGGGTGCCATCCAAATAGGTTTGGCCAGGCTCGCATCTCAATAAATCCATGACTTCCTCAACCATCACCGGAATGTGTTTTAATTCCATAATGCGTGATGCGTGATTCGTGATTTTATCCATTCACTATTCACCAATCACGATTCACGTGTGACGATTTATATTCCCAGATTGGCCAGAGTATCCCTGATCTGGTCAAAACCCTCCTCAGCCCTTTGCGCCACCTCCTGCCATTGCTCCTTGGCAAATATTTCGATGAATCGGCCCTCGCCCACCAGGACCACATCCCTTTTCAGACTCGCATAATCCCTTAATGTAGGGGGGATCAGAAGCCTTCCATGTGTATCAATGGCGCAATCGATGGCGCTTGAATAGAAAAATCTCAGAAAGGAACTCGTCTCCTTTCTCAAAATCGAGAAGGATCCCACTTTCTGTTCCACCAGTTGATTCCACTCCTCGTAAGGGAAGGCCAGAAGGCAATGGTCAAAATTGGTGATGACCAATCGTTCATCATACTTTTTATTGAGGATTTCCCTGAATTTTGAAGGAATGCTGATGCGGCCTTTGGAGTCTAAGGCATGATCATATCTGCCACGAAACACTGGTCCACCCCCTCTTTTTTAGAAAACCATACCACCTTATCCCACTTTTTTCCACTTAGCGATTAGAAATATCCTCAAAATTCAAATTTGTCAAGTAAAATTTTATACTTATTTCATTTTTTCCCCCGATTTTTCCGGATTTCACAACATATGCTTTTTGGGGGTCTTTCACATCCAATATTTAGTTAGAAAATAACCCAGAATATCTCCCTCTCCCCTGGCGCCTGTGTTGTAAAGGGGAAAATGGTAAAAATGTCATGCTGAACTTGTTTCAGCATCCAATAGAATCAACTGCTTACGAGACCCTGAACCAAGTGCAGGGTGACAAAAAGGCAATTACGGCACAGTCTCCGAAGGGGGAGGGGATCATATTGGATCAACCGCCATCCGGAGCCTTGTATAGCGATTTACCCATGGCCGTTTATGGAACCGGAAGGTCTATTCCATTTGACATAGCCATTTCTCCTGTCTAAAATTGGAGTGATGGTGATTGGAGTGATGGTGACAGACGCTTTAAAAAAGAGAGTTGAAAAACTGAGGGAAGAGATCGAATACCATAACTATCGCTACTATATTCTCGATCAACCCGATATCTCCGATGCCCAGTATGACCGGATGATGAGAGAACTGGAAAAACTGGAAGAAGAACACCCCGAACTCCGCTCCCTTAACTCGGCCACACAGAGGATTGGCGCTCCTCCCCTGGAAGCATTTGAAATCGTCCGTCGCACCCTTCCCATGCTCAGCCTCTCCAATGCCTTCGATGAAAACGAAGCAAGGGATTTCGATAAGCGGGTCAAAAAATTTCTGGCCTCCTCTGAAGACATCATCTATGTGGCTGAACCGAAACTTGACGGGTTGGCAGTGGAGCTCGTCTATGAGGGGGGCCGCCTAATGGTAGGCTCTACCCGTGGGGACGGCGTCAATGGCGAAAACATCACCCAGAATCTTCGCACGATCAAGACCATTCCCCTTCAACTTGTTCGGAAAGAGGTCCCTGTCCCGGAAAGGCTGGAGGTCCGTGGCGAAGTGATCATCCAGATCGAAAAATTTAAAGCATTGAATCGAAAGCGCAAGGAGATGGGAGACCTCCTCTTTGCCAATCCGAGAAATGCGGCGGCTGGATCGGTCCGGCAGCTCGATTCAAAGGTCACACGCGATCGTCCCCTTGAGATCTATTGCTACGGGGTCGGCGAAGTGAGGGGCAGAAACTTCCAAACCCACTGTGATATCCTCCAGACCTTGCCAAAATGGGGTTTGAGGACGAATCCCCATTTTCGAAGGTGCCGCAATATCGATGAGGTCCTCGAATACTATCACGAGATGAATGAGAAACGGGAAAGTCTTCCCTATGAGATTGATGGAATCGTGATCAAGGTTGATCGCATCGATTTGCAAACAAGACTGGGAGAGATCTCCCGCAGCCCCAGATGGGCTCTTGCTTTCAAATTTGCGCCCAAACAGGAGACGACAAGGATTTCGGATATCGTTGTTCAGGTGGGAAGGACCGGGGCGCTCACACCTGTGGCTGTGATGGAGCCGGTGAGAGTGGGAGGAGTGGAGGTCAGCCGGGCCACGCTCCACAACCAGGATGAGATCGACAGGCTCGATGTGAGAGTGGGCGATACGGTCACCATTCAGAGGGCTGGCGATGTCATTCCAGAAGTCGTCGAGGTGATCGCCTCAAAACGGACAGGGAGAGAAAAGAAATTCAGGATACCCTCAACATGCCCGGTCTGTGGAGCCGAGGTGATTAAAGAGGAAGTCATCTATCGATGTATCGGTCTGGACTGCCCCGCCCAACTCAAAGGGCGAATTAAACACTTTGCCTCAAAACGGGCAATGGATATTGATGGCCTGGGCATAAAACTGATTGATCAATTGGTGGACAAAGGGTTAATCAAGGATATCGCTGACATTTACTACATCAAAAAAGAAGAACTCATCGAATTGGAGCGGATGGCTGATAAATCAGCCAGGAACATCATCGACGCCATCGAAAAGAGCAAGACGAAACCTCTTGGGAAATTTCTCTTCGCCCTTGGAATCCTTCATGTCGGCGAAACCACCGCGGATGATCTGGCCAGCCATTTCCTCCGCTTGGAAGATTTCTTCCACCTCACTGAAGAAGATTTGAAGGAGGTGGAGGGGGTAGGCCCTGAGGTCTCGGCCAGCGTGGTTCAGTTCTTCAGGGATAAGAAAAATAGGGAATCGATTGAGCGATTGAAAAAGGCCGGCATAAAACTGATTGAACCGAAGGCAAAGGAGAAAGGAAAGCTGGCGGGCAAGAATTTCGTCTTCACAGGAACACTCAAGTCCTATGGAAGGGACGAGTCTCGAAATTTGGTGGAATCCCTTGGAGGAGTAACCACCTCCAGCGTCTCAAAGAAGGTCGATTTTGTGGTTGTGGGCGAAGACCCCGGCTCCAAAGCCGACAAAGCCAGGGAACTGGGAATAAAAATCTTAAGCGAAGAAGAATTCAAGAAGATGACCGGTTAGATCGAAGCATCCTGTCCCCAGACATTATTTTAAAAGCGCTCTTGAATGCCTTCTCTCTGAGTAACCCTTCAGTTATGAAGGATAAATACTTTGTTGAATATGTAACTCAGGGCCCTGCCGCAGGAGCCCTGAAAAATCAGCCTTGCTCGTGATCATTTCATAACGTTAAAATGTCGTTGAGGAAACATATGCCAACCATATTGCTTATAATGGGATGGAGACTTTTCTTCTATGCAAATGAACGCAATGAACCTACTCATGTCCACTGTCGGAAGGGCGATACAGAGTGCAAATATTGGCTCGACAGGGACAATTTTAACGTTGAGGAGGCCTTTAGTTTCAACTTGTCTCCGAAAGACAGGCGTGAGATAAAACAAATTATCTATGAACATTTTGACTACATCGAACAACAATGGGATGAGTTTGAAAGGAGAAGAAAACAATGAAAGCATATCATGACATCAAGAACCTGCATTTCAGTGGCGAGTACATGATATTGACGATTGATGGGGATGAGAGGAAATTTAGAATCGAGGAGATATCATCTGCGCTTGAAAGGGCATCCCAAAACGAAAGGGATGTATATGAGATTTCTCCTTCAGGTTACGGCATCCACTGGCCTTTGATCGATGAAGATATTTCAATAGATGGACTGCTCGGAATTGTCCATACAAGAGAGCTAAAGAGAAAAACCGCCTAAGCGCTCAAGAGGGGTGCGGCAAAAAGCCGTCGCACCGCTCAGCGCCGAAACCGTTACAAAGGAACACATACATCCATATAGGAAGGCACACGATATGGGGTGTTCATTGAATGGTGGGTTGGCTTGGGCTGGGAAATTAGGTTTTTGGCCCTTCTCTTCGCTATTGTGACGCTTCTATTTTTCGGTAGTGTCTTCCTGCCATGCGGATAGGCAGGTGACAACATTGTCTTGCTTTTCAGTAGCTTGCAAGTGACTCCAAAACGGGGTATAAGGTGGTACCAACAAAATGAACAGACCAGTCAAATTACGATCTAATGGTCCCGGGCAAAACGGTCACGAGCACGGCAAGCGGTTAGAAGCGGGGCGCCAGTTCAATAACCGCCGGCTGATCGGGCGTGCGAGTGACCGCCGTAGCAAAATGATTGCTTTTGGTTATTACGGTGGGAAGTTTTCCCACCTGGATTTCCTCCTGCCGTTGCTGCCGACTACCTTTACTCATTTCTGCGAACCTTTCGGCGGCTCCGCGGCCGTCCTGATCAACCGCCCGCCCGCGCCTGTTGAAACCTATAACGATTTAGATTCTGAAGTGGTGAATTTCTTCCACTGTTTGCGCGATCACGGCGACGAGCTTATCCGGCTGATCAGTTTGACTCCTTTCTCTCGCCAAGAGCTCGTGAAAGCGTGCCGTCCTGAGCCAGATCTATCGGCGATTGAGCGTGCTCGCCGCTTTTTCGTTCGCGCACGCCAGACACGAACTGGATTGGCACAAACGAGCTCGGAGGGCCGTTGGGCTCATTGTGTCTTGACTTCACGCGCCTGTATGGCCGGGGCTGTCTCACGTTGGTTAGGCAGCGTAGAAGGCCTACCCCAAATAGTCCAGCGGCTACAGCGCGTTCAGATCGAGAACGCCCCCGCAATCGAAGTAATTCGCCGCTATGATTCCAAATCAACGCTCTTCTACTGCGACCCGCCGTATCCTCACGAGGCCCGTGGTGACAGTAAGGCCTATAGCTACGAAATGACGGATGGTGAACATGAGGAGCTTGCTGAGGTCCTTCGATCCGTCCAAGGCGCTGTAGCGGTATCGGGTTATCGCTGCTCCTTGATGGATCGGTTCTATCGTGACTGGATCAGAGTAGATGCCAATACGCGTCTCTGCAATTCCTCGAAGGGTAAGCGCACAGAATCGGTCTGGGTAAACTATGATCCGGAATCTTACTCGCAGACCGCCGCCTATAATATTCTGCCCGACAAGAACCTCTATCTTTTTGAGCGACCTGCTCGCTACGATACCCGAAAACATGGCAAGAAAAGACAGGCCAAGAATGGGGCGTAGGTTCTAAAACAATTTGAAGTATTTCTCCATCTATCTCCAAACTTTTTTGACAGTTTAACTGCGAAGGTGGTGGACACCATCCACCACATGATAGGTGAGGAGGGTCGTCAGTTCGATCAACTTCCGTTCCTCATCTTCAGGATGGTATCCCAGTGATTCATTTCTACAGATCGCCTCCCATCGGCGAAGGCTTTTTCGAACCGTGTGCTGATTCGACCCCAAAATCCACTGGCTGACCTGTCCCGTAAGAACCCTTGCGTATTTTCGGATCAACCTCCAGGCCGGAAGCAATCTTCTCCGGCCATTAGTCGGTTTGATGAAGAGTTCGTTCATATCGTTCAGATATTCCTGGAGTTCCTGATCCAGCATCTCTCCATCCAGCCCCCACCATTCTGAGACGGTATCTTCGATATCCGTATATTCTCCTTCCCTCTTCCGCTTCAGATGGAACGGCTTTTCTCCCGTTATCTCCTCCATCAAACGATCGACATAGGTCAATTTATCGAGGGCATTGGGCCAGTTCCGGTACTTCCTCTCCCAGTGGGACCTCGGGTCGAGCCAGATGGCAAAGGTCTCTGCCCAGTCCTCATCCGGATGCTTCTGTGCATAGTGCGGATCGCCCAGGTAATGAAGGTGACGGACATAACTCTTCGACCAGGGATTCACCCTGTAGAGATATCCATCTCTGTACTTCTTGTTAAAATCTCCGAATATCTCTTTCCAATCCTTTCGTTGCCAGAGGCGATAGGCATAGTTGACTACATGGCCGGTCTCATGGCGAAGGGTTTTCACGATCCCTTCGCTCGTCGGGACATCCCCTTCAAGCTCCTTCAATTCAGGCGTGGCATAGTAGAATGGAATGCTGATTGAAATTTTTTTATTCACACAGCCCCACTCATTTCCGAAATAGAAATCGGGCCAGACGAGGATCTGATGAATCTTGAGTTCCTTCTTCAGCCTCTTAAAACAATGGCCCAGACTTTCATCCGCATCGAGGTCCAGATCGCAGATTCTGGTTGTCAAAAATTTCTGATAACTTATCTCGTCCATATCCTTAAAACCCCAAAGTTTAATCCTACCTAACGGGTTATATAAATGTTTTTTGCAGGTGTCAGTTAAAAGGAGGGTTTACGTAAAAAAATTTTCACTCGCAGCTTCAATTCAACAACTTTTTCCTTAGCCTTAATATAATATTTCCGGCCTGAGAGGTCAAAAAAATCTTTTCACAAATAAATCTCAAGTATTTCCAATAAGTTACGCCATGTTAGAATTATGGCCCTTGTATGTATCGGAAAAGAAATCTCCCGATGCCACACCTTAAAAAATTACACTAAATCGACCTGTGATGGTCTCGTAAAAAGTCAGAAAAGGCTATTTTCTGTCATTCCGGTAACAGGGTACGGGGTAAACTCCAGCAGGAATCCAGTCTTTTAGATAGTTCAGCGGTCGCGCCGACCGCTGGATTCCCGTTCTTCGATTGATGCCTTCGAGGACAAGTTTCACGCCTGCGCGCTGAAGCGCTACGGCGCGCAAGCACGGGAATGACAATTTTTTACGATCGCATCAGCCTTTTAAATGCAAATTTATTGTTTTAAAATTGTTAGGATAAAGCCAATCTATGGAGATAGAAGAATGGATGTTTATGTCTCTGGCGTAGGAATGACGAAATTCGGAAAATCGAAGGATTCTCTTGAAAAGATAATGGCAGATGCAGCCGCACTCGCTCTGAAAGACGCTCAACTGGAGCGGGTGGATGCCATCCATATTGGAGTGATGAATAGAGCTTCCATCTCCTCACATTTCTAATGTTCTCTGAGGTGATTATGAACCTAACAAAAATAAATTTTTTGGAAATCTTCCCTAAATTTAGGAAATCCTCGGATCACTTCTTCACAGACATTTTAACGATTTCTCTTCGCAAGACCTTTCCTGAAAATATGCGCATCTATTCAGAAAAGGATGTCTGTTCATCCATCGCTTTTGTGCTTTCGGGTGAGGTGCGAGTATACAAGAAAGATGATAGGGGTCGTGAGATTACGCTTTATGAAATAGGACGGGGAGAGACCTGTATCCTGACCGCATCATGTATTTTATCGAACACATTATTTCCTGCAAAGGCTGAATCTGTTATGGCAGGAGAGATGTTACTCTTACCTGCTGCAGATTTTCGTAGAATGGTCTCAACCTATGAGGAAATGAGAAACTTTGTATTCAACCTGATCAGCCAACGTTTAGCATCGATCATGATGTTGATTGAAGAAATTGTTTTCGGGAAAATGGATGAGAGATTATTGGATTATTTGATCGAAAAATCAGAACATGGCAATTTACCCGCAACCCACCAAAAAATAGCCGGTGATTTAGGAACCTCAAGAGAAGTGGTAAGCCGTTTATTAAAAGATTTTGAGAAAAAAGGAAAGGTCATCCTTTCAAGAGGAATGATTCAGTTAATCGAAACTTAGCGCTTCGATTCGCAAATACGATCACGTATCCTCATGCTGCGAATTGAAATAATTGCTCACTCAGCGCTAAGTCCTGAGTAAACAAATACGTTACCGAACTTATGAATCGATGGACTTAGCCCTCCTTCTGTTTGTGACAATATCACAGACTTCTTCAAATCCATATGTTAAAATGAACTTAAATGGAGTGGAAGCCGGTCCTTTTTAAATCTTTGAAACAATCCCAATGAAAGGAGGTAAGATCGATGAAGAAAGTAGTATTGGTTGTTCTGCCTATTGCTTTGATCGTATTCATGGTGGCTCTCTCTTCAGCTGGCCCACGAGGGAAGTTTGAACTCAAAGCAGGCGATGAACTCTATGTCTGCAATTGTGGTGAAACATGCCCCTGCGATTCCATGTCCAACAACCCAGGGAAGTGTACCTGCGGGAAAGACATGGTGAAAGCAAAAGTGACAAAGGTTGAGGCAGGGACAGCCTTTTCCAAGGCTGAAGGATGGGCAAAGGAAAAGGCTTTTAAAACAGTTGGGAAATACACCTGCGCTTGTCCTCCTGCATGTAAATGCGATACGATCAGCCAGAATCCCGGCAAATGTACCTGCGGTGTAGAGATGAAGAAGATTTAAACGCACCTCTCCATCTTATTAATTACGCAGAACGAAAATGATAAGGGCGAAGCGGTGCTTCGCCCTTCTTTTTTGGAATTCTTAGCCGGATCAACAAATCATTGTCAGATCGGATAATTATTCGTTTGCAGTTTAGATTCTTACACGACAAAGTCTGAGAATTTATCTCTAACATTTTGGCCCCCCAAAAATCTCCCCTCCCCTGGTGGGAGGGGATTGAGGGGAGGGGGACCAAATTAGTTTTGTCCACCCCCACCTTCATCCTCCCCCATCGAAGGGGGAGGAGATTA
>Ga0208733_100319_pt1 | contig 23443 bp, 21 predicted proteins | sample SubbioR11Jul_8B1_FD_184816 | JGI IMG/M metagenome (GOLD analysis project Ga0208733, IMG submission 184816) | Serpentinite rock and fluid subsurface biosphere microbial communities from McLaughlin Reserve, California, USA - CR11Jul_8B1 (SPAdes) | ecosystem: Environmental > Terrestrial > Deep... | reverse complement strand
TGACAATCAAAAAAAATGGTGTACGTTGACGGTAAAAGCGAAGCTTAATGTTCATAAATGGAGCGCATTATTCCAGGTCTCCTATTGACAACGCTACCAAAGTTTTGATGCATGATAATTCTACCAGTTCATCGACGATTTTTCAGATATTGTTCCATTATCCCCTCCATCCAACTGTTTTTAAACATCTTTTCAGCGATCGAGCCCACTTTTTATGGATGCCCCCGGTCTTCTTTATACTTAGACCAATCTCTTTAGTCTTCTTGCAACCAGCTTGTAGACCTCTTCTTTATCTCTCTTTCCAATGCCAACGATCTCAATTACTTCGATGTACTTTCCAACCAGTCGATAGACAATCCGATATTTCTTCTTTGCAACGTAGAGTTTATAGAACCCTGTTAGATCCAGTCCATACTTTTTCCCGAGAGGCTTCCCTAAAAACGGATTTTCTGCGAGCGCGTCAATCTTTTTAGCAACTTCTTTCCTGATAGAACCGTCCAGGGCATCAAAATCCTTTTCTGCATCCGGAAGGAACTCAATGCTATAGGCCATGTCTTTTCTTTATCTTCTCCCATTGGGTATTCTTCGAACGATCATGCCCCTTTAACCTCTTTTCAACTTTCCCTGCAATCTCCAGATGTTCAAGGATCTCCTCCGCCTGTGTCAATAGTTCGTATTCTTCCGCAGAGACAATGACCGCTGCCATTTCATTATTCCGCAATACATAAACCGGCTCACCTGTTTCAGAGACCTCTTTGAGCCTCTGAGTCAGTTCCCTTTGCAACTTCGTAACAGGCACCATTTTTTCTGTATCCACTAACATCGAAACACCTCCCTTTCTGGATACATATTATTATACATAGAATGATATAAATGTCAAAGGAAAGATTCGAAGGGAGAGTGTAGGGACGACCCCCGGGTATTCTTTTTCATGCCTCTCCGGAGAGAGATGTATAAGGAATTGACTACAAAATTTAGTCAGGAATGACTCTCTTGCTTTGAGCTCTTAGCTCGGAGATTTAGGCTATGCGCTATGCTCTCTGCGCTTTGCTGTTTATTGATTGGGCCAACTTTTTTATGGATGACACTCAGTGATATATTGTACATCACTACTTAACAGAATTTAACAGAATAATATATAAGCTCAAAGGGGCATTTTCCTTTTGTTGAAAACACTCTACCTGTATTGTGTTCGTGGATACGGTTCGGCAGATCTCTTGTAAATCCTTTATAAAAGCGTTTATCCTTCTTGCCCTGTATTACATAAACATGGCACATAACTTGTAATCTCTAACGGGGTAAAGATCCTTTTGAGGATTTGTAGGGCACATGCGGTTCTTCCACCAGGAACCCTATTCGTTTCTTCGGAGTTTCCGGTTCTGGCGGTCTCATGAGTTGCCTGATAGCAACCACCAGGGATCGTATCGATTCATCATGGTTTTGTAGTTTTCTCTCCAACTCAGCCAGTTTGTGAGCCAACTCCTTATGCGTTGCCAGCATCTCGCGAAGATTGACAAAGGCTCGAACGACAAAAACGCTCATCCTTACCGCTTGGGGGCTGTTCAGCACATTGGCTGCCATGATTGTTCCATGATCAGTGAATGCATACGGTAAATATTTAATATTCTTACCACGTTTCAAGATCGCAAATTGCGATCTTGAACGGGCCCAAAAATCTGCCGCTTCTCTAGTGAGCTGAAACATAAAATCTTCTGGAAATCTTTCAGGGTTGCGCTTTACCTGTTCATTCAGTCGACGTGTTTCCACCCCATAAATCTCTGCCAAATCACGATCAACAATAACTTTCTGATTTCGTATCGTGATAATCAGCGACCCTACATCTTTTATGATTAAGACCTTTCTTCTCTTGGCTCGTTCAACTAGCATATTCCCACCCCACTGGCGTATCATCCATCGCAAGCTGTAAATCGTAAGGCATAAAACAAAAAAGCCCATTCTTTTTGAGAATAGGCTCTGATTTAACCAAATTGGGTCTGAGAAACCACCCCCCACCCTCTCCCCTACAAGGAGAGAGGGAATGAAAAAGGAATTCAATGATGCTCTAATCTACCCCAAAAACAGAGAAAGATCAAACTTCGATGATGTTGAACTGTTCCTGGTGGAAGCCGGACTTGGCCTTGATTACGATCTTCTTTTTCAACTTTCTTTCCAGCTCCTCCACCCTGGCCCTTTCCTCCTCATAGAGGAGGTCTGCCACATCCGGATGGACTTCGACCATGATGCTATTGCCTCCCAGTTGGGAGGTTGTTCTCTCGATCTCACGGAAGATGTCGTAACAGACCGTGGCCTTCGATTTGACATGACCCGCCCCTTCGCAATATGGGCACGGCTCCCCGAGGACTCTCGAGATGTTCTCACGAGTCCGCTTACGGGTCATCTCCACCAACCCCAGCTCGGAGATCTTAAAGATGTTGGTCTTTTGCCGGTCTTTCTTGATGGCCTCCTCCAGGGCCTGATAGACCTTCTCCTTATCGCCATCCCTCTCCATATCGATGAAATCGATAATGATGATCCCTCCGATATTGCGAACCCTCAACTGGTAGGCGATCTCCTTGGCTGCCTCAAGGTTCGTTTTCAGGATCGTATCCGCCAGATTCCTCTTGCCCACATACCTGCCGGTATTGACATCGATGGACACCATTGCCTCGCTGACATCGATGACGATATAACCTCCTGATTTGAGCCACACCTTCCTTCCGAGAATCTTGTCGATCTCCATTTCAATGCCATAGGCATCGAAGATGGGGGCTTTCTCCTCATAGCGGAGAATCTCATATTTCTGCCTTGGCATATAGGTATTGATGAAGGAGACGATGCTCTCGTGTTCCTCTTTCGAATCGATGATGATCCGGTTGATCTGAGGGGAGAGGAGATCGCGAATCATTCGGAGAATCAATGTCAGGTCGCTATGGATGAGGGAGGGGACGGAAGCATGCTCCTTCCTCCTTTGGACGTTACTCCAGAGCTGGAGAAGAAACTCCATGTCATTTCGAATCTCCTCTGGCTCCGCCCCTTCGCTCGCTGTCCGCACAATGAAGCCTCCCGAGGGAGGTTTGACGGACTGGGCGATCTCCCGCAATCGCCTTCTTTCCTTCTCATCCCGGATCCTCCTCGAGACACCTATATGTTCCACCGTGGGCATGAAGACAAGGTAGCGGCCGGGAAGTGTGATGTGGGATGTGATCCGGGTGCCCTTCGTGCCGATGGGTTCTTTGGAGACCTGAACCAGCACCTCCTGGCCCTCAAAGAGAAGGTCCTGTATCTGTGATGGTGGATTGAATTGGTTGGTCATCTCCAGACCCCAAAAACCCATCTCCTCGTACTCTTCCATCCCTCCATAAACATCGGCGACATAGAGGAAAGCAGCTTTCTCCAGTCCGATGTCGACGAAGGCGGCCTGCATGCCCGGCAAGACCTTGACGACCTTCCCCTTATAGATATTTCCAATGATGCCCCGGTCCCGGGTACGCTCGATGTGGAGTTCCGCAAGGACCTGGTCTTCCAAAAGGGCGACCCTTGTCTCCTGAGGCGTCACATTGATGATGAGTTCGTTGGCCATAATCCGCTCCATTAAATTAAATTCCAATAACCAAATCCCAAATTCCAAATAAATTCCAATGGCCCAATATTCAATAACCAAACGTTCATTGATCAGTTGTATCACTTTAGCGCTTTGAAATAGGTCTGGCACTTTAACCCAATAAGATTGTCATTCCTGCGGAAGCAGGAATCCAGGGATTTTAAATTCTGGATTCCCGTTTTCACGCCTGCGCGCTGAAGCGCTCTGGCGCGCAAGCACGGGAATGACAAAAGTGGGGACTTTTTCAAAGGGCTAAAGTGTTACGATCAGTTTTAATTTTAAATATTGGTTATTGAACCATTGGTGATTATTTGATTATTGGTGTTTGAGATTTGGTTATTAAGTTCATTCAACCTTAACAGTTCTGCACCGGGAGAGCGCTTCTCCCTGTATGCCCAGAAGGGCTTCGATGACCTCATTGGGCTTTGCCGTCTTTCCGCTGAGGCTCCGAAGAACGAGTTCTAAGACCGGCCCACCCTTTTCGCCAGCCCCTTCTGTTTCTTCCTTGACTTCGGCCTTCTCGATCAGAGGAAGAAGATCGATCCTCCTCATCTTCTCCTTTCTCTCCTGGAGAATGAAGAGTTCTTCTTTCTCCATGCTCTTTTTCAGCCTTGATTGGGCCTCCTCTTTTGAGAAGAGATGATCAAGAAAGATCCGATAGACTGACCGGTGCGGAGGAGAAGACGGAAGGGGGAACAGGACTTCCCTTGCTTCAATGATTTCAATTCCTTCCGGAAGGGTCTGATTGAGCCTCCCCATCAATTCCGTCGAAGTGATCCTTCCCTCCAGCTCGATATCAACGATCTCTCTCAGACTCTCCACTCCCACCGGGAGGGCCTTTTCGAAGACGATTCTCGGCATCGGGTGAAATCCCTCGGAGTAATGGAGGGAAAGACCGGCCCTCTTTGCCGACCGGTAGAAGAGGTGGGCCAGTTCGAGATGGCTGACAAACCGGATCTCTCCTTTTTTGACAAAGATCAACCGAAATTTCATCATGAGGCCCTTCCTTCGAATCTCACGCATTTCCGGTTTTTTTGACGACTCCATTTGTACGGAGCGCCCTTCTCTCACGACAACCTCTTTCCCGTCACAGAGGCCGCAGAGATGACAATCCCTTGCCGTGCAGGGAGGGCTGATCTCCTCCTTCAAGCCTTTCTGATACTCCTTCCATAAGAAATCAGCTCCGATTCCTGTCTCAATAAAGGACCAAGGAAGGGTTTCTTCAAACTCCTTTTTCCGGGTGTAGGATGCCATCTCCAGATTCGCCTTCTCAAAGGCCTTCTCCCAGAGATCATAGCGGAACTGGTCGCTCCAGCCATCGAACCGGCATCCGAGCCGATGGGCCTCGACCAGGACTCTCGATAAATTTCGGTCTCCCATTGAGAAAACTCCTTCGAGGAGGCTGAGATGGGGATCCTGCCATTTGAGACGGAGATTTTTCCTCTTCAAATTTTCCTTTAAAAATTGGAGTCTCTCTTTCATCGTTTCGAGAGGGATTTGTGGTTCCCACTGAAAAGGGGTATGAGGTTTGGGCACAAAGGTGGAGACGCTCACGCTGATCTGTGGATGGATTCTCTGGCGTTCTCCCTGAGAGGAGATCCTCCTGGAGAGGTCGATGATGCCTCTAATGTCCTCCTCCTTCTCCGTGGGAAGGCCGATCATAAAGTAGAGTTTGAGGTTCTTCCAGCCCATGGAGAAAAGTTCACTTACCCCCTGAAAGAGGATGGCTTCATCCAGCTCCTTATTGATCACCCTGCGGAGCCTTTCGGTTGCGGCCTCAGGCGCTATGGTGAATCCTGTTTTCCGGACCCGCTTCACTTCACCTGCGAGATGGCCGACGATGCTTTCAATTCTTAATGATGGGAAAGAGACCGCCACCCGCTTTGCCTCGAATCGGTCCATCAGATTCGAAAGAAGCGGCCCGATGGAGGAATAGTCTCCTGCGCTGAGGGAGAGCAGGGAAATCTCTTCGTAGCCCGTCCGTTTCAATGAACCATTGAGGATCTCCCGGATCGTTTCCGGATCTCTCTCCCGATAAGGCCGGTAGATGAACCCTGCCTCACAGAAACGGCATCCCCGTTTACATCCTCGGGCGATCTCCACATTGAGGCGGTCATGAACCACTTTCATATAAGGAACGATGGGGCAGTTGGGAAAAGGGGCGCGGTTGAGATCGGAGACGATCCTCTTCCGGATCTTATGGTTCTGACGGAGGCCGGGGACATAGACGCCCTTCAACTCCGAGAGGGATTTTAAGAGATCGCCTTTTTTCCCATGAGACTCTTTCCATTGGAGCGCCACATCGCAGATCTCAAGCGCCGCCTCTTCGCCATCTCCGATGACGATGGCATCGAAGAAATCAGCCACAGGCTCCGGATTGAAGGCAGTCGGCCCTCCTGCGATGATGAGTGGAAAGCTTTCATCCCGATCCTTTGAAAAGAGAGGGATGTTGGAGAGATCGAGCATGTTGAGGACATTGGTGAAGCAGAGCTCATACTGGAGGGAGAAACCGAGAATATCGAACTGATTGAGAGGTGTGGACGATTCAAGAGAAGAGAGGGGAATTCTTTTCTCCCTCAGGATCTTCTCCATATCGACCCAGGGAGCAAAGACCCTTTCACATGCCACCCCGTTCTTTGAGTTGAGGATGTGATAGAGGATCTGGATGCCGAGGTGGGACATCCCCACTTCATAGACATCCGGAAAGGTGAAGCAGAATTTCAGTCTGACTTCAGAGGGATCTTTTCTGATTGAATTGATCTCCCGGCCCAGATACCTGACCGGTTTTGAGACAAGAGAAAGAAGTTCTTTCACCAACCACCATCCTAAATATATCTATTGAGAGCCCTAAAAACTAGCCAAAAATATTTGAAATTTCCCCAGATATTTCCCTCCCCCTTCGACGGGGGAGGGTGAGGGTGGGGGTGGACAATAAGGATTTGATTTCCCCATCTCCTTAATCCCTGCCTGCCGGCAGGCAGGGGTGTAATCAGAGATTTCTGGCCTTCTCCAGAAATCTCATGTGGTTAAAAATACTATAATTCCCCTAACCTGTCAATTTGCGAAAACACAGCCTTTGTTCTTGCCCTTGCCTTCGGCTCGTACTTTTGATAGTATTCATATACAGGAATACCATAAGTTCACGCCCATGCCGGGCGTACACAAGGCAATCCAGCGGATCGCTTACAGTCCCTGTTGATTTCAGTCGGTAGACCATAGAGGATGAATTTACTCAGTATTTTATCTATATCATACAAAGACCAGACCGTGCTAAAATAAAGACGGAATGGATTGAGGAGGCGATTCATAATGCTTTCTTTGATAGGAGGTTCAAGGGAGGAACGAAATGAAGATAAAGTATTTTTCAGATACGGACACGGCCTTAGTTGAGTTTTCTGACCGTAAGGTCGCTGAAACCAAAGAGATAAATGAAAATATTTACATCGATCTCGATACCTCTGGCAATTTGGTTGCCATGACGATTGAGCATGCCCGTAAACAGGCGAGTCTCCCCCATTTGTCATATGAACAGATAGAAAAGGAATTGCCTAATAAATCACTTCAGCGGATGGCGAGGAGTAGCCGCCGCTGATTTCCGTGAAAAGAGAGTTTAATGCTAAGACTCACTCACCGTTAATTGAGGGGACGCTGGTTCTAAAACAACTTGGTAGTTGAACCAAAAAACAAGGAGATATTTCTTAGGATCCCCGGTTATCTTCATTGTTTTCCAGAATGCAGTGACGTCCGTCACGGGTAAGCATAAATACTTATTTATCCAGCACCTTCCTGCGGGGTTTAATACCCCGCAGGAAGGTGCTGGATTTATTTAAGCCTGACCCCGCGCCCCAACCGTTTGCCCTTCGATAGGCATGTCTTGAGCAAACCGTACGCCCTTCGACCGTTCGACAAGCTTACGGCTCAGGGCGAGTGGTGTCACCACCACACACAGTCGTCCGCTGCTTTCCGTTCGGCATTCAGCGATTAGCCGAAGGGGTTGATTACTTCAAGACCAGGATAATCGAAATCACCGGCATTTCGCGTCACCAGCCGCAACTCGTGGTGCAATGCTGTCGCAGCAAGAAGGCTGTCGATGGTGGGGACTGGCCGGCCTACCTCTGCGAGTAGCCGGCCCCAGCGGTCAGCTATGGCAAGGCCAACCGGAAGCACCCGACCCTCAAACCATGCCGGAAGATCATGCTCCAACCAGAGACGCAACTTCTCCCGCCGCCTTCTGTCGGAGAGGGCCTCAATGCCCTTGCGGATTTCACCAAGTGTCAGAACGCTCACAAAGAGCGCCTCAGCAGGGATCTGATTGAGCCATGAGATGACCGCCTTGTTCGGGTTACGGCGGACTGTCTCTGATACAATATTGGTATCGAGCAGATAACTCATGAAACCCCGGCCTCGCGTGTGAGGGTTTGCTCACGTCTCAGGTCAAGCTCCAGGCCGTAAAGCGGTGAGCAGCGCATAAATTCGACGAAACTACCTTTTGGGTGTTTGAGACGTTCGTAATCCTTGCTCGAAATAACGACAGCGGTCGGTTCCCCGCGAACAGTGATTTTCTGCGGGCCCTCCTTTGCTGCCTTCTTGATAACCTCGCTCAAACGGGCCTTTGCCTCCTGAAGCTGCCACATGCCCATGAGAACCTCCTTATATGGTCATTCTGGTCAGATTATTTTAGCACTTTCGGAATGGATTTGCAAAGGATGCTTCATTCTTTCGGTTTGAGCCAGGCGGGATCGGCCTTGTAATCTTCTGCCTGTTTGGGCAAAACCTTCTCCACCATGTTCAGAGCCTCGTTTCTCTCTCTTTCCCGGTCTTTGACCTTAACTTCTAACTCTTTGATCTCGGCCTTCAGCCTCCGTTTGAGACTGTCGGGTTTGAATTTCGCATCCGCCAGTTCTTTCTCCTTCTGTCTCAAATCGGAATAGGCAAGATCATAATTTTTCTGGGCGTTCTGAAGTTTATCGTTCCACTCCTTCGTCTTAGCCCTCCACCACTCCTCTCCCCTGCCCAGAAGGTCTTTTTTTTCAGGTGTGGATTCGGCAGTTGGCCCAGTGGCCTCCGGTCCTATGGGTGGTCTGGTAGAGGGGGGAGCAGGTTTCTCAGAAGGTTTCCTCTTCTGAACCTGATCCCGGTATTTCTCAGGAACAAGGGTGAAATCATCGGCGAAGTGAACGGTGCCCTTCTCATCCACCCATCGATAGATCTCCTGGCCGTTGGCCATCCATGATGACGATACCAACAAAATGAATACAAGCAAAACCGCTCTTTTCATGGATATCTCCTCAACGATAGTAAGGAGTTCGTAGTTCGGAGTAAAAACAGAAATTGAACTCAATAATTGATGGTCTCGTAAAAAGTCGTCTCACCGGTCCTGCGGCAGGAACCGGTGTCCAGGGCTTTGATAATTATATGAAATTACTGGATTCCGGCTTTCGCCGGAATGACGATCTTTAACTTTTTTCGACTTTTTACTATTTCATCAATAATTAAAAAATCAAAAAATCTTTTTTCTAAAAACTCCGAACCCCAAATTTATAACTCCGAATGCCCCTCCCCCCCTCCCTCTCCCCTCGAAGGGGAGAAGGGAAGGGTGAGGGGCGGTTCAATGGGCTTCTGCCCAATTTTTTCCGGAATGGATCGAGACCTTGAGAGGAACGGAGATCTCCATCACTGTCTCCATTTCAGTCTCGATCATCGGGAGCGCCTTTTCGATCTCTTCTTCGGGGACCTCAAAGACCAGTTCGTCGTGGACCTGCATGATCATCTTCGTTGAGAGATGGATCTCTTCCAACCGGTTCTGGATCCGGATCATCGCCGCCTTGATCATGTCTGCGGCTGTTCCCTGTAAGGGCGTGTTGATGGCCATTCTCTCAGAGGCCTGTCGGATGGCGAGCGTTGGGGAGTTTATCTCCGGCAGGTAACGCCGCCGATTGAGAAGGGTGGTGACAAACCCCTTATTCCTGACTTCCTCCAGACTTCTCTCGATATAGGTCTGGACCCCGGTATATTTTTTAAAATATTCGTCGATATAGACCTGGGCGACCCTGGGTTCCTTTTTCAGTTGCTGTGAGAGACCATAGGCGCTCATCCCGTAGATGATGCCAAAATTGATCACCTTGGCCTCCCTTCTCATGGCCGGCGTCACCTGTTCCAGGGGAACGCCGAAGATCTCAGAAGCGGTTCGGCTATGGATGTCTTCATCCCTCCGGAAGGCTTCGATCAGCGCCTCATCATGGGAAAGATGGGCAAGAATCCGCAATTCAATCTGGGAGTAATCCACGGAGACGATGACACACCCCTTCTCGGGGATGAAGGCTTGACGAATACGGTTTCCTTCGTCCGTGCGAATGGGAATGTTCTGAAGGTTGGGGTCGCTTGAAGAGAGCCTCCCCGTCGCGGTGACCGTTTGATTATAGGAGGTGTGGACGCGGCCCGTTTCCGGATGGAGCAGTTTTGGGAGGGCATCGATGTAGGTCGATTTGAGTTTGGCAAGGTTCCGATACCCGAGTATCTCGATAGGGAGATCATGATGGAGGGAGAGTTTTTCCAGGACCTCCATGTCAGTGGAATATCCTGTCTTCGTCTTTCTAATCACAGGCAGTTTCAGTTTTTCAAAAAGGATCTTTCCCAGTTGCTGGGAGGAGTTGATATTAAAGACCTCACCTGCCAGCCCATAGATCTGATCCATCTTCCGTAGAAGCTGGTTTTCGATCTCTTTCGAAAAGTCTCTGAGGAGATCGACATCGATCTTCACGCCGTTCATCTCCATCTTTGCCAGAACAATGGCAAGAGGCATCTCCACTCTGTCAAAGAGTTCTTCAAATCCCCCCTCCTTCAGTTTCGGAACGAGGAGATGGAAGAGCTGGAAAGTTACGTCCGCATCCTCACAGCTATAATCCCTGGCCTTTTCAAGATCGACCTGATCAAAGGTCATCCCCTTTTCTCCAACCACTTCCTTGTAGTCGGTGACGCTACGGTCCAGATACTCACGGCTGATCTCACCGAGGTTGTGATTGTGTTTCGTGGGATTGAGAAGGTAGGAGGCGATCATCGTGTCGCAGAGAATCCCTCGCATGGCGATGCCATGGTGTTTCAGGACAATCCAGTCATATTTGATATTCTGCCCCACTTTCTTCACCTCTTCATCCTCGAGGAGCGGTTTCAATTTTTCAAGCGTCCAAGGAAGAGGGAGTTGCTCGGCGCGCTGATGGCCGAGGGGGATGTAGAACGCCTGATGAGGTTTATGGGAGAGACTGATTCCGACAGGTTTAGCCCACATCGGATAGAGGGAGGTGGTCTCGATATCGATGGCAAAGCATTTCGATTCCTTCAGGTCTTGCAGGAATGAAAGGAACACATCCCGATCCGTGATCAGATGATAATCCCGGTCCGGTTTTCCTTCCGGAGTTTCTTCAGGAAATTCTCTGAGAAGTTTATGGAACTCCAATTCTTTAAAGAGACCCCTGAGACCTTCCTGGTCCGGAGAAGAGAGAACGAAATCCTCTTTCCGAAAAGTGACAGGGACAGCGGTCTGAATTGTGGCTAACCTGCGGCTGAGCCGAGCCAGTTCACCGTGGGTTTCCAATTTCTCCTTCAATTTTTTCTGGGGGACCTCGTCTAAATGTTCGAGGAGGTTCTCGATCGATCCGAATTTTTTAATCAATTCAATCGCTGTCTTCTCTCCGATTCCAGGGACGCCAGGAATATTATCGATGGCGTCTCCTGCCAGGCCCATCACCTCCACCACCTGTTCAGGCTCCACCCCGAAGCGCTGCCTCACCTCTTCCACCCCCAATCTTTTTTCCTTCATCGTATCATAAACCTGGATTTGATGGCTCACCAGCTGGAGGAGGTCCTTGTCTCCGGTGATGATCACCACATCGAGTTCCGACTCCAACCCTTTTGCTACGGTTCCGATGATATCATCCGCCTCGTATCCATCCCTCTCCAGCGTGGCAATGCGATAACCTTCGACGATTCTCTTGATATAGGGGATCTGGGGAATGAGCCCTTCCGGCATGGCCGGCCGGTTGGCTTTATATTCCTGATAGGTCTCGGCCCGGAGGGTGGGCGCCTTCGAGTCAAAGACAACGGCGAGATAGTCGGGTCGATGATCTTTTAGCACCTTGAGGAGCATCCGGGTGAAGCCGTAGACGGCATTCGTCGGAAAACCTTTTGAATTGGAGAGGTGGCGGATGGCATAGAAGGCCCGGTAGATGTAAGAGGAACCGTCAATCAGAAAGAGTCGGGGACGATTGGACATAAACATTGTCGTCGAATGGTCGTATGGTCACATCGTCTTAAAGACTATGAGACTAATGACTGAGAGACTATGCCTCTTCCGGGACTTCGCCCGGAAGATGGGGCCCCTTCGGGGCAGCCTCAAAATGACCTTATTAACCTCCCCCTTTGTAATCTTTTTCCTGTCAAAGACAGGCAAAAGGGGGATTGAGGGGGATTTCCCACGGTCTCAAATCCCCCCTCGCCCCCCTTTGCTAAAGGGGGGTATTTCGGTCGGGAATATCGACAATCTTTTGGCGATGTTGATGCGCCAAGGGCCTAAGAGACTATGCGACTCCCTGAACATTTGCATCTCAGCGAGTAGATGTTTGAACCCGGTTTCCGCCCAACCGTTTGGCCTCATACATTGCGTTATCCGCTGATTTTACAAATTCCTCGAGATCGAAGTGATCTTTAAACTCCGCCAGACCGATGCTCACCGTGATCTTCTCGAATCCGGACTCTTCAATCGTTGAACGGATTCGTTCGGCAATGTGAAGGGCCTGATCGCGTGTAGCGCCGACATGAAGGGCGGCAAATTCATCCCCTCCGTAGCGATATCCGGAATCGACATTGCTCCTGATGGATTGCCTGACAATCTCACCAATCTTTTTCAAAACCCGATCCCCTTCAATATGCCCGAATCGATCATTATAATTTTTGAAATTGTCGAGGTCGAACATGATCAGCGAGAGGGAGGTTTTCTGGCGTTTCCTCCTGACCAGTTCGGATTCCAGCGTTTTAAAAAAATGGCGGTGGTTATAAAGGCCGGTCAGGTCATCCGTAATGGATAGCCGCCGCACCTCCTCCTCCAATTTTTCCTTCTCTTTCAGGGTGAGGTATTTTTCGAGCGTCTGGTTGACGACATGGACCAGATGTTCATTTTCAAAGGGCTTCTTGATGAAGTCCGATGCGCCTTCCTTGAGGGCCTGAATGGCGTTGTCCAGCGTGGCATAGGCGGTGAGCATGATAACGCATTGAATGGGATTGATCCCCCTGATCCTTCGCAGGGCTTCGGACCCATCGATGCCGGGAAGGTTAATGTCCATCAATATGACATCCGGCATCTCTGCCTCTGTTTTTTCCACCCCTTCTTCTCCGGTCGATGCCGTGATGACTTTGTATCCTTCATAGATGAGAAGTTTCCGGATAATCTCCCGTGTATCCGGCGCATCGTCGACGATCAATGCCTTGCCTTTTATCTCTTTATGAACGGACTGGTCTTCCATCTTCCTTCTCCTTAAAGGCCGGGAGAGTGAAATAGAAAACGGAGCCTTTTCCCGGCAGGGATTCGACCCATATCCTTCCCCCATGTTCTTCGATCACCCGTTTCGCAATGGGAAGGCCCAGGCCTGTGCCTCCGTGTTTATTGCCTTCAACCTGATAGAATTCTTCGAAGATTTTGTCGAATTTATCCTCCGGGATGCCTGGCCCGGTGTCCCGGATTTCGTGTAAGATATTGTCACCCTTTTGACGAGCGATGATCGAAACCTTTCCTCCCTCCGGAGTAAATTTGAAGGCGTTGGAAAGGAGATTGATAAAGATATCGTGAAGCCGGTTTCGGTCGGCATACACGAGTAGCTCTTCAGGAATATCAGCCTGGATGGTGAGGTTTTTATCCACCGGTTTCACTTCATGGATATATCCCCCCACTACTTCGGAGAGAAGGATCGGTTCTTTATCGATGAGAAGGCGGCCTGATTTGATCCGGGTGATGTCCAGCATATGATCCATGGTTGCCTGGATCCGGTTAGTGTTTCTCTGGATCGTGAGAAGATGGGACCTCAAGTCTACTGGCACATTTCCTCCTTTCCCGGCAAGGATGAAATCAATATTGGCTTTAATAGCGGTGAGCGGGGTCTTCAGTTCATGGGAGGCCATTCCTATGAATTTCATTCGGGTCTGATCCGCTTCCTTTAACTCGAGGTTGACCCTCTCCGTCTCGATTTTGGCAGATTCGAGGCTTTCAAGCATTTTCAACGTCACTGTCCTGGCATTGTTGATTTCAGCGATGTTCCCCTCCAGTTGACGGGTCCGTTCCTCCACTTTTTTCTCCAGGTCATTCCTGGAGTCTTTCAACTGGAGGGTCATCTGATTGAAGGCCCGGGCCAGATCTCCAATCTCATCTCTGGAGCGAATTTGAACGGTTTGCGACAGATTCCCCTCTGTAATCTTCTCCGTGGCCGAAGCCAGATCATCGATGGGTTTCAGAAGAATGCGGGTGAAGATAAGGGTGAACAAAAATCCGATTCCGATAACCCCCAGGGCAACGATGAGGATATCCCTCTTCAGGTCGAACATTCGTTCTTCCACCTGGCCAAAAGAGAGGCCGAGTTGGAGAGTTCCGAGGCTCTGCCCCTCCCTGGATTGAATGGAATGAGTGATGTGGTAGGCGTTTCGGGGATCGATGGATTTTCGAATGGCGTGGGCCACCCATTCGCCATGACTGTTTATAACGGTAAAGAAGATGACATCTTTTTCCATCACGATCCTTTCGGTGATTCCCTGTAAGACAGGGTGATTGGTCAGGCGGGGTCCCTGTTCGAAGAGAAGGCTGACGGAACGATCGGAAAGAAAATCGTTGATGATGGATTTTCCGTAACCATCTAATCGGCTATGAAGTTGGGAAGCCTCTCTTCCAAGGAAGAACCATCCGAAGGCGCCGGAAGTGATGACGACCAGACAGATCATGGCCATGAGAAATTTGATGGTCAGACTGATCCGGAAGCGGAAAAAGGATTTAAGAAATGATTTCATATCCAATCACAAGTAAAAATAGGGACACTTCCCAATTTTTTGTATAAGATAATTTCCCGATGATAAAAATTGGGAAGTGTCCCTATTTTTAAGCCGGCTCATAGATGCAGTAAGGTTCCTCTGCCATGTAGTCCCCGGAGATTTCGTAGGCACGGGCCCTGCAGCCTCCGCACACCTTTCTAAATTCACAGGGGCCGCATTTGCCTCCATAACCGTCGAAATTTCGAAGATCCTGGAAGATGCGGGACTCCTTCCAGATCTCCGGAAAGGGTTTTTCCCTGACATTTCCGCAGTCCAATTCGAGATAACCGCAGGGTTGAACCTGGCCCACATGGGAGATAAAGCAGAAGGAGATGCCTCCGAGGCAGCCACGGGTCATGGCGTCGAGCCCGTGTGTTTGAGGAGTGATCTTCTTTCCCTCTTTTTTCGCCCGCTGACGGAGAATGCGATAATAATGGGGGGCGCAGGTGGCCTTGAGCTGGAGGTCCACCTGATCGTTCTGTTCGTAAAACCAGTGGAGGGTTTTTTCATAATCGAGCGCGGAGATCTCCTGTTCCTGAAGCTCCTTTCCCCTCCCCGTGGGGACGAGCAGAAAGATATGATGGGCCACGGCGCCGAGGTCCATTGATAGGCGGAGGATCCTTTCAATCAGATGGAGGTTGGCCCTGGTGATCGTCGTATTGATCTGGAAGGGAAGGTCATATTTTTTTGCGATCTCAATGCCCCGGAGCGATCCCTCAAAGGCCCCCTTCACTCTTCGGAAGGCGTCATGCGTCTCCGCATCAGGGCCGTCCAGGCTGATGCTGATCCTCTGGATGCCGGAGGCCTTCATCGCTTTGACATTCTCTTCGGTGATCAGGGTGCCGTTGGTGGCCATCACCATCCGGAACCCCTTGTTCGTTCCATACCCGGCCAGCTCGAAGATATCTGTTCGGAGAAGGGGTTCTCCACCGGTGAGGATGATGACGGGTTTGCCGATGGCGGCGATCTCGTCCATGACCCTGAAACATTCCTTCGTATTTAACTCACCTGGATAAGGGCCTCGCTCCGAAGAGGCGCGGCAGTGGACACAGGCGAGATTACAGCTCCGGGTTAACTCCCATGCCACCATCCTCAATTGGTGAGTAGAACGTGGAGAGTGGTGAGTGGAAAAATCTTCTGAGTTTTCAGTCATTTTTTTCATTAGATATTCAATCTACTTTCCACTTTCTACCCTCTACTCTCCTGAAGAGTGGGTGGAATGTGGATGAATTATTTTTCATCAAGATATTTTAATAAACCTCCTATTAAACGACCTTCCCGATCAACATGTTCCTTTAATTCTTTATAAAGATCGGTTTTAATCAGGCTGAGCCGTGAACTAATATATAAAAGACTGTCAACTTCGTTCAGTGAACCAGAAGCTATATGAACGAACTGCTTAAAATCTTTTTTAGATTTCCTCGCCGCCCCTTCAGCTAAATTACTGGAAATGGAAATGGCCGCTCTTCGAAGCTGAGAAGTTATTCCGAAAATTTCTTCCTTAGGATAGCTTTTAGTTATTTCGTAAATACGAACCGCTAAGTTTGTTGCCTCTTTCCACGCATCCAGGTTCTCATACATTTTCGCCATATCATATCCTCCCTTTTTGGATTACAATTTAAAAATCCACTCTCCACTCTCTACTTTCCACTCTCTATTTTTTTGGCTGCTTCTTTCGCAAAATAGGTCAAAATGGTATCCGCCCCCGCCCTTTTAATGGCGATAAGCGACTCCATCATCACCTGATCTCCATCGACCCAGCCCAGTTTTGAGGCCGCCTTGACCATTGCAAATTCGCCGCTCACATTGTAAGCGGCCACCGGGATGTTATAGGTTTGCTTAACCCTATAGATAATATCCAGATAGGGAAGGGCGGGTTTGACCATGATCATATCCGCGCCCTCCTCGATATCGAGCCGAACCTCTCTCAGGGCTTCGTCTCCATTGGCGGGATCCATCTGATAGGATTTTCGGTCGCCGAACAGGGGTTTTGATTCTGCGGCCGCACGGAAAGGCCCATAAAAACCGGAGGCATACTTAGCCGCATAAGAAAGAATGGGAATGTCTTCCAACTGATTCTCGTCAAGGGTTTTTCGAATGGCTCCAACTCTTCCATCCATCATGTCCGAAGGGGCAACGATGTCCGCGCCCGCCTCAGCATGAGAGAGGGCCTGACGGCTGAGCAGTTCGAGCGTTTCATCATTTAAGATTTTTCCATCTTTGACCACACCACAATGTCCATGGCTGGTATATTCGCAGAGGCAGACATCGGTGATGACGAGAATCCCATCCACCTTCTCTTTGATCTGCCTTACCGCCCTCTGGATGATCCCATCCTTGGAATAGGCTTCCGAACCCAGTTCATCCTTTTTTTCGGGGATGCCAAAAAGGATCACACCGAGAATTCCCAGGGCTCTGGCTTCCTTTACCTCCTTGATCAGGAGGTCGATGGAGAGCTGAAAATGGCCGGGCATGGAGGAGATCGATTTTTTCGCCCCTTTTCCGGGACGGACAAAGAGGGGGAGGATAAAGTCATCCGGCCTTAAGTGGGTTTCTCGTATCATCTCGCGAAGCAATCCATTCTTTCGCAATCTTCTCACCCTGTATTCCGGATATCTCATTTGCCCTCCTTTTTACCCCGTTAGAAATAATGGACCGCTGCCATGGAGTCCCGCCTATGGCGGGATAACATTCTTAAATAATTCCGACGGCGTCTAATGCCCCGCTGAAATTTCTAACGGGGTAAACTTTGGCGGCGATTTAAACATGTAAAAATGAATGTTTACAGCTATTTTTACAACATTTTAGGTTAAAAGTCTACAAAAGGAATTTTGACTTTTTAAGGTCTAACTGATACATTGGGAATGATCACAACCTCTTTTCAATAATGCTCCATACCCAGAAGGCACCCTCGAATCATTAAAATGACCTTTGGGGCAAAGTGAAGAGGTAAGGGCTATGACACCGGTTTGGTGAAAAGTTAATGGGTTATGGCTAATGATTTGAAACCCTTGCCTTTACCTATAAACCAAACTGGCATCCTCACCCTGACCATAACCTAATACTTTTATTTTCTGATTAAAGGAGGAACACCCATGAAATCATACCGTTGGCTCTCAATCATTTTGATTCTCTTTTTCGTGTTCGGTTGCGCAAAGGGAGGGACTTATCTCGTTCGCATTCAATATCAACCCGTCAAAGAATTTCCTTCACTCTCGGGGAAGGCCGGCCCGACCCTTGGCCTCGTCTCCTTTAAAGACAAACGCCCGGATCAACTCTACATTGGTCGCCATACTCCCCTTGAGGGACCTCCAAGCTATTTCAAAAGCGACCCCTTTCCACTGAATCAGGCGATGATGGATTCGATATCGAAAACCCTTTCCCGTTTTGGAGTGAAGACGATTCCGATATCCAACTGGGATGAGAAACCCGAGTCTCTGAAGAACATCGAGGCCGATTCTGTCCTGATGATCGAGATCAAGAGGTTCTGGACAGAAGGGAAGGCCGCCGCCTTTCGAACGAATGCGAAGACTTCGGTCCACTTCGTCATCCATTTAGGAGTGAAAAAAGAGGGGAAGGTCTTTACGAGAAATGTCGAGGTGGAGAAGGAGGAGACTCTGGCCAGATTAACGCCGGAAAGGGTCGAAGCCATGGTCAACCAGGCCCTGGCCAACATCTTCGATGGTTTCTTTTCGGACCCTTATTAGAATCCATAGAAAATAAAAATCTAAGGGTTAAGGGTAATCCCGCGTTTCGCGGGACCCGTTTCGTTAATAAAAGGCTACGTTTATCGTCATTTAATTCTTTAAACGTAACTCTAACCTGAGGACCGTTTTGACTGGTCGTGGGCGGCCTAACGGCCATGGGCAATTTCTTAGAGAAGGAAAAGGGAGGGAAAATGGTTGAAGTCCAACGACGGAAGACAAAGATCGTCTGCACCATCGGTCCGGCGAGCGAATCCTCACAGGTTCTTAAATCAATGATAAAGGCCGGCATGGATGTGGCAAGGCTCAATTTTTCTCATGGGACTCATGAGGAGCATCTAAGGAAGATCAAAGAGATCCGAAAACTATCGGATCGGTTAAAAAAGCCTGTGACCATCCTGCAGGATCTTTCCGGGCCGAAAATCCGGGTCGGCAAGGTGAAGGAAGGAGGAATAGGCTTAAAGCGGGGAGAAAAATTCATCCTGACCAATCGAAGGATTTTGGGAGATGAGAGAGGGGTTTCTGTGACTTATCCATCCCTCCCCATGGAGGTGAAGTCAGGAGACACACTTCTCCTTGCGGATGGAGCAATCGAACTCCAGGTCCTGAAGAGCAATGGCCAGGATATTGAGTGCCGGGTGATTGTGGGAGGCGCCCTCACCTCCAATAAAGGGATCAACTTTCCGACCGGAACGATTCGCGTCTCTCCCTTTACGAAGAAAGACCGGGAAGACCTTCTCTTCGGCATTCGAAACGGAGTGGATATGGTCAGCCTCTCCTATGTCAAAGATGCGGGAGATATCGAAGGGGTTAAAAGGTTCTTGAAAAAAAATTCAGCCCTTCTCCCGGTCATTGCCAAAATCGAGAGAAAAGAGGCCCTGGAGAAGATCGATGAAATCCTTCTATCTTCGGATGGAATCATGGTCGCCCGGGGCGATCTGGGCGTAGAAACTCCGATTGAAAAGGTACCCAATGTCCAGAAGATGTTGATCCGGAAGGCGAATCTTTTGGGGAAGCCTGTGATCACTGCCACCCAGATGCTCAGATCGATGGTTGATCAGAACCGGCCCACACGGGCAGAGGCGACGGATGTGGTCAACGCCATTTATGACGGGACGGATGCGGTCATGCTCTCGGAGGAGACGGCCATTGGCCGGTTTCCTGTTGAAACCGTTCAGATGATGGCCAAGATTTCCTGTGCAGCCGAGGAGCGGTTTCCATTCGATCAATTCTTGAGTCGGGAGACAGCGGAGGCGGCCGGTCTTCCTCAGGCGATCAGCTACGCCGCCTCATTCCTGTCTGAGAAGGTGAAAGCAGTGGCCATCGTTGTTCCCACCGAATCAGGGAGCACGGCGCGGTGGGTATCGAGGCTTCGTCCCCGGCAGCCCATTATTGCCCTGAGCCGCCATTTCTCCACAGTCAGAAGTCTCAATCTCTGCTGGGGGGTCACGCCCCTTCTTGTCTCTGATTGGAGGGACACGGATGATATGCTGGAGAGGGCGAAAAGGATGCCAAAGAAGTCAGGCCTGGCTTCAAGAGGGGACAGGATCGTCATTATTGCCGGAGTGCCCATCAGCATCCCCGGCACCACGAATCTTATTAAAGTGGAGGTCGTGGAGTAGATCAGATCAGACAAATCATCAGGAGAACTTTCTTTGAAACTCGGCACAAAGTTGACTCTTTCTCTTTCTCTTATCATCATTGTCGTGCTCTCAGGGTATGGCTATTTTCATATTTTATCCCGCAGGGACATCCTCATCAGAAAGATGAAGGTTGAAGTGAAAAGCATCGGTTGGACTTTAAAGGTCGCCCTCGAAAAGGCGGTATTGCAGAAAGAGGTGACGTTTATTCAAGAACTGATCGATGTGGTAAGCGAATCCGAGCAAACATTAGGCGTTGCCGTCTACCTTCAGCCTCTTCAGGATAAAGACCTGCTTCTGTCCTCGCGCTCGTTGGAAGCAGATTTTGATTCTTTATTGAGATTGATCAAAAACTCTATTCGAGAAAATCATCCTCAGGAAGAATTTAGTGTTTATAAAAAAACTCCTATTTTTTCATACGCCATCCCTCTCAAGGATAAAAAGGGGGAGACGATAGGCGGAGTTTCGATTCTCCAGCGAACCTCTTTCGTAGAGGAGGATATTAAGAAGGCGGAATGGAGCATCTTGATCACGATTCTTATCATGATAGGAGGGACATTGGCATTGGTCCATTTTAGTACGAGAAAATGGATTACCGAACCTATCTCTCAGTTGATGGGCGGAATCAAAAATATGGCGAAGGGGAATCTCCAGACAAGGATCGAGTTGAAAAGAGGGGATGAACTCTCTGAGCTGGGGCATGCGTTTAATCAAATGGCCGGCGATTTGAAAGAGGCCCAGGACCGGATTATCGAGGAAGCTGAGACAAAATTGAGATTAGAAAGGGACCTCCGCCAGTCCGAGAAATTGGCCGCGATCGGACAATTGGCATCGGGACTGGCTCACGAGATAGGCACTCCTTTAAATATCATCAGTGGAAGGGTGGAACTGGCCAAGAGAAAGCTCGATGATAAAGAGGGGGTCCAAAAAAATCTGGACATTGTCATCCAACAAACCGAAAGAATCACCAAGATCATTCAGCGACTTCTTGGGTTTGTCAGAAAAAAGAAACCCGAACAAAGGAATTTAAATATCACCGCATTATTGGAGACGACGCTCGATTTTCTTGACCACGAAATTCAAAAACAGAAAGTAAAGGTGGTCAGGGAAACGGAAGACCCTCTCCCCTCCGTGATGGGAGATCCAGACCAACTTCAGCAGGTCTTTTTGAACATCGTTCTCAATGCCGTTCAATCTATGCCTGAAGGCGGGACGCTTCATCTTTCAGCGTCAACCCAAGTGACCTCCAAGGAGGGCCTTGAGGATGGAAAGCGTCGATATGTGGAGGTCAAGGTGCAGGATACAGGAATGGGAATGGAACGGGAAGTGATGGACAACATTTTCAACCCTTTCTTTACCACAAAGGAAAAAGACAAAGGGACCGGCCTGGGTTTGACCGTGAGCCAGGGTATTGTTCAGGACCATGAGGGATGGATTGAGTTAGAAAGCGAAACCGGGAAAGGCTCCTTGTTTAAGATTTATCTTCCCTCTTATCAAGGCGAAAGGTAAAAGATGAAAGATGAGGGTTACCGGGTCTTAGTGGTGGATGATGATCTTGAGATGTGCGGATTGCTCTCCGACATTCTCAAAGGGGAGGGATTCTCTGCCATCGCCACTCATGACAGTTTAGAGGCTTCAAAGATTCTCAAAAAAGAAGAGTTCGACATCCTCATCACCGATTTAAAGATGAAGGGACTGAAGGGTCTTGACCTCCTTGAAGAAACGAGACGGGTATCTCCTTTAACGCCGGTGATCATCATCACAGCCTTTGGAACGATTGAGTCGGCCATCCAGGCGATGAAGATGGGCGCTTATGATTACATTACCAAACCCTTTCAAATGGATGAACTCATCCTGACGGTGCGAAAGGCCCTTGAAAATCGTTTTCTGAAAAAAGAGGTCGTAAGATTAAAAAAGGAGGTGGAGGCCCGATATCATTTTCATCAGCTTATTGGAAAAAGCGCTTCCATGCAAAACATTTACGATCTCATTGAAAGGATTCGTGACAGTTCCATCAATGTTTTCATCACCGGAGAGAGCGGAACAGGCAAGGAACTGGCCGCAAAAGCCATCCACTACAGCGGCATCAGAAAGGGAGGCCCCTTCATCGCCGTGAATTGCGCAGCCATTCCTGAAACCCTTCTTGAGAGCGAACTCTTCGGTTATAAGAAGGGGGCCTTCACCGACGCGAAATCGGATAAGAAAGGGCTCATTTTTGAAGCCGATGAGGGAACGCTTTTTTTGGATGAAATCACGGAGATGCCTCCCACGCTCCAGGCAAAGTTACTGAGGGCGCTCGAGGAAAGGGAGGTCCGGCCCCTCGGAGACACGAATTCCTATCCCATTGATTTGAGAATCATCGCTACTTCGAACTGTGATATCGGATCTTCGATCCAGCAGGGTCGATTTCGTGAGGACCTCTATTATCGTTTGAAGGTGATCGATATCGACATGCCGGCCCTTCGGGAGAGAAGGGAAGATATTCCCATTCTCGTTCAGCATTTCATCCAAAAATTCAGCAAAGAACTGAAAAAGGCTGTTTCAACCGTTTCAGGAGATGCCTTGAAAATTCTATTAAACTATCCCTGGCCCGGAAATGTAAGAGAATTGGAGAATATCATTCAGAGGGCGATCACCCTGAGCCGGCATGAGGTTATTTCTCCGGAGGATTTACCGGCGTCTATCATTCAAAAGTCAGATGAGAAATTGTTTGAGAAGGCGACGGAAGAGAAGTTTACCCTGGATCAATTGGAGAAGGAATATATCAGGAGAGTTCTGATTGAAACAGGAGGGAATAAGTCTAAGGCGGCTGAAAGACTGGGCCTCGATCGAAAAACCCTTTATCGAAAACTCGAAGAGATGTAATCTCCTTTCCAACCCCAGAACCCTATTGTCCCATTTTGCCACAGGCCGTTTCGTTTTGCCCCGCTTTTTCCCCTTCCGTATTTTTATTGATTTTTCAATGATTGAAATCTAAAGAGAATTTGGTCTTTTAACTTTGGTATCCTTTTTGCACTTAAAAGAATTAAAGGAGGCCCGGTCAATTTGCCATCACCTCCTCATTGTTGGATGTGAACTGAGCGGAAACCCTCTCAGATCAGGCCTCCTTCAATATTATCGGGTAATCTTTAATGATGGTAGCGTCACCCATTCCTGTGTGCAGGCGCGAACCATGAAAATCCAATATATTCCCCTCCCCCTTAGACGGGGGAGGGCGAGGGTGGGGGTGGACAAGGTTTATTACCCCCCCACCTTAATCCTCCCCCGCAAGGGGGGAGGAGATTTTTTTAAAGGGCTTATTTTCTACGTAATTTCTAATAACGAATCTATGATGATCTCGTAAAAAGTCGTCTCACCGGTGAAAACCGGTGTCCAGAGAACTTATAATTACTTGAAAAGACTGGATTCCCCGATCAAGTCGGGGAATGACGATT
>Ga0208733_100311_pt1 | contig 23905 bp, 24 predicted proteins | sample SubbioR11Jul_8B1_FD_184816 | JGI IMG/M metagenome (GOLD analysis project Ga0208733, IMG submission 184816) | Serpentinite rock and fluid subsurface biosphere microbial communities from McLaughlin Reserve, California, USA - CR11Jul_8B1 (SPAdes) | ecosystem: Environmental > Terrestrial > Deep... | reverse complement strand
TGTCCCCGATTTCCCGCCCTGAGCCTAAGTCCGCCGTTCGCCCTGAGCCTGTCGAAGGGCTTGCCGTGGCTTCGACAGGCTCAGCCCGAACGGTGCTGCTGATCCCCGCCACCGAAGCGTGCAAAACCGTGGTCTGTCCCCAATTGCCCTCAACCCGCCTGCTGCTGCAAGTACACCCAATCCACTATCGCCTCGTTCGGGGTGTAGCCCGGCACCAGGTGCTGCAGTTGCAGGCGGATGGTGGGCACGTCGTTGTGCTGCATGGCCAGGTCGAGTTCGGCCAGGTGCCCTTCGAGCTGCGCCCAGGGCAAAAAATCGTCCTGCGCTTTGAGGATGCGCGGGTGCAGCGTGGGGCTGGGGTTGTCGCCTAGCAGCAGCTCTTCGTACAGCTTCTCGCCCGGGCGCAGGCCGCTGAGTTCGATGGCGATGTCGCCCTCGGGGTTGGCAGGGTCTTGCACGCTCAGGCCCGAGAGCTCGACCATGCGCCGCGCCAGGTCGATGATGCGCACCGGCTGCCCCATATCCAGCACAAACACCTCGCCGCCCTTGGCCATGGCCCCGGCCTGGATGACGAGCTGCGCCGCCTCGGGGATGCTCATGAAGTAGCGTGTGATCTCGGGGTGCGTGAGCGTGAGCGGGCCGCCGTCGCGGATTTGCTGGCGAAACTTGGGCACCACCGAGCCCGATGAGCCCAGCACATTGCCAAAGCGCACCATGGCAAAGCGGGTCGTGCCCGCGGTGCCCGCCGCGCCGGCCGATGCCGCCGCCAGCGCCTGCAGCACCATTTCGGCCAGGCGCTTGCTGGCGCCCATGATGTTGGTCGGGCGCACCGCTTTGTCGGTGCTCACCAGCACAAAATCGCTCACCCCCGCCTGCAGCGCCGCCTGGGCCGTGCGCAGCGTGCCCAGCACGTTGTTCTTCACCCCTTCAGCCGGGTTGTGCTCCACCAGCGGCACGTGCTTGTAGGCGGCGGCGTGGTAAACCGTGTGCGGCTGCCAGGTCTGCATGATTTCGTGCAGGCGCGCCGCGTCTTGCACCGAGGCCAGCAGCGGCAGCAGCTCGATCTGCACCGCGTCGGCCCCGGCGGCGCCCGCTGTGCGCTTGTCTTCGAGCTCGTGGTGGATGGCGTAGAGGGCGAATTCGCTCTGCTCCAGCAGCAGCAGCTTGGCCGGCCGCACGGCCCAGATCTGGCGGCACAGCTCGCTGCCAATGGAGCCGCCCGCCCCCGTGACCAGCACCACCTTGCCGACGATGTTTTTGGCCAGCAAAATGTGGTTGGGGGCCACCGGCTCGCGGCCCAGCAGGTCGTCGAGGTCGAGCTCGCGCACGTCGGCCAGGCTCACCTTGCCTTGCGCCAGGTCGTTCATGCTGGGCAGCGTGCGCACCGCCACGTGCGCGGCACGCATTTGCTCTATCACCTCGTTGCGCCGCTTGCGCCCAATGTTGGGCATGGCCAGCAGCACATCGCGTATGCCCAGCGTGCGCGCCAGCACGGGCAGATCGGCCGGGTTGTACACGGGCAGCGCATTGAGCACATGGCCGTGCAGGCGCTCGTCGTCGTCTAGCAAGCCGGCCACTTGCAGCTCGGGGCTGTGCTGCATGGCGGCGGCAAGCTGGCGCCCGCTTTGCCCGGCACCGTAGATCAGCACCCGGGGCCGTTCGGCGCGGCGCAGCATGCCCTGGTACTGCTCGCCCAGCCAGTGCCGCGCCAGCGCGCGCGAAGCGCCCACAAACAGCAGCAGCAGCAGCGGCTGGATCAGGCCCACGGTGCGCGGCACGCCGGGCACCTCAATCGCGGTAAAGACCGCCGCATACAGCAGCGCATACACCGCCACCGCCCGCGCCACCGCCAGCAGCGCCGGCCAGCCGCTGTAGCGGAAAATGGCCCGGTAAAGCCCCGAGACGATAAAGATCGGCAGCGCCAGCGCCACCGCGCCCGCCACCGCCCACAGCGCTGGCCCGCTGAGCGGCACCAGCTCGCCCAGGCGCAAATAAAACGCCAGCCAGACCGTGAGCACGCACAGCGCCAAGTCCACCAGCAGCACCACGGCGCGCTTGGCGGGGCGTGGCAGGGCGAGGATGGGGTTTGCGAAGGGTGCGATAGTGAAATTCATGGTGTACGCACCCGGTCCCCGGAGCCGCTGCCCGTCAGGGTGCTGGCGATCAGCTTCAGGTATAGCCAGAAATCGAGCTGGCGCAGCATCTGGGAGTCGAGTTCGGCCAGGCGCGCCGGCTCTGACATATCCACTCCCTGCACCTGTGCCAGCCCGGTGATGCCGGGGCGGGCCGCAAACACGCCTTGGCGCTCGCGCTCTTGCACCAGCTCGGTTTGGTTGGGCAGGCAGGGGCGCGGCCCCACCAGGCTCATATCGCCTTTGAGCACGTTCCACAACTGCGGCAACTCGTCGAGCTTGCTGCGCCGCAAAAAGCGCCCATAAGGCGTGATGGCGGCCGGGTTCACCTGGTGCGTGCCCACCGAGGCGGTATCGGGCCGCATGGTGCGAAACTTGATCAGCACAAAAGGCCTTTGCTGGCGGCCTACGCGCTGCTGGCGAAACAGGGGTGAGCCGGTGTCAAACCAGCCAGCCAGCCAGAGCAGGGCCAGCAAGGGGGCCAACAGCAGCAAGCCGGTGCCAGACAGCAGCACATCCAGGCTGCGCTGAGCCAAAAAGCTGGGTTTGGGCAGTGGCACGCTCATCGGTTCAGCCCCTGCACCGCACGGCGCAAGCCTTCGTCCAGACCAATGGGCGGTGCCCAGCCCAAGCGTTGCCGGGTGTGAGATATGTCAACCTGCAAAGAGCCGCACAAACGCCGCGCCACATCGCGTTTGCCCAGCAGGCTGGCAGCCAGCTCTAGCAACCATACGGGCACTGGTAACAGACGCGCCTTGCTATTCATTGCGCGCGCCATGCGCAGCAGCAACTCCGCTGTCGAGACGTCCTCACCGTCGGCCACCAGGAAAGTTTGATTGGCTGCTGCCGGATGGTCGATGCAGGTCATGATCAGGTCCACCAGGTTGTCTAGCGCAACCAAGCTGCGGCGGTTTTTGGTTACAGCAGCCAGTGGCAACGGTACACCACGAGCAAGCCAGCGCATCATTGACTGGAAGTTGGCCTTCACACCCGGCCCGTACACCAGCGGCGGCCGAACGATCACCACCTCCATTCCGGTTTCGGCAGCAATTTGGCGCAGCAACTGCTCGGCCTCGTGCTTGGAGATGCCGTATGGGTCTTCCGGTGCAGGCGCATCATTGGCCGTGAAAGATTGCCCCACTTCCGTGAACTCGCCGTTCACTTTGATGGAGCTTAGAAAAACAAAGCGCCTCACCCCTGCGGAGGCTGCCTGGCGTGCGAGATGGGCTGTGCCTTCGACATTCACCTGCCGATACACGGTCAGCGGGTCAACCGCAAGCTCTTTCATCACATGTGCCCGAGCGGCACAATGAACGACTGCGACAACGCCTTCCAGTGCCGGGGACCAGTCCGTTGCAGGCCCAAGCCCATCGACTAAAACCGTTGCCACTCCAGCAGGAAGCGCAGCATTGACCGATCGAACGGCGGCCACCACAGCGCGACCGTCTTCCCGGCTCAGGCGTTGCAATAGTCGGCCCCCGACAAAGCCGGTAGCGCCAGTCACCAGAGTTTTATTTGTCATAAAGTGCCCTGAAGGTCTTGTCTGTCGGCCAAAAAATTGTCTGGCAGAGGCGCTGAGTTGGCGTAAAACCTCTGCAACCAAACGCCCATGCCCTGCTCGGTCGGAGTTTGCGGCTGCAACCATAAATCAGCCCCAACCTGCTCTATGCTGGCGGCAATCTCGGCCCGGATAGCCGGTGTGGTGCGGGCGCATTTGTGCAGCGAAATGTTCATGTCGAAGGACTCCTGGATGACTCAAGTTGCTCAATCAACCCCGCCATGACCGCTCTGGCCATGAACAAAGGGAAACGCCTTGAGTCTATGTGATCGTCTGGGATGCGACATTTATACACGAGCCCCGGGGCAAAACGATTGCGGTGCTCATGCAGCCCAGCAGGGGCAGTACCAAGGCCAGCCGGCCTTGGCTGAAAGTACAAGGTCAAACGGGCGCTTCATGGCCCGCTTGGTTTTACATCCCAAGGGTTGATTACCGTCAGATGGTCGATCCCCTCGAAGTCCTTGGTGTTGCGGGTCACCAGTGGCAGCCGATTGGCCAGTGCAATAGCCGCAATTTGTGCGTCTTCTGTGGTGATGGGTCGCCCAGATCGCACTCTTTGTGCTCGAACCATGGCGCAATGTGCTGCCGCAGCGGCGTCAAAAGGCAAGCAGCGCCCCGACCATTCGGACGCAAACATTTCCTCGGCCGCCTGTGCCAAACCATCGCGCCGTTTGCCTGCAGGCAGCAAAGCCACGCCCGTCAAAATCTCGGCTTGTGTAATGGCCGATGTTCTCATGGCCGCCTGCGGTAGTTGCGCAAACCACGCCATCACCTTGCTGGAAGGGTTTTCGCGCATCAATTCCGACAGCACATTGGTATCCAGCAAGTAGGCAGACGTCATGACAAGTTGGGAGCAGGGCGTGGTGCTTGCCTTGGCGGTATGGGCAGGTCGTCGGCACCCAAGCCCCTAAAGCGTTGGTTCACCCGCTCGGCAAAATTCAGCGCCTGGGTACCAGGGGTGTGACCTGACACCGCGTTTTGCAGAATGTGGCGCACCTCCTGCTCCATGGACCAGCCGTGCTGTGCGGCACGCACGCGCAGACCCAGCTTAACGGATTCATCAAGATTGCGGACGGTTAGGGTACTCATCAGGCGCTCCGGTTCAGCCAACAGGTTTTTATTGTAAGCAATGATTGCACTGCATGCCATCCATCAAGGAATCATCCTCCTGCATCCATCCCGCCATGCGCTCAAGCATAACCATCAGGGTTGCGTTCCTGCCAGCGCCAAGTATCGGCCATCATGTCGTTTAGGCCGCGCTGGGCGCGCCAGCCCAGTTCGGCCATGGCCTTGCTGGGGTCGGCCCAGCATTGGGCAATGTCGCCAGGGCGGCGCGGGGCTAGCCGGTAGGGCACTGGGCGGCCACTGGCTTTCTCGAATGCCCTCACCATTTCCAGCACGCTGTAGCCTTTGCCGGTGCCCAGGTTCCACACTTGGAGCCCCGCACGGGTTTCAAGTGCTGCCAGCGCTTGCAGGTGGCCCAGTGCCAAGTCCACCACATGGATGTAGTCGCGCACGCCGGTGCCGTCTGGTGTGGGGTAGTCGCTGCCAAACACGGCCAGCGCTTGCAGTTTGCCCACTGCCACCTGGCTGATGTAGGGCAGCAGGTTGTTGGGTATGCCGTTGGGGTCTTCGCCTATCAAGCCGCTGGCGTGGGCCCCCACGGGGTTGAAGTAGCGCAGCACCGCCACGCGCCAGCGCGGGTCGGACGCGGCCAAATCGCGCAACAGCTCTTCCACCATCAGCTTGCTGCGGCCATAGGGGTTGGTGGGGCAGCCTGTGGGTGTGGCTTCGCTGATGGGCATGCGCTCGGGCTCGCCGTACACGGTGGCCGACGAGCTAAACACCAGCCTAAACACCCCCGCTTGCGCCATGGCCTGGCAGAGCTTGATGGTGCCAGCCACGTTGTTGTCAAAATACGCCAGCGGCTGCTGCACGCTCTCGCCCACGGCCTTGAGGCCGGCAAAGTGCAGCACGGCATCTACCTTGTGGGTGGCAAAAAGCCTTTCAAGCAGTGCGCCGTCGCGAATGTCGCCTTGCACAAACTGCGGCGCTTGGCCTGCCAACTGCGCCACACGCGCCAGCGATTCGGCCGAACTGTTGCACAGGTTATCCAGCACCACCACCGCATGCCCAGCCTGCAACAGCTCCAGCGTGGTGTGTGAGCCAATGTAGCCGGCACCGCCGGTCACGAGGTAATGGCGCATCAAGGCTTCATCCTTCACTGTGCCTCTTGGCACCCACTCCCAGCACCTCCATCAACTTCTGGTTGATGCGGTTCACATCAAAGCGCTCTTCGGCCAAGCGGCGGCTCTCGGCACCCATGGTGGCCACTAGGCCGGGGTTATGCACAAAGCGCAGCATCGCTGCAGCCAATGCAGGCACATCGCGGGGCCCCAGCCGCTGCCCGATCCGGCCAGCACCTGAGGAAGATCGGCCAATTGGGAGACTCCCAAGGATGGGGGCTGCGCGCTTGCAGGAAAAAACGTCCATACTGCCTTTTTCAGCGCATCTGAGCCCAAGCTTTTTCCGCGCATGGGTGCCCAATCACGCTCGGCATGGGCCAAATTTGAGAAATCCAGAGCGGAATTCATGTCCAAATTCTGATTCGGCTTGGGTTGAACTTTGGCTGCAAACGGGGTCACGGATTCAGGTTTTCATTGTACTTGTTACAGTTAAGTCGCCGTCCTTTATCATTGCTCAGCTGCTTGGCATTATCAAAAACAAAAAAGCAAGATAGACACATTCAGTATATCGGCGTCGAAAACGACGTACATTTAATATTAATGATAGACGATCGATGAACCGAAATCGACGCAAGGCCTCCACAATATAATCGCTTTCTCCCACCGAATCTGCGATTGCCAAAATATCACGCCGGTAAGCACCTGATCGAACCCGCTTCAACCGGCTCAACGCTGCACGCCAGCCATAGTTGACTCCTATTTCATTATTTCCATGCTGACGGTAGAGCATGTTCGATTGTGGATCGATGTGCCATTTGCCACCTTGCGCCCGCACAAAAGCGTAAATCAACCAGTCATGCACCCATATCGTCTGCAGTCGATCGAAGTTTTCAACCACGAAAGCTTGCAGGCCAATAAACACTGCACGAGGTATTACAAACGTACAACCCGGTCCAGGGGCACTAAAGAGGTGATCTAAAGACTGGAGTGGGTGAGCCTTGTCAATCCTTTTTTTTCTACCGTCAGGCCAGAACGCTGTTACATTGCTAGAGTAGCCCTGCGCATTCTGCGAACGAAGGCAATAGATCCCACGCAGCAGCTTGCCCGGAAGCCAAATGTCATCCTGATCAGAGAGTGCAAAGTAGTCAGCGTCTCCCAGTTCCGTGTCTCGAATGAGACGCAGAAAATTGCGGTGCGCACTTCCGAACCGCTTGTGCGATAGCGGTAGCATGTCGAGGGTTATGCGATTCGCCCAGCGTGTGAGTGTTGACACAGTACCATCGGATGAGCGGTCGTCGCTAGCGATAATCGTAACACGCACGTCCTGTTGCGTCGAAATGCTGTCTAGCTGCTCGTCAAGCCAAGATGCACCGTTGTGTGTGGCAAGAAGAATTCGCACATGTGGTACATACGTGGTGCTCTTCGTTTTCATTGTCGCGGCTGGGTCCGTTAGAGGTGGGCGGAAATTGGTGTCATGGTTTCGGAGGGTTCTGTGCATATTACAGCAGTTGTCGCTTGAATCAGGTGGCCGTCCCGCTAATTGTCACATCCCGAACGATCGCATGGCGCCACGCCTTGGTCTTGGGTATTCAGATCAAAGTCCGCGGATCAGCAAGCTCCAGAGCTGAAACCAGTCAGCAGCAAATGGTTCCTCTGGGAGTGAATGTGATTTTTTGCCAAACGTGTGCTTTCTAGCAACCATTTGATGAATGGTTGCTTCCCAAGCTTGAACGTCGTGAGCCGGCAGGAAAGTCACGGCATCACAATTTCCAACCGTTTCGTGCGCATAAGGTAGGTTCGCCACCACCAACGGTTTCCCGTAAGCCTTGGCCTCCGTGATAGGAAGCCCCCAGCTCTCTAGTTTTGACGGAAATAACACCACATCACAGTTTTGATATTCATGATCCATCTGCTGTCTTGTTTGCCGACCCAAAAACCTAACTCCCGGTACCGATGAGTACCGATGGTAAAGGTCGCGGGCATAGGCGTTCTCCGTGCCGCTAACAGTCAAACGCAACTCCACTAACGCACTTATTTCTGGTGGCAAGCGGTTAACTGCTTCACACAGTATCTCGACATTCTTGAACACACGAGGGAATGCTGGATAGAGCATCACTAAAGGCCGGTAGGTGTTGAAAGGCCCCGCAGAGAAATTACTTTGCATTCTGGAATCAGAACCTAACTTTTTGGATGGATAAGCCACCACTACATTTGAGTGACCATAGATGCGCATAAAAGCTTGGCGCAACCATTCCTGCTGTACTACGACTGCTTGGTTTCGTGAAATGAAAACTCGGTACAATTGACCATAAAAAAGATTAAATAGCGCAAACTTTGGATCTAGTCTAGCCTCATGCCAAGACATCCTGTAAAAAGGCGAGGAATTATGGCAATAAACTGCTTGACGTCGTGCTTGAACACGGGGTGTAATATCATGTAGCGACAACCATAGGTCGGGTTTAAGTGCTTGGGATAACTTATTGAATTGAAACCATTCTAGCCAGATGCGCGATAACCAAGAACGCTTTGATTGTGGAAACTCCATGATTTGCACGCGAGGAATATTATTAATTAATGACTTATGATGTACTAGTGCTGTAATTTTCCAGTTCAAAGGAAGGCACTTTGAAGCAATCTCTAAACTATCTATCAGAACCGTCAGCGTTCCGCCTTCGATTAGATTTACTGCGGAGACTACTAAATGTTTTTGTTTGTTCAATTTACTAATTCCTGCTTCGGTATCCGCAAATAACTTTCTTTAATGAGCATCTGCAAATTCCCTCATTCCACAGCAAGCGTCTGAACTCCACATCATGAAATCCAGCAGCGTCAAATCTAGGGTATCGGAGTGTCTTGGGTCCGGTTTTCCCCTTTAAGTGGGTTCTCGGGTGCGTGGCGGCGCAGCAAGCCCAGCAGGGCTGCCCACGGGATGACAGTATTCATCTCATCGAGGAACACGCGCTTGCGGGTGCGCTTGATGGACAACTCGAATCCGGTGTGGGCAAGGCTGATTTGGTTCATGGCTGCAGTTTCTCATGTAATGCCTTCATGTGCCTTACTTTTGCTGATGTTCCATAAATATGTTCATTGTGGTTGAAGATTACTTGGTTTCGAGGTTCGGATCACGGATGTGGTTAATGTACCTTTGCATGTAACAGCTACTAGCGCACACAATAGCAAGAAGCCAGTTGGTGAAAAGTATCCTGTGCCTCGGAAGAATACCTCAATAGTAAACGTATACAGAATAGATGAGAAAAGCACGTTCGCAGCATTTTCATTATTTAAATATGCTGAACGAAGCTGAAAAAATGCCCGGGTAGCCAAAATTACAAATGCAATAATTGCAAGTAGTCCAAAGAGACCAAACTCCCCTAAGATTTTGGCTCCCACAGTTCCTCCGTCAAACCGGCTTAGAATAATTCCAGCTAGTTGAATTACCCTTTCTGATATTTCTAAGTCTGTATTCAAATACCCGAACTGCTGAAATCCAGACCCCCATCCATCGGTCTGCCAAACCATTTCGAAGGCCGTCATCCAACCATTAAGCCAAACAAGTACAGAAAGGTTATAAGTGTAGCTGGATATCACCATTCGACTTGTAAAATACTCTACATCACCAAACGCAACAATAAAACCAAAGGCAAATACTATCGCGGTGCTAATGCTAAGTATATTTTTAAAACTAACAACAATTGCCAATGCAAAAATTATTGCTATAATTGCAACTAGGCTCTCAATATAAATACTCCATAAAAAAAAGAATGCAATGATCTTAGGGTAGTGGCGATAATTTGTGGCGCATATGAAGGCCAGAATAGGAGCTAAGACCAAACCAAAATGAGATGGCTCAGCAAACACACCAACAGGTTTAATTAAAGAATTGTGCCAATAAAGTTCAATGTTAAACAAGGGTAGGAGTGCATTCAATACAAGAAACCAAAGCCCGTAATTTACAATTCGCTTCACGCTATCATCTGAGGTATTGATAATGCGGCTTGCATATCCGAATGCAGCGGCCAGCATAAAGGCTAGGAGTGATATGCTAAGTATAAATCTTAATATATTGACATCATGGTTGGTAATAATTAGTAAAAATGTATGAATTAAAATAATACTCAGCAACCCAACAAAGAGAATTGGTTGAAGCAGCATTGAAGGCTGGTTATAATTTCTATTGCTACTTTTAAGGTGGTTTGGTCTTAATGTTAATGCCGTGTAGGCTAAAAATCCGAATATAAACAATGCTAAGCCTGCCGACATTGATCCATGATCTATCGACACCATGGTTAGACTTGGAATTGATAGTAGGGACAAGAAGATTAGAGGTTGCATATTGATGTCGTTAAGGAAACTCTGGAAAAGTAAGTGTCACATCCCTAGTTTTTTATTTTAGCTTTATTTTTTATTAGCCGTAGCGCTAAAAGCGACAACTGCGCATAAAAATTATGACCTAACTTTATATTTACTCTAAATATCTCTGTCAATGCGCCTGCTAGGTCTGTACTGCTTACACCTTCTATGCTGAATCTGCCGACAACCGCATTGCTCTCATGAACTTTTGCACCCTTGTGTATGGCTAAGAGAATGAAAAGCTGATCTGCCGCAATAGGGTACTTGCGTGAATAATACCCAACTTGATCGTGCAATGTTTTTCGGATAAGTAGACCTACGGCATGTCCGGTTACGTGAGCAAATTGAGAAAATAAAAACTCCCACCGTGGCGATCTTATCTGAGAAATCCTATCGCCAACATGGAATTTACATGCAATAAAGTCTGCGCTACCATTATTTTCAAGTTCATTCTTGAACGCGGTAACGCCATGAGAAAGCATCACATCATCCGCTCCAAATACCACGTAATACTCACCAGTCGATAGCTTAACTGCCCTGTTCAGCGCATCATATATCCCAAAATCCGGACGTGAATCTATAACGACATTTTTTAGTTTCAGCTTCGTATTTTCTAAAATTTCCAAAGTGCCATCTGTCGAACCACCATCTGCAACCACCCATTCAAAATCCTGATCAGTCTGGGCGAGCAGGGATTCGATCAGCCTTGGCAGCACTGCCGCTGCGTTGTATGTCGCCGTGACGATGCTTATCGATGTTGCCGCTTGGTCTGTCATGCGCTTGCACTCTGTTTGAAACTTTGGTACGCCAAGTGCAAGCCTTGCTCCAGTTCAACATGGGCTTGCCAGCCGAGTTGCTGCAGCTTGCGGCTGTCCATCAGCTTGCGCGGCGTGCCGTCGGGTTTGGAGGTGTCGAAGCGTATGGCGCCTGTGTAAGCCACCTCGTGAGCCACCCGTTGAGCCAATTCGCGTATGGTGTGGTCTTGGCCGCTGCCCACGTTCAGGTGTGAGCACATGGGCTGCACATGGGCCTGCCAAACTTCGGGTGGCAGGTTCATTACGTGTACGCTGGCGGCGGCCATGTCGTCCACATACAGGAATTCGCGGCGGGGTGTGCCGCTGCCCCACACCACCACTTCGGCGTCGCCGCGCGCTTTGGCTTCGTGGAAGCGCCGCAGCAGCGCCGGAATTACGTGGCTGTTTTCGGGGTGGTAGTTGTCACCGGGGCCGTAGAGGTTAGTGGGCATCACGCTGCGGTAGTCGCGCCCGTGCTGGCGGTTGTAGCTCTCGCACAGTTTGATCCCTGCAATCTTGGCAATGGCGTAGGGCTCGTTGGTCGGCTCCAGCGGCCCGCTCAGCAAGGCGTCTTCGGCCATAGGCTGCGAAGCCAGCTTTGGGTATATGCACGATGATCCCAGGAACAACAGCTTTTGCACGCCCGCCACGTGGGCCGCATGGATCACGTTGGCCTGCATCATCAGGTTGTCGTAAATAAATTCGGCCGGATACGTGTTGTTGGCATGAATGCCACCCACCTTCGCAGCCGCCAGATACACCACATCGATGTGCTCTTGCTCGAAGAAAGCATGCACCGCAGCCTGGTTGCACAAATCAAGCTCGGCATGGGGCCGGGTGATGATGTTCTGCTCGCCGCGTGCCGCAAGGTGCCGCACAATGGCCGAGCCAACCATGCCACGGTGGCCAGCCACATAAACTTTCGGTTTTGATGAGTTGCTGGCGGTCATGTTCAGTTTTCCACCGACACCACCACATCATGCCCATGGGCCTTGAGCAGGGCATGGCGCTGGGCGGCTTTAAGGTCTGAGGCCACCATTTCGGCACACATTTCCTGCACGGTGATCTCGGGCACCCAACCCAACTTGTCTTTGGCCTTGCTCGGGTCGCCCAGCAGGGTGTCCACCTCGGTAGGGCGAAAGTAGCGCGAATCCACCCGCACCAGCACGTCACCCACCTTCACGGCAGGGGCTTTATCGCCCTGTATGGACTGCACCACGGCGTGCTCATGCAAGCCTTGCTCTTCAAAACACAGGGTAATGCCCAGTTCCCGGGCAGACCAATCAATAAACTGGCGCACGCTGTATTGCACGCCCGTGGCAATCACAAAATCTTCCGGCTGCTCCTGCTGCAGCATCATCCACTGCATGCGTACGTAGTCGATGGCATGGCCCCAGTCGCGCAGGGCGTCTAGGTTGCCCATGTAGAGGCAGTTTTCTAGACCTTGCGCGATATTGGCTAGACCACGCGTGATTTTTCGGGTGACGAAGGTTTCTCCTCGGCGCGGGCTTTCGTGGTTGAACAAAATGCCGTTGCAGGCAAACATGCCATAGGCTTCGCGGTAGTTGACCACAATCCAGTAAGCGTAGAGCTTGGCCACTGCATAAGGGCTGCGCGGGTAGAACGGCGTGGTTTCATTTTGCGGCGTTTCTTGCACCAAGCCGTACAGCTCGCTGGTGGAGGCTTGGTAGAACCGGGTTTTTTTCTCCAGCCCCAGTATGCGAATGGCCTCGAGCAAGCGCAGGGTGCCCATGGCGTCCACATCGGCGGTGTACTCCGGCGCCTCGAACGACACTGCCACGTGCGACTGGGCGCCAAGGTTATACACCTCGTCGGGCTGCACCTCTTGCAGTATGCGCACCAGGTTCGAGGTGTCGGTCAAATCGCCGTAGTGCAACTTAAAACGAGCGTTCTCTACATGCGGGTCTTGGTAGATGTGGTCAATGCGCTGGGTGTTGAACAGCGAGGCGCGGCGTTTGATGCCGTGCACTTCGTAGCCTTTGGCAAGCAGAAATTCGGCCAGATAGGAACCGTCTTGACCGGTGATGCCGGTGATGAGGGCTTTTTTCATTTGATTAAACGTTTAATAGTGTAAGCTATCGCTGCAGATGACATTTGCACAACTTCAAGCCAAGTTCCACGCCCGGAATATCGCCTTGATACTTCAAACGGACTCTTTGGTGACCAGTTGTTTTTGATATTCTGAAGCATGATTTTAGCTGTCCAGTCTGCCCAACACCTTGAATTGGTATGATTCTTAAAAAACCAACTTAATGCAAGTCGGTACCCTTCAGTAACTTTGTTATTAAAGTTCTCAACAGAAAATGAACCCTGATGTGCACGAAAGAAAACCAGGGGTTCGCTTATCAAAGCTACAGTTTGGTAGTTTTTAGCTGTAAGAGCAAAAAGCAGAACGTCAGGCCCTGCACCATTTAAATTAAAGTCGTGATCAATGCCTGAAACAGTCAAAACCAAGCTTCTCTTTATGTCTTCCATGCGAAATAAGGCTGCCCCAGGCGAAACGGGCACTGCTGGAATTCCAGAAGCCAAACGTCTAAAGTAAATTTCTTTAGAAATAATCTCTGAAGATTTTTTACTACTATATGCTAGCTGAGAGGCTTCCGGCGCCTCCCCAATTAAAGCAGCGGAAAAAACAAAGGCCACCATGGGATTACTCATCAAAGGCAATGTTTTTTCAAGATAATCAGGAAAAATTAAATCATCACTAAACAAAAACTTTCCGTATTCACCCCTAGATTCTTCAACGCAACGAATCCAGTTGCGAACAGGACCGATATTTGATTCGTTACGGAAAACGCGTACACGCGAATCTTTTTTTGCGAAATCTTGGCAAATCTCCCATGTCCCATCATCGCTTAAATTATCTACCACCACAACTTCGAAATTTTCGCATGTCTGATTTAGAGCAGACTGAATACACTCTGAAATGAATTGCCTGCGATTAAATACTGGAATCAGTATTGATATTTTTTTTGAAGAATTTTTGTCAATCATTTATATCGCTTTAAGAATCAAATTTTTTGAATTAAATATTGTAAATATCAGAAATTTAACAAAATTTGTGATTAATGTCCCTAAGTTTTGAGTAATGAATATAAAATATTTGTTTTGACGCATTGCTAATATTAGTGACCACACCTCTTTTCCAATGAATTGGATGTTTTCATTCGATTTATCTTTATTAACGATTAACAAATCGTACGCCACTAACCCATTCGATCATACTCGCCACACCATCTCGTGCAGAAATTTTAGGCTGCCAGCCAAGAAGGCTCTTAGCCTTGCTGAGGTCAGCCACAAACACTAGTTGGTCACTCTCACGCACCGGCATCTTGGTGTAATCAAGCTTAATATCCAGTAGGCCCTCAAGCAATGAAAATAGCTCCAGCAAAGAAAGGCTGTTATCGATTCCGCCGCCAACATTGAAAGCCTGCCCTTTCGCGTTATCTATGTTATCTACCGCGGCTGTGTAAAGCCGCTTCATGTCTTCTGCATGCAGCACGTCACGCACTTGCTTTCCTGAGCCGGAAATGGTGAAAGCCTTATTTTGTTGGCATCTGCTTTGCTCGACGGCTTTCTGGCAGAACCAGCCCACCCAACCCTGATCGTAGGTGGCGAACTGTCGGCCTCCGTACATTGAGGAATGCCGGAAAACGACCGTCTTGAGTCCATAAATCCGGGCGTAGTCGAGCATGTACTGATCGGCAGCGCCTTTGGAGCAACCATATGGGGAGTGGAAGTCGAGTTGGGTGCATTCATCGAAACCATAGGGCTGCTCAACGCAGTGGTAACGCGTGTCCGTTTGCTCGTAGGTGTACTGCTCGAGATCGCCGTACACCTTGTTGGTTGAAGAATAGACCATGGCAGCACTTGGCGTATATTTCCGAACCGCCTCAAGCAGGTTGTGCGTGCCTATTACGTTGACCTCGAAGTCCATTCGCGGATTAGCGATTGAGGTGGTCATAGCGACCTGGCCGGCCAAGTGGAAGATTACATCTGGCTTGAAGGTCTGCACAACAATTGTGATGTCGTTCTGATTTCGGATGTCACCGTGCACAAAGGAAAAATCACCTTGGGTCTGCAACCATGCCAAATTCTCTCGTGAGCCATTGCGATACAAATTATCGAATACGACCAGATCATTGCCACGGGATAGCGCATCAGATGCTAGATTGCTGCCTAAGAAGCCGCAACCACCTGTAATTAAGAGTTTCATTTGTGGAATTCCATATCTATGGTTCTTTTAAGCCCAGATATTAAGTCGTATTTCGGTATCCAGCCAAGGCCTAACATCTTCGTTATATCTGCTTGACAATGCATGGATTCATTGCTACGGTAGGGCACATCTCCAAACAGCAGCTTGGTTTTCGAACCCGTAAGTGCGTGTACGGTTTCAACGAATTGCTTGATTGATGGAGCAATGCCAGTACCGACATCTACATCACATGCTGATTTGAAACTGTCACAATTCTCGATAAGCGTTGAGTAGGCGTTGACAACGTCGTCTATATATACGAAATCTCTTTTCTGCTCACCTGCGGTGAGCTTGAGTTCTGGTTCATTGCGGTGACAAGCTTGTAGAACATGTGTTGAAAATTTCGAAGGATCATCGCCTGGCCCATACATATGCTGTAGCCTAACATTGATGAAGCGCAACCTGTTACTCTGCGCTGCCAGAGCACGACCCCACTGCACGAATTGGTCTTTCGTCAATGCATAGGGGCTCACATCCGGCGGCAATACGCTGCTTGTGTTTATAAACGTTGCCGACTTATTTGTGGCTATCAAGCCCTGCAATATGTTTAGTCCATAAAGAATGTTTGTCTCTAGCAATTCAACGTTTGATTCACCCTTGCGTCCATAACAGCAGGCAGTGTGAATGACCAAATCGGGCTCAATTTTTGCAACTATATCAGTTACTTCATCATATGTGCGGAAACGACATATCTCAAGCGTAGACTCTCGACCCGTGAGGCGGTTTAGACGAGAGGATGAGCGCAGAAGCAAGGTTAGGTGATAACCTGCTTGTGACAAGTTGAGCGCAAGCGCGCTCCCGAGGAAGCCACTTGCACCGGTTAACAAAATGCGTTGCATTAGAAATTGAGACCAAAAAACTCTTCGAGTTTCTCGCCAACGAAGTTAAAGTGATCCAGACCCAACGAAGGTTGTACTCCTAGCCAGAAGGTCTGGTTCATGGTGCGGTCGGTGTTGGTTAGTTCGCCTACCACGCGGTACTCGATGTCCTTGAAGTAGGGCTGACGAGTCAGGTTGCCTGCGAAAAGCAGGCGGGTGCCGATTTTGTGTTGGTCGAGGTACTTGAGCAAGTCCACGCGCTTGACGCCGCTCGACTCCTTCAGCGTGACGGGAAAACCGAACCACGATGGTTCGCTGTTCGGGGTAGCTTCGGCAACATCGATAAAGTCGTTCAAGCTAGCGAGGCGTTCCTTCAGAAGTGCGAAGTTCTGCTTTCTCGTGGCTATGAAATCTGGAGCACGCTCCAATTGAGCTAAGCCGCAGGCGGCTTGCATGTCTGTGATCTTTAGGTTGTAGCCTAGGTGAGCGTAGACGTATTTGTGGTCGTAACCATGCGGCAGCGTGCCAAACTGCTGGCCAAAGCGTTTGCCACAGGTGTTATCACATCCCGGAGGGCAGTAGCAGTCGCGGCCCCAGTCGCGGAAGGATTCGGCTATGGTCTTTAGCAGGCCGTTGTTGGTGAACACCGCACCGCCTTCACCCATGGTGATGTGGTGGGCTGGGTAGAAGCTGAGCGTGGCAATATCGCCCCAAGTTCCAACCATTTCGCCATCGAATGTAGCCCCGAGCGCGTCGCAGCAGTCTTCGACCAGCCACAGGCCATACTTGTCACACAATCCCTTAACCTTGGCAAGGTTGAAGGGGTTGCCCAGTGTGTGGGCCAACATGATGGCCTTGGTTTTGGAAGTGATGGCGGCTTCTATGAGGTCGGCGTTTATGTTGTGGGTCTTCATGTCTACGTCGACGAAGACTGGGATGGCACCGAACTGAACGATGGGGTTGACGGTGGTCGGGAAACCAGCAGCCACCCCGATGACTTCGTCCCCCTTTTTGATGGCACGCTCGCCCAGCTTGGGCGATGTGAGCGTGCTGAAAGCCACTAGGTTGGCTGACGAGCCTGAGTTGACGGTGATGAGGTGCTTGACACCAATAAAGTCGGCCAGCTTGCGCTCGAATTCGGCGTTGAAGCGGCCGGTGGTGAGCCAGCCGTCGAGCGAAGCTTCAACCATAAACTGAAGTTCACGCGTGCCGATAACTTTTCCTGATGGTGGGATGACTGTTTCGCCAGGTACAAAGCTGCGCGGAGCATAGGCACTTGCTGAAAAGTGCGAAACTTCATCCTGAATGACGTGGCGCAACACGGTTTGCAAAGCTTGGGGCGTGAGCTGCGCCAACTGCTTGACCGCCAAGCTGCCATTGAGTAGCATGGATTTTTCGGGGCGAACGAAGCTCTGGAACGGCAGGCTCGGACCAGCAAAGTCATCTGACCCTAAGGCAAGGCGTTTGGCCGGTGGCACCGGTGGGGTGGTGGTGATAAAGACGAATCGGGCGTCGCCAGTGCTGTCGGGCGGGGTAATGGCGAGCGCAGGCCTGAACTTTTGTTGAGCCAGGTCGGTATAAGGGAACGGCAGCTTGTAGATGCCACCTTGTTGGATGATGAGTTCAGACATTGTTCCAGCAATCTTCTGCAGGGTTGAGCAAAACCATTTGCGAGAATTGGCTCTGGCTTTGAAGGTGCAGTGCCGCTTGCTGCTCAGAAGTTCTGCCGTTTGGTGTGTTGGCCGGTTCAGATTCTAGAAAGAGCACAACGACACGGGCATCGCGTGGTAACCCTTCTGTGGGCAATTGAATATGCCCTTCGTGGCAATGGGCTTGGATAGCTAGCATGTGGAGGCTCCTGTTTGCGTTCGCATGTAGTCTTGTATCTGCTGGTGTGTGTACGCCTGCATGTCGGCTGCTCCCAAGTAGGCTTGGTGCCAGTTGATGGTTTTCTCAAGGGCTACGGCCAAAGACCAGCGCGGGTGCCAGCCTAGGCGTGCTTTTGCTTTGGAGATATCTAGCTTAAGGTAGTTGGCTTCATGTAGCTGTGCGCCAACGTCTAAACGCCATTGGGCGCCGCTGCCCCAACCTTCGACAAGGTGTTCGACGATCCATTGGACGGGTTGTGCGTCATCTTCCTTGGGGCCAAAATTCCATCCCTCAGCGAAAGCGTGGCCTTGGACGTAAAGATGTTCAGCTAGGATAAGGTAGCCGCTCAGAGGCTCCATCACATGCTGCCAAGGCCGGGTGGCTTGGGGGTTGCGGATGATGACCGGCTGCTGGATCTCGAAGGAGCGCAAGATATCGGGGATGAGGCGGTCCTCAGCCCAATCGCCGCCGCCAACGACATTTCCCGAGCGTGCAGATGCCAGTGCAGCAGTTTCGGACGTGTTGAAGAAAGAGTTGCGGTAGGCAGTGGTGACCAGTTCGGAGCAACCCTTGCTGTTGCTGTAGGGGTCGTGCCCGCCCATGGGTTCGTTTTCTCGGTAACCCCATTCCCACTCGTGGTTTTCGTAGCACTTGTCGGTGGTGACGTTGACGATGGCACGCAGGTTTTGGCATTGCCGTGCGGCTTCGAGCACATGCACGGTGCCCATGACGTTGGTGGCGTAGGTTTCTACCGGCTCTCGATACGACAGTCGCACCAAGGGTTGCGCTGCCATGTGGATGAGGATGTCGGCGTTGAAGGCCTTCATGCTGGCACTGATGGTGGCCAAGTCGCGTATGTCGCCTATCTGGGATTCCATGCTAGCACCGACTTTGGCAATGTTGAACAGCGCGGGCTGAGTGGGCGGAGAAAGGGCATAACCCTTGACCACCGAACCCATGCTTTGCAACCACAGCGACAGCCAGCTGCCTTTGAAGCCTGTGTGGCCTGTCAGAAAAACTTTTTTGCCGTACCAAAAAGCGGGATTTACTGTAGAGTTCATGGGGCGGCACTCAGTCCCAAGTCTTCCAAGGAGCGTTGCCGCTGGTCCAGAGTTCTTCGAGGTGGTTTTTATCGCGCAGTGTGTCCATGGGCTGCCAAAAGCCATGATGTTCGTAGGCCATCAACTGGCCGGCGCTGGCCAAGTTGTTGAGCGGCTCCTGCTCCCAAATGGTGCTGTCGCCTGTGATGTACTCCAGAACTGCAGGATTAAGAACAAAGAAACCACCGTTGATCATGGCACCGTCGCCTTTGGGTTTTTCCTTGAAACTCATGACCTGTCGTTGGCGGATGTCGAGTGCCCCAAAGCGGCCAGGGGGATAGGTAGCTGTCAGTGTAGCAGACTTGCCGTGAGACTTGTGAAAGCGTATGGTTTCTGTAATGTCAATGTCGCCAACGCCGTCGCCGTACGTAAAGCAAAATGTTTCTTCTTCCCGAACATGATCAGCGACACGGCGTAACCGGCCCCCCGTCATTGCATTTTCGCCCGTGTCTACTAAGGTAACTTTCCAAGGTTCAGCACGCCTTTGATGAACGTTCATGGTGTTGGCTTGAATATCGAACGTGACGTCGGACATGTGTAAGAAGTAGTTGGCGAAGTATTCTTTGATGACATAGCCTTTGTAACCACAGCAAATAACAAAATCGTTGATGCCATGGAATGAATACATCTTCATGATGTGCCACAAAATTGGCTTACCGCCGATTTCGATCATGGGCTTGGGACGAGTACTGGTTTCTTCGCTTAACCGTGTACCCAGTCCACCAGCAAGGATGACTGCTTTCATGAACCTTCCTAGGTTAAAATTTGATTGGAGCTTAAAAAGGCATCCGAGTGAAAATCTTTAGGATTAAGACCAGCAGCAATCAGTTTGGATCGTGCGCTGGCGATCATTACTTCGGACCCACAAGCATAAACAACCGCATCGTGAAGTGCAATTCTATCGGCTAAAACTGCGTCTTGAACGTAAGCCTTAGCGTTTTCGCTGTTAAGTTCCTGCGATAAGACTGGAATGAATCTGATCGAAAGTTTTGGGTAGCTTGGCATCCAGTAAAGATCATTTTTTGTCGGCACGCCCCAATAAACGTGAATCTGATCGTAGTTTACTTCTGTAGATTTAATTTCTAACTGCTCAAGCATAGCCTGTATAGGGGCGATACCGGTTCCTGTTGCAAGAAAAACAAGTTGGGATGCTTGTGATGGCCGCAGACAGAACGTGCCTAGGGGCCCCTCTAGTCGCAGCAGATCGTTTACCTTGGCTTCGTAGAACCAATAATTACTGAATATTCCTTCAGGAATTTTTCGAATTTGTAGTTTTAACAAACCGTCAGCCCGAGGAGCATTGGCAACTGAATAGCTTCGGCGATCACCATTTTTGCCTATTACATCAATGTACTGACCAGGAAGATATGTTAACTGGCTTGCCGGTGGTGTGCGCAGTGTAGCCTCAATCACGTCGCTGCAAAGGACCTCTAGCTTGCTGATTCGACAGGGGAGCGTCTTGACTTCAATTCTGCCGAGAACGCCTATATCTTCAATGTCAAGAGTTACATCGCTCAAAGCAGTGACACAGCATGTGAGAATGAAGTTTTCCGCTTTTTCATCAGAACCGAGAGACTCATGCCACGTAAGGTTTTTTGTTGTGCCTTCTAGTACCTGCGCTTTGCAAACACCACATCGACCAGTCCTGCAACTATGCTCAAGCGCAATACCATGCTCCCGGGCTGCATCAAGTATTGTTTGTTCTGGTTTACAAACAAAGCATCGTCCGTTAGATAATTTAATTGTGTGCATAACAAAACAACGTAGCGAATAAAAAAGATTTACGCATTCCTTCCGTAAATGTCTTGCAAACGCACGATGTCGTCTTCACCCAGATAGGTGCCCGACTGTACTTCGATAATTTCGAGCGGGATGGTGCCGGGGTTGGCCAGACGGTGCACTTCGCCCAGCGGGATGTAGGTGCTTTGGTTTTCGCTGAGCAGGAGGGTTTGATCGCCGCAGGTGATTTCTGCTGTCCCTTGCACCACCACCCAGTGTTCGGCGCGGTGGTAGTGCTTTTGCAGGCTTAGGCTGGCTTTGGGCTTGACTTGGATGCGCTTGACCTTGAAGCGCCCACCCTCTTCTATGCTGTCGTACCAGCCCCAAGGGCGGTGCACTTTGCGGTGCAGGGTGTGTTCGGCGCGCTGCTGCTGTTGCAGGGCGTTGACTATGTGTTTGACGTCTTGGCAGCGCGTTTGGTCAGCCACCAACACGGCGTCGGGGGTTTCGATCACCACTAGGTTATCTACGCCCACTAGGCTGACCAAGCGGCTTGAGGCGTGCACCAAGGTGTTGCGGCTGTTGTGGGTGAGCACATCGCCCACGTGGGCGTTGCCGTGTGCGTCTTTGGGCAGGACGTTCCATACCGCGTCCCAAGCGCCTAGGTCGCTCCAGCCGGCATTGAGGGCGAGCATGCGCACCGCAAAATCGCTGCCGGGAGCATGCTCCATTACGGCGTAGTCGATGGAATCAGAGGGTATGGCGCAAAATGCCTCTTTATCGGGCCGGATGAAGCTGCTAGGCAGGCTGGAATCTGTGCTTCGTTTGCCCCAAGCCTCGCGGGTGGCTTGCAATATATCGGGCCTAAAGGTGCCGAGTGCCTGCAGCCACACCGATGCCTTGAGCACAAACATGCCTGCGTTCCAGTAGTAGCCGCCCTGTTGCAGGTATTGCTGGGCGGTGGCGGCATTGGGCTTTTCGACAAAGCGCTGCACAAGCATGGCGGGCTGGCTGCCCTCTGTTTGCGCTTGGATGTAGCCGTAACCGGTCTCGGGCCGATCGGGAGTGATGCCTAGCACCACTATGGCACCACTGGCCGCTTGTAGGATGGCCTGCTGCAGCACTTGTGTAAATGCTTCTGCATCGGCCACCGTTTGGTCTGCAGGGGTGACTACCAGCACCGGGTCGGCCCCGTTTTGGGTGGCTGCCAGTGCTGCCAAGGTGAGGGCTGGCGCGGTGTTGCGCCCGGCAGGTTCGAGCAGCATGGCGCCGGGGCGGATGTGGGCCTCGCGCAGTTGCTCGAGCGCCAGAAAGCGGTGCTCTTCGCCGGTGACGATGTACGGGTCTGCTAGGTGGATGTCATCGGCGCCCAAGCCCATCAAGCGTGTAGCGGCTTGCTGGAACAGGCTTTGCGCACCGGTGAGGCACAAAAACTGCTTGGGGAAGCCGGCACGCGACAAGGGCCACAGGCGGGTGCCTGTGCCACCGCATAGTATGACGGGTGTGGTTTGAATCATATTTGAGCTTCTACCACCACCCCACCCTCCACCCGATAAATCGCCTCGCAACTGCGCAGCGTGGACGTGCGGTGGGCGATCATGATCACGGTGAGGGTGCGGCTTAGGCCTTCGACGGCCTCGAGCACGGCTTCTTCGGTGGCGCTGTCGAGCGCGCTGGTGGCTTCGTCGAACACCAGCACGTCGGCCTGCTTGTACAGGGCGCGGGCGATGGCCAAGCGCTGGCGCTGCCCGCCCGACAGGCGCACGCCGCGCTCGCCTACTAGGGTGCTGTAGCCTTGGGGCCAGCCCTCGATGGTGTCTGCGATCTGGGCGCGCTGGGCGGCTAGGCGCACGCGCTCTGGGTCTATTTGGGCTGCGGGCACGCCAAAGGCGATGTTGGCGGCCACGCTGGCATCGGCCAGAAACATGGCTTGGGGCACGTGCGCCACCCGGGCTTGCCAGGCGCGGCGGTTGGCTTCGGTTATCGGGCAGTCATCAACGCACAGTTGCCCAACGGTTGGGGGCAGCAGGCCCATGAGGATGTCCATGAGCGTGCTTTTGCCGCTGCCGGTGGTGCCCACGATGCCGATGTGCGCCCCTTTGGCGATGCGCATGTTGACCCCGCGCAGCACTTGCGGGCCACTGGCATGGTAGGCAAAGCCTAGGTTTCGCAGCTCGATGGCGTAATCAAACGGCAGCGCGGGCTGTGAGCCGCCTACAGTGGGCTCGGCGGGCATGGGCTGCTCGACTAGGGTGAGCACTTCGGTGAGGTAGCCGTGGTTGCTGCTGAGGTTGCTCCAAGCGGCGTATATGTTTTGAGCCAGCGGCAGCATGCGCTGCGCTGCCAGGGCCAACGCGCCCAGAACCGGCACCACTTGCCCCAAGCCGCCAGGTCCCTGGGCCATGAGCAAGGCCACGCTGGCGATGAGCACCATGCCCAGCGCCTCGATCATAAAGCGCGGGGTGATGGCAAAGACCACGCTGCGCACTTGGGCGCGGCGCATAATCAGATCAGCTTGCTCGAAGCGGGCGCAAAAGGTGGCGTGGGTAGAATCGAGCGTGATGTCGCGTATGCCGCCTAGGCCCTCTTGCAGCGCCTGCACGCGCTGGGTGGCGGCTGCGGCGGCGCGCTGGCCGTCGCGCCGCAGGCGGGCTTGGGTCAGGGCATAAATCAAACCGTAAATACTGCCTAGGCCCAAGATCATGCTGATGGCCACCCAAGGCTGAAACACCAGCACGGCCGCGCACACCACGAGCACGATGAAGACTGCTGCAAAGCCGTTGGCTGTGGGCAAGAGCACAAAGCCAATCACGCGCTCGACCTTGAGCACGATGCCATCGACCACCTCGCTGCTGTTGCGCTGGATGTGGGTGGTGTAGGGCTGGTGCAGGGTGCGGCGAAAGATGCCGGCCACCAAATCGTGCCCTATAGACAGAGCCAGCTTGGTGCTGGCCCACTGCACGCCGATGCGAACCAGGCCAGCCAGCACGGCTGCGCAGCCAAAGAGCACGGTGAGCGGCAGCAGCAGGTCTTGCGGCTGCTGCAAGCCCAGCGCGGCGATGAAGGGCTGCATGAAGGGCAGCACAAACAGGGCTTCGGGCGC
>Ga0208733_100306_pt1 | contig 24249 bp, 26 predicted proteins | sample SubbioR11Jul_8B1_FD_184816 | JGI IMG/M metagenome (GOLD analysis project Ga0208733, IMG submission 184816) | Serpentinite rock and fluid subsurface biosphere microbial communities from McLaughlin Reserve, California, USA - CR11Jul_8B1 (SPAdes) | ecosystem: Environmental > Terrestrial > Deep... | reverse complement strand
GAAACTGGGTACGGCCAGCCCCAGCCGTTTGCAGCGCTCGAGCAGCGCGTTCTTCGGATGGTTCACTATATACTCCTCCAAAGGGCAGTAGTCAGTCGAGGAAAGCCTCTCACCTCGTTAGCGAGGAATGAGAAAAGAGCAGTGAGAAAAGAGTAAGCACCCGCCGGGATGCTGCCCCAAGCCTACCGAAGGAAGTAGTCGGTGGGTTGTGGGGGTCCCACTTCCCACAACCCACTGCCTATAACCTACCCACGCTTTTCTCTGCACGCTTTCCTCGACTTTTCTCTGACGAGCTGATCAGCTGACGAGCTGATAGCCTCATGGTTCAATAGTCTACCACTAGGGCGTGCTACCATGAGGCCCATGACGCGCATCTTACTCTGCGACGATCACGCCATGTTTCGCCAGGGGCTCAAAAGTATCCTCGAGACCGAAGAGGGCTTTCGGATCATCGGTGAGGCAGCCACCGGGCGGGAGGCGTTGCGCTACGCCATCGAGACCAAACCGGACGTCACCATCATGGATATCCAGATGCCCGAGATGGACGGCGTGGCGGCGACCCAGGCGATACTTGAGGAGTACCCCGACGCTAAGGTGATTATCCTCACCATGTACCGCCAGGACCGCTACGTGTTTGAAGCGATCAAGGCTGGGGCGCGCGGCTATATGCTCAAAGATGCCGACTCCGCCGATCTGATCGACGCCATCAGGCGCGTGGCCGAGGGCGAAACGCTGCTCAATGCCGAGATGGCGGCCAGCATCCTCGATGAGTTTAAGAAGATCAAGGAGGAGCTGCCTCACCACCCCGAGCACCCCCTTTCCGAGCTAACTGAGCGCGAGGCGATGATCTTGCGCTACTTGGCCCGCGGCGACTCCAATCAGCAGATCGCCGAGGCGCTAAATGTTAGCGAAAAGACGGTGCGCAATCGCTTGTCGGAGATATTCTCCAAACTGCGCCTCAATAACCGCACCCAGGCGGCGCTGTACGCCCTGCGGGAAGGGATCGCCACGCTCAAGGACGAGATGTGACCTATACGGTAGCATCTGGCTAGCTAGCGATGTGGCGAAATGCGTCTCGGAGGCAATTTATGGTGATGTCGTAGTGAGCGATGACTATCCTAGTGCCTAGCCAAGAGGTACTGATCGGCTTGCTCAGGCGTATCTGTCAGACTCCGGCGCCGACCTTTGCCGAAACGGCGCGAGGCGAGCTGATTGCCGAGCTGTGGCAGCAAGCAGGGGCTGAGGTAAGCCGCGATAGCGTAGGTAACGTCATGGCTGAGCTAGCGGGTAGCGGGCCGCGGGTGCTGCTGGCCGCTCACCTCGATACGATCTTTGACCCCGACACCGATGTCACCGTGAAAGAGAGCGGGGGCCGGCTCTGCGCGCCGGGCATCGGCGACAACAGCGCCAGCCTGGCTATCGTCACCGCGCTGCTGCAGGCGCTGCAAGCGGCACCCGAGGCACCCCCCCGCCCGCGCCTCACGCTGGCGGCCACGGTAGGCGAAGAGGGGTTGGGTGACCTGCGCGGCATCCGTCAGCTGCTCTCGCTGCGCCCTCAGGACTTCGACCTGATGATAGCGGTAGACGGCCACTTGGGGACCATCGTCCACGCTGCGGTGGGCTCTAAGCGCTACGAGGTGGAGCTAAGCGCCAAGGGCGGACATTCCTGGGGTGACTTCCCCAGCCCCAGCGCGGTCCATGCGCTAGGCGAAGCGATCCAGGCGCTCACCCGGCTGAAGCTGCCGAGCGCACCGCGCACCACCTTCAACGTGGGGCAGGTGTGGGGTGGTACCAGCATTAACGCTATCGCCCAGCGGGCCGGATTCAATCTCGACCTGCGCAGCCTTGACGCCGGCGTGCTGGCCAGCCTGGAAGCCGAGGCAGTAGCGCGGCTCCGCCGGGTGGCCAAGCGCCACGGCGTAGAGCTCACACTGCGCGTAGTCGGTAATCGGCCTGCCGCCACCGTTCCTAATGAGCAGCTGGTGACCGCGGCCCAGGCGGCGCTATTAGAGGTCGGTGTCACCCCCTGCCTCAGCGCCGGCAGTACCGACGCCAATGCCGCTATGGCGGTCGGCCTGCCAGCCATTGCTTTTGGCGTCTATCATGGCGGTGACGCGCACCGCTTAACGGAGTGGCTCGAGCCCGCCTCGCTGCGGTTAGGCTACCGGGCGCTGTGGCGGCTGCTAGAGTCGCTTGCAGGAGCCTAAGGAGGGCGGATCCGTTGCCTTCGCCGCGTTAGAGCGCACTAGCGCTCGCGAGGCTTTATGGCTATAATCTGGCTAGAATGCCGTACGAGATCATTTTGGCCCCGGAGGCAATATTGGATCTCGACGAACTGAAGGCCAATGTCCGCACCGAGGTCCGTGAAGGGATCGAAACGCATCTTCGGCACGAACCCGAGAGGCTCAGTCGGAGCCGCATCAAGCGGCTCCGAAAACTCTCGCAACCGCAGTACCGTCTTCGGATCGACGACGTACGAGTGTTCTACGACGTAAGGGAGCAGTATGTTGAGGTGTTGGCGATAGTGCCGAAATCGGAGGCTGCAACATGGCTGGCGAGGCACGGAAAGTCAGAAGGAAAGTGAAGGAAGTCCCATTGGCGAAAGTCAAGGACGGCCTGTCGCGGTATCTCCGCGAGGCGGCAACCGGTGAAATCGTGATCACCCGCCACGGCAGACCCGCGGGAGTGCTCATCGGCTTTGAGTCGGAGGACGACTGGTTCGACTACCGACTGGAAAACGATCTGCGGTTCCTGCAAAGGATCGAGCGGGCGCGCCAGAGCCTTCGTGCGGGCCGTGGCACGAAACTGGAAGACGTAAAGTGACAGTGGGCTCTAACCGGGTGGTCGAAAGCGACGTGCGGCAAGAACCGCTGCGTACGCTTCACCACGGAGGCTAGACGCTGGGCGCCTTGAGGTGAGTGTGATCCTCAGGTAGATTGTGCGTATGGATGATGAGACCCTCACCCGTGAGCAAGCGATTGCGCGCCTGCGATCCGCCGAGGCGGCGATCCGGCGCCTCGGTGTGCGGCGCCTGGCGCTATTCGGCTCGGTTCTCCGGAACCAAGCCACACCAGCGAGTGACGTAGATGTGCTTGTAGAGTTCGACCCCGCGATGAAGACGCTGGACAGCTTTATGGAGTTGGCTTTTCTGCTGGATGAAGTTCTTGGGCGGCGTGTTGATGTTGTCACGACGGAGGCACTCAGTCCATACCTTGGCCCGCACATTCTTCGTGAGGCGGAGGATGTCCTTTGGGCCGCTTGAGTACCTGCGTCACATCCGGGAGGAGGCCGAGTTCCTCGCGGAACGAGCGGCTACGCTCTCCAAGGCGGACTTCCTGAAGGATGAGCTGCTGCGACGAGGCTTTGTCCGCAGTATCGAGATCATGGGTGAGGCCGCGAAGCAGATCCCGGAGGATTTCCAGGCAAAGCATGCGCAGGTGCCGTGGTGTGTCATGGCCGGCATGCGAGATCGTTTGATCCACGGCTACTTCACGGTAGACTACGACATCGTGTGGGACGTGGCTGCCAATCGTGCGGCGGCTCTGAAGGAGACGATCGACCAGATCCTGACTCAAGAAGGCGGGCCAGAGCCCTAACTCTGCATGCATACCCCGCGCCTAACCAGGCGCTCAAGCGGATGCGGGGCCATCCATGCTTTGAGCTGGTTCCGGTGCAACTTGAAGGTGTCTGGCTCTCATTGGCTTCTGCGCCAGCCCCGCACCACTTAGCTTGACCGTTAAGCTGCCGTCCCTCTTTCTTGCTACAATTCATATATGAAAACCGTTTCCGTGACCGCTCATTTTGATGGAGAGCGCATCCTTCTGGACGAAGCGCTGGAGCTCGAGCCTAATACGAAACTGATCGTTACGGTTTTACCAGGACAAGACTCTGAACGTGCCCTGTGGCAGTCGCTCGCTGAGCGCAGCCTTGCTGGTGCCTATGTAGATGATGAAGAGGAATACTCCCTAAACGATGTCAAAGTGGTCAATCCCGCATATGAAGGCAGGTGATATCGCTCTGACCCCCTTGCCGCAGGCCGATGGGACGGTTAAAAATCGCCCTGCTCTTGTTTTGCGTGAAATGCCGTCCTACCGAGACTTTCTTGTGTGTGGCGTCTCTACCCAGTTACACCAAGAGGTGAAAGGATTTGATGAAATTATCAACACGTTAGATGCCGACTTCCCATCAAGTGGTCTTAAAACTGCTTCCCTTAGCAGGCTCGGCTTCCTAGCCACCTTGCCTCGCAAGAGCCTCGTTGGGTCCATTGGTTCGGTTGCTCCGGAGCGTCATAGGCGATTGTTGCAAAGGCTGAGCGATTATCTTGTCCAATAAACAGCTTGACCAGTTGCTGCAAGGGACGCAGCCGCGCTTTGCCTGGACTCTGGTTTAGAATCAGGGAGAGGCTTGGTTTATTCGCCTTGGCCGCGCCCTTGAGCTAAGCCGTTAGCGAGCCTTGGAGACGACGGATCGGGCATCCAAGATGAATCTCTTCGTGTATACTCGAGGCCTCGTCCGAGGTGTGAGAGAAGACCATCTTATCGCTGGAGTCGCTCAAGGGGATCTAAGGAGGGCGATGACCACCCGGCATTCCATCTGTTGCATTGTTAGGCACGGACTTGGGCGCCCATCCGATTTGGCGTGCTATGCCGCACGTGCGGTATAATCTACTAGTCCGGCCTAAAGGCTTTCGAGAGTTGAGGTGATGACATGAAGATTAAAGATCTAATAAGTGAAGCAGGGTCTCTGCCGGTAGAGGAGCGCGCTCGGAGTCAGAACTCGACAAGAAATGGGCAGCAGTTGGCCGGAGGCGTCTGGCAGAGATTCGGTCGGGTGCCATTGCAGCCGTCCCAGGCGAGTAGGTTTTTGCGAAGATATGGAATAGTTTCGAGGGATGAGTTTTCACTTTCATCCGGACGCAGAGGCGGAGCCTTCTGAGGCCATTCAATTACTATGAAGATGTGGAACCGGGCCTCGGGCATAATTTTGCCGTTGAAGTGTATTCGGCGGTGCAACGCGCCATCGCTTATCCGCGTGCCTGGATGGTTCTCGAGGGTGAAGTCCGACGCTCATTAGTGCGGCGATTCCCATATGGGGTAAGAAGCTGATGGGATTCTGGTTGTCGCGGTAATGCATTTGCATCGTGAACCAGACTGGGGCGGGCGTGAGATGCTGGCGCTCAACTCGGACTGCCTCAGTCGCTGCGCTTCTTCGGCAACCGGTTAGCGCAGTCCTTGGGGAGACGGGCGCCGAGTCGGCAGCGGATGGTACAATGCACCGCAGATGGAGAGGGTCATGACAAAAAGGCTCACGGCTATTGTCGAGCGCGAGGGCGAGGGCTATGTGGCTTTGTGCCCCGAGCTGGACATTGCCAGTCAAGGCGAGACCATAGAGGAGGCCCGGAACAACCTCCGTGAGGCGCTCGAGCTCTTCTTTGAGATTGCTCCTGCGGAGGAGGTGCAGCGCCGGCTGCACGATGAAGTGTATGTCACCCAACTAGAAATCGCCGTAGGTGGGTAGTCTCCGGCCACTGTCCGGCCGGGAGGTCTGCGGCATTCTTGGGCGGCATGGCTTTTTGGAGGTGCGCAGGCGGGGCAGTCACATCGTGATGCAAAGGCACACGGCAGAGGGCAGCACCACAGTCCCGGTGCCGGACCACAAGGAACTGCGGCTGGGAACCTTGCGCTCCATAATCCGGCAATCAGGAGTTCCTCGAAGCGAGTTTGAGCGATAGAGATCGACTACATCAGTGCAGCTAGGCTACCGGCCAGAACGTCTTGGGCGACAGGTCCTTCCATGACTGGCGGCACGCGGCCCTCTCGGGCTATAGTGCTTTGCGGAAAGGGGCTAGCATGATCGACCTCAAGAACCTCCACAAGTCGTTCGGCCCGGTACATGCCGTGACCGATCTGAGCTTTTCGGTTAAGGCCGGCGAGGTATTTGGGCTCTTGGGCCCCAACGGCGCCGGCAAAACCACCACCTTGCGCATCCTGGCCACCCTGCTTAAGCCGGATCGGGGGCAGGCTACGGTGGGCGGCTTTGATATTTTGACCCAGGCCGAACAGGTGCGCTCCAGCATCGGTGTGGTCAACGGTGGCATGGGGCTTTATGACCGCCTGACGGGCCGCGAGGTGCTGCACTACTTCGGTAAGCTCTACCGCTTAACCCCGCCGCAGATCGAAGCCCGCATTGAGGTGCTCGACGCGCTGCTCGAGCTTGGCGATACCCTGAAGCGCCGCTGCGATCAGTTCTCGACCGGCATGAAGCAGAAGATCGTGATCGCCCGGGCAGTCATCCACGACCCGCCCATTATCTTTTTCGACGAGGCCACCGTGGGCCTTGACGTGATGGCGCGGCGGGCGGTTATTAACTTTGTCAAGCGCTACCCTAGCGACAGCCGCACGGTAATTTACTCCACCCATGTGATGAGCGAGGTCGAGGAGCTGTGCGACCGCGCCGCCATCATCTACCAGGGTCGGCTGGTGGCGTTGGACAGCGTCGCGGCGCTCAAAGCCCAACACGGCGCTAAGAGCCTTGAGCAGGCCTTTTTCGCCACTGTGGAAGGGAGCCAGGAGGTCTTGGCATGAGGCGTGAACTGATCCTGCACGTAGCCAGAAAAGAGATCCTCTCGACCCTGCGCGATCGGCGGGCCATCATCAGCAACCTGCTAATCCCCTTTTTGGTGCTGCCCATCGTCATCTTTGGCCTCCCTTACTTTCTGGGCGGGCTGTTTCAGCGCGAGGCCGAAGCGGTTACCGTGGTTGGCGTGAGAGGGCTTAACGACATCCCCAGCGAATTGCGCAGCTTACTGGTGGCTCATAATATTAGCCTGGAAGAGGTGGCCGACCCGTTCGCCAGCGTTGAGACCGACCAGTATCTGGCTGCCCTGGCTGTTCCGGCGGGCGTGGCCGAGGCGCTTGCCGGCGGTGAGCGCGTCACCCTACAAATTTTCAGCAAGCACGGCAACATGCGCAGCGAGCTTGCTGCCCGCAGGTTGCAAAGCGCGGTCGATGCCTATCGCGAAATGCTGGTGGCACAGCGGCTGGCCGCTGCCGGGCTCGATCCGGCGGTGCTCGAGCCGGTAGCGCTGAACAACATCGACGCCAGCCTGCCGGCGGAGCGCGCAGCCGGTCAGCTCGGCTGGCTGATCCCCTTCTTCATCGTTATTTGGATGCTGGCCGGCGCGCAGATGACCGCCATCGACGCCACCGCCGGCGAGAAGGAGCGCGGCACGCTGGAGGTATTGTTAGTCGCTCCCATCCGGCGCCTCGAAGTGGTCCTAGGCAAGTTCCTGGCCACTACGGTGTTCGGCCTCTCGGCGGGGCTGATGGCTATTCTCGGCTACCTGCTGAGCGGAACCTTGCTGCACCGGCTCTTGGGCGAGGGGATGGGAGAGATAATGCAGATTATGGGCGGCACCCTCAACGTCAGCCCTGGCGGTATTGCGCTGCTCGTACTCACCTCAGTGCTTACGGCCGCGCTGATGGCGGCGCTGCTGATCGGCATCACCATGTTCGCCCGCTCCTTTAAGGAGGCTCAGTCGTATGTGGCGCCGCTCTCGATCATCCTGATCGTGCCGGTGATCGGCTTGCAGTTCGCTGACTTCTTTGCCCTGACAGCCCCCATTTACCTGGTGCCGGTGTTAAACACCCTGCTGGTGATGGACGGCATCATTAAGGCCAGCGCCACCCCGCTGCAACTCATCCTGACCTGGGGCTCGAGCCTGGTCTACACCGCGCTGCTGCTTGGCTTCGCCTACCGGAACTTCCGCCGGGAGGATGTCCTGTTTAGAACGTAGCTGGTCTGGATCGGCTTGTCAGCGTGAGGGCAGTAGGCGGTGGGAGGAAAGCCCTCATGACCTTCCCCGATTCAGGTTTTTCTGACTAACTGCTTTGGAGTGTAAACTGACACCATGATCAGCGACCAGGAGATGGAGCACCTCAAAACCTTGGCCAGGCTCGAGCTCGGCGCCGAGGAGACGCAGTCACTTAAGGCCGATCTGAACGCGATCCTCGAGTATTTTGAGCAACTCCGTGACCTCGCTACCGAGGGCGTCGCGCCGCTGGTCCGTCCCATCGACGCGGTCAACGTCTGGCGTGACGACGTAGTCCAGGATGGTCTGCCGCAAGAATCGGTGCTGGGGCTGGCCATCGAGGCTCAGGACGGCTTTTTCAAGGTGCCGCGCACGGTCGAGTAGGTAGTGGGTGGTAGGTGGTAGGGAAAATCCCATATCCTACTTCCCACCGCTGCCTCACCCCATCCGCTCGGCGCCAAAGAAGGGGCGCAGCACGGCGGGGATGTTTACGCTGCCGTCCTGGTTCTGGTGAGTTTCCAGCAGCGCCGCCATGGTGCGCGGCAGGGCTAGCGCGCTCCCGTTTAAGGTATGCACCAACTCAATTTTCCCCTTGCCTGCCGAGCGGAAGCGGGTGGCCAGGCGCCGCGCCTGAAATGCCTCCATGTTGCTGATGCTGCTGACCTCGAGCCAGCGTTCCTGACCGGCGGCCCACACCTCTAAGTCGTACTTCTTGGACTGGGTAAAGCCCATGTCGCCGCTGCACATCAACAGCCGCCGATAGGGGAGTTCAAGGGCCGCTAACAGCCCTTCGGCTAACTCGGTCATCGCCTCGAGCGCTTGATAGCTCGCCTCGGGGTGGGTGAACTGCACCATCTCTACCTTGTCGAACTGATGTACCCGGTTGATGCCGCGCACCTCCTTGCCGTAGCTGCCGGCCTCGCGCCGGAAGCAGGGGGTGAAGGCGCAGAGCTTAATCGGCAGGAGCGTTTCATCCAGGATCTGGTCGCGGAACAGGTTGGTGACGGGCACTTCAGAAGTCGGAATCAAGTAGAGGCCGCCCTCGACCTGGTACATCTGCCCCTCCTTGTCGGGGAGTTGGCCGGTAGCGGTAGCGGTAGCAGCGTTAACCAACAGCGGCGGGATAACCTCCTCGTAACCGTGCTCCGCCAGGGTGGTCAGGAAAAAGCTGCTTAAGGCCCGCACCAGCCGCGCTCCGGGGCCGCGAAAGACCGGAAAGCCGGCCCCGGCTAACTTAACGCCGGCCTCTAGGTCGATCCAGCCCTGCTTAGTGGCTAGCTCCCAGCTCGGCCTGGGGGTAAAGGTAAAGCGCGATTTGGTGCCCTGCTCGCGCACCACCACGTTATCGTGCTCGCTCTCGCCATACGGCACGCTGTGGTGGGGGAGATTGGGGATCTCCAAGAGCAGCGCCTGCAGCTGCTCCTCCAGGCTGCGCGCGCGCTCCTCGAGTTTTTTGACCTCAGCGGAGAGTTGTGCCATGTCATGCATCAGCGCCTCGGCGCTGTGGCCCTGGCGCTTAAGCTCGCCGATCCGTTTGCTCTCGGTGTTACGGCGCGCCTGCTTGGCCTCCAGGTCGATTCTGAGCAGGCGGTACTCCTCCTCTAGCAGCAGGTAGCTATCCAACTTGGCTAGGCTGCCGTGGAGCTGCTTGGCGCGGATGGCCTGGCGCACCGCCTCGGGGTTGTCGCGGATGAATTTGGGCTCGAGCATGCCGCTTAGCCTACCAAAGGCTGCTAGGTGAAGGGGCCTCCACAGCAGCCGTCACTGCGTCTACCCTGAAGCCGTGGCAGACTAGCGCCATCGCCATCGCTGCCAGCCCTGCTAGGCCGCTGCTCGGGGGAGCAGCTAGGACCAGTAAGCGAGGCGAGACCCCAGGGAGGTCGGTCGTTATGACGGTACCCTAGAGAGTGAAGATGGTTATGCGCGGCGGCATACTGTCCCGCTCGAGAACCGGCAGTGCCTGGGGGTCGGACAGCTAGCCGACAGTCTGAGCGGCTTAAGGGTTTCGCCCCTACTTGAGTACTTGAATACTCGTTTACTTGTCTTCTGATTCTGGAGGAGCCATTGTGCTTCAGCAGCAACTCACCGGCGACAGCTTGGCTGTTGCCAACGCCATCGACAAGCAGCAGAGCCAGTTACTGGCCAGAGCCAACGTGCAAGGCGTGGGTATCGGCCACAAAATCAAGGGCGGCGTCGATACCGGCACCTTGAGCCTGACGGTCTTCGTCTCGCACAAGGTCGATCCAGGCCTGCTTTCAGACGGCGACAAGATCCCTAAGCAGGTCGATAAAATCCCGACCGACGTGATCGAGACCGGCATGATTTTTGCCGGCGGCACGCCCCAGGCCATCACTCCTGAAGAGCTCGGCGTGCAGACGCTGGCCACCCGCGTGCGCCCGGTCGAAGGGGGCTATAGTGTCGGTCACTTCAAGATCACCGCCGGCACCATGGCCACGGCGGTGTTCGATGCTACCCCCTACCCGGCCATCCCGCGGGCTTACTACATGCTGAGCAACAACCACGTCCTGGCTAACTCCAACGACGCGCGCTTAGGCGACGCCATCTTGCAACCGGGCCCGCATGATGGCGGAACCTTTCCGAACGACGTGGTGGCGCGGCTGGCGCGCTTTGTGCCGATCCGCTTCGACGGGTCGTGCAACTTCGTCGATGCCGCTATTGCCGAAGGGCCGTTCCACTGGCTCGACCGCGAGATCTACTGGATTGGCTATGTGCAGGGGGTGGCTACGGTAGATGTCGACCAGATCGTTCAGAAAACCGGGCGCACCACCAACTACACCACCGGCCGGGTGATCGCCATCAACGCCACGGTTAATGTCAACTACGGTGGCGGCAAGGTGGCTACCATGTGCCGCCAGCTAGTTACCACCAACATGTCCGCCGGGGGCGACTCCGGCAGCCTGCTGTGCGATATGAACCGGAACGCAGTGGGGCTGCTCTTCGCAGGCTCCTCGGCGGTGACCATCCACAACGACATCCGCTTCGTACAGGCGCTGCTGGGCATCCGCCTGGTCTAGAAGCCGCCCGTGTGACTTAACCTACCCGCCAAGGTTTATGATCTTCCTTGGCGGGTAGGTTTTATAGGAGGCCCAGCCATGTCCCATACCCCTACCGAACCTACAGCAGAAGGAATCCTCGCCGTACAGCTTAAGCACCAAGGCTGGCTCATGCAGCTCCCCGGTGTGGTCGGAATCGGCACCGGCCAGCACCAGGGGAAGCCCTGCCTGCTCCTGCTGGTTACGCACGCTACGGCAGCGTTAACCGAGCAGCTGCCCAGCACCCTCGACGGTTATGAGGTCCGGGTGCAAGAGACAGGTGGGCCGGTGGTGATTCAGGGTACGAGGTGAAGTTTACGCTCTGACAGGGTGGCGGCGCGACTCGGCGGCGCACGCCGACCCTCGACGATGGCAGCCAGGTGAGCCTTGAGCGCTGCTAACCCGGCGCCGGTCAGCGCCGACACGCTCAACGCCTCAAAGCGATCCTGAAGCTGATGCAGCACATCGGCTTCGGCGATGTCGCTCTTGTTGAGCACCACTACCCGCTGCTGCATAAGTCCGAGTTCGTCCAGGATGCGATTGACCGCCCTAGCGCGATCAGGCGCGCCAGGGCTGGCGGCATCGACGACATGCAACAGCAAGGTGGCGTCGTGCAACTCTTCGAGCGTAGCTCTAAAGGCGTTGAGCAGCTCATCGGGGAGGTCGCGTATAAAGCCGACGGTGTCGGTAAAGATCACTTTCTCACCCCAGGCGCCAAGCTCCGGCAACCAGCCCTCGCGGGTAGTAGGGCGCAAGGTAGCGAACAGGCGGTTCTGGCTGACCGCCTGCGATTTGCTAAGCGCGTTGAACAGGGCGGACTTGCCGGCGTTGGTGTAGCCCACCAGGGCGATGACCGGAATGGCCGAGAGGATGCGGGCTTTGCGCGCTTCGCTGCGCTGGCGCCCGAGCTCATTGACCTCGCGCTCAAGCGTGCCGATCCGGTCGCGGATGCGGCGCCGATCGACTTCCAGCTTGGTCTCACCGGGGCCGCGGGTGCCGATCCCGCCCCCGAGGCGGCTCATGGCCTGGCCACGGCCGGTCAGCCGCGTCACCTGATAGTGGAGCTGGGCCAGTTCGACCTGGAGTTGGGCCTCGCGGCCGCGGGCGTTCTGAGCAAAGATATCGAGGATCAGCTGGGTGCGGTCCAAGACCTTGAGCTGGGTCTCCCGCTCGATCTCGCGGGCCTGCGCCGGGTTAAGCTCGCGGTCGAAGATCAGCAGGTCGGCATCTTGGTGATAGGCCTTGGAGACCAGCTCCTGCAACTTGCCCCGCCCGATCAAGGTGCGCGGGTCAGGGCTGTCGCGCCGAGAGCGGCTGGCGTAGGCTACTACCGCGCCGGCGCTGCGGGCCAATTCGGCTAGCTCCTGCAAGCGGGCATCGCTGTCATGCTCGCTCTCACCGGTGTTAAGTCCGACCAGCAGAGCGCGCTCTTGGCTGCTGCGCTTAACCTCGCGCCCGCGCCCGGCTGTGGCTAGCTCCTCTTCGAGCGCCCGAATCCGCGCCAGCAGATCCAGCGTCTCGGCCTCGCGCATGCTCAGTGGGCGTTCGATCAGCCAGTCCTCCTGATCCGAGGTCGGTGGCGCCAACTGGGCGAGATGCACCGCCCCTAGCTCGAGCCCGCCCTGTGGCGCGGAGCGCACCTCGACTGCGATGAGGGCGTCAAGCCGGTTAAGAAACAGCATCGACAGGTCGCTGCCGGAGAGCCCGCCCGGCTTGAGGTGAGTATGCAGCAGCCGTAGCCCGTACAGGCGTGAGCCGGCTTCGCCTGCCAGGGGTGGCAGCGGTGTCTGGGGCGCGTCGCCGAGCGCCACCGTGACCACTCGACCACGCCGGTCGATCAGCAACGACACCGGCTTGCTTAGCTCGAGCGACAGCTCGCCCATGGCCCGCGCCAGCCCTTGACTGATCGGCTGCTCCGGAGCCAGGCGGCGCCGGTAGAGATGGCTCAAGCGTTTAAGCTGGCTGTTTTTGATCCCGGTGGTATCCCCGTGAACGCGCTCGATGGCTACACCCCTTTGCGCACTGTTACAACCGGCTGTTCCAGCCGGGACAGTAATGAAAACTGTATCGGGTTGCTGCCGACCCCTAATAAGTCATGAGTGCGTGCGCCTGGCATCTTCAGGCGACGCTTAGCGACAGGTTGCTGTGCATCATCCCCCCTAGTATAGCGCACCTGCCATGTGGCTGCACTACCTGGGTGAGACCATCCCGCCGACCGCCTCGGTTATCGCCAGCACTGCTACCAGATTGACCACAGCGCTGGCAAAGGCAGCCAGCGGGCGGTCCTGTGCGTCGATAGGCAGGCGTACACCGCCGTAGAGCTTGACCTGGCCGACCGGAAAGAAGGTGTGGGTGCGCCCCAGTACGTCGCTCAGGCGCGAGCCGGTAGGGACGGCGATACTCCCTTCAAGTAAAAAGTCGTCCAGCATAAACACCTGTCGCAGCGTCGTCTGTCCCGGCAGCGCTGGCGGCAGCGGCTGACCGCTGAGCGCTACCAGGCAGTGCTCGCGCCGCAGCACCATGAAGTTGACAGCGCCTATGGGGTCAGGCTGACGGCGTCCCCCTTGCTGTAGGTAAAGGGTCGCATCGGACAGCGGTAAAAAGGGACGGTCTTTCTGGTTGAATAGATCGGCTAGCGCCCCACCGAGCGGAGTGAAGAGCTGCCCGATGATAGTGCGCCCCGGGGTAAGGAGCTCAACAGCTTGCTTGGCTTTGGTGGTTTTGAGCATAAGCCACCTTTCTGGCGAAAATCCAGTAAATCTAACACTGGCGACCAGATTGAGAATCAGGGAAGCGGTCACACGCGTATCTCGAACGCATGCGCGTCCACCCATCACGTCGGGATCGAAGGTGATACGGTCGAAGCCTTTCATCACCATGGCGCTTTCAGTATACAGCAGCAGGGCTGCAAAATCGGTGTCGGCAGAGATGACGATGTGGCCCTACTGGACAGCACGCGCGAAGAGGGTTGGTCGGGCGCGGCCTGGAGGACGTGCTCGCGGACATTTACGGCGTCAGGTGGTGCATGATCTTAACCACGCCAGCCGCTATGCTCACCATATGGTTGCTATCGCTGAAGGAGAGGTAGTCGTTGCAGGGAGCCCAGCGGAGGTAATGACGCCCGAGATGCTCGCTATAGTCTTTGCTATCGAAGCGGAGATCATCCCTGATCCGCGCACCGGCGTGCCCCTGTGCATCCCCTATGGGCTCAGGCCCGAGGCAAATCCGAGCGTAGGGCTGTGAAGCGTGCGCCCAAGCTGCTGGTGTGCGGTAGCAAGAAGTGCCGCAAGCGCGGCAGCCTGCTCCTTATGGCGCGCCTTGGCGAGCTGCTTGCCGACCTGCCGGAGCTAAGACTTGAGCCGGTCGGCTGCCAAAAGCGCTGTCAGCACGGCTGTGTGGCGGTACTGGAGGGCAAGAAGACCAAAGTCTGGGAAGCGTGCACGCCAGAAGATGCGCTTGAGCTGGCCGAGAAGGTGCGCAAGCGGCTCACCAAGTGGCATGAGGTTGCCTGCACTTCATCGTGATACTCGAACCCCTGCGCTCAGCCAACTTCCACTGCTTCTTTCGTGGGGCGTGCCGATACGGTAATCTTATGCAGGAGATTACGCTTGATGCGCTCACCTTTACCCTTCCGCCCAGGCCTCAGGATCCGCCCTAGCTATCTAGTCCTGCTCACCGCGTTGCCCTTTGTTATCTACCTCTTTGCTACCGTTGGGAGCTACCAACGGGCGCTGAGTTTTATTGCGCCGGGATTGGGTATCACTCTGCTAGTGGCGGTGCTTGGCTACTTAGTGGCCAGTATGCTGGGCTTAGCACTAGCCGGGCTCCTGCTGCTCAAACTGGGTCGGCGCACCCTGCTGCTGTTTAGCCTGGTAGCAACGGTTATGGCGGTATTTAGCGCCTTCTTTTTTACCCGGCCCCCGGTGGACTATAGCTTGATCGGCGAACCGATCGGGCGCGTGGCGATCATCCGCGGCACTCCGGCGCGCTTAAGTGAGGTCATCCGGACCGGCACCTTCGTCCCGGAGGGCGAACCTACCCCGCTGGCGGTGCGCGCAGTAGATAGCCCGGAGGCGGCGCTCGAGCGCCTCCTGGCTGGTCAGGTCAACGCTGCTTTCCTCCCTAGCGCCCTGGTCCCCGCCGATCAGCCGGTGCTGTGGCAGGTGCGCTTTTTACCCGATAGCGCCCGCCACCCCGCCCTGGCCTTGTTGGTCCTGGCGGTGCTAGTGGCGCTGCTGACTGTGGGTGCGTGGTATAGCGGCCATCACCCGCTGGCTATCTTCGCTGAGCTGTATATCGACATCATGCGTGGCATTCCGATGCTGGTCATCATCCTCTACGTCGGCTTCCCGCTGCAAGCGGCCCTCCGCGAGGCCAGCGGCGGGCTGATCAACATGTCGCTCTTAACCCGCGGCGTGGTTGGCCTGTCACTCGGTTATGCCGCCTATCTGGCTGAAATCTTCCGGGCCGGTATCGAGGCCGTCCCCAAAGGGCAGATCGAAGCGGCACGCAGCCTGGGGCTCTCAGGCTGGCAGACCGCCCGCTTCGTGGTGCTGCCGCAAGCGCTGCGCATCGTTATGCCACCACTAGGCAACGAGTTCATCGCCATGCTTAAAGACACCTCGCTGCTCTCGGTGCTGGCGATCCGCGACATCACCCAGCGCACCCGCGAGTTCTCAGCGGCCACCTTTGAGGTCTTCCCATCCTTTAACACCGTGGCGATACTCTACATCGGCCTGACCCTGGCCGCCTCGAGCTTCTTGAAGTGGCTCGAGCGGCGCTCCAAGCGCGGTCTGTAGGCTATGCCCACCGCCTTTATCGACCTGGCCGCCTTACGTTATAATCTTGCGCAGTTGCGACAGCTTTTGCGGCCCGGCCCGGCGGTCATGGCTATGGTCAAGGCCGACGCCTACGGCCACGGTGCCGGTCCGGTAGCGCTGGCGCTGATGCGCTGCGGCGTAACCTGGTTCGGCGTGGCTACCCCCACCGAGGCGCTGGCGTTGCGTAAAGCGGGGGTAACTGGCAACATCTTGGTGTTGATGCCGGTGTACCGCGATGCCGCTGCGCTGCTCGAGCAGGAGATCGCGCTGACAATTAGCGATAAGCGTTCGCTGACGGCTCTGCTTGAACAGCGCCGGCCAGGGCAGCGTGCGCGCGTCCACCTCGAGGTCGATACCGGCATGGGTCGGCTCGGCCTGCCGCCCGAAGGGGCAGTAAGGCTGGCCGAACAGCTCGCCCGCACTCCTGACGTAATGCTAGAAGGGTTATTCACGCACTTTGCCTGCGCCGACGAACCCGACCGCAGCTTTACCGATGGGCAGATAGCGCGCTTTCAGCAGGCTCTCAGCGAGCTTAAGCGGCGCGGCCTTACCGTACCGCTGACGCACGCTGCTAATTCGGCAGGGGTGCTGGCTTATCCCGAGGCGCACTTCGACCTGGTGCGGCCCGGCATCGCCCTGTACGGCTATCATCCCAGTCCGCTGACTAAGCCGCTCAGTCCCGACCTTAAGCCGGTGATGACGCTCAGCGCGCCGGTCATCTTCGTCAAGCGGATCAAGGCCGGCCAGAGCATCTCGTATGGCGCCACGTGGCGTGCCCCCCACGACGCCACCATCGCTACCGTGCGTCTCGGCTACGCTGACGGTTACCCGCGGGCGCTAAGCAACCGGGCCCAGGTCCGGCTCCACGGCACCCTCTGCCCGGTAGTGGGGCGGGTCTGCATGGATCAGTTGATGGTCGAGGTAGGTGCGTTGGAGGTCAACATTGGCGACCGGGTGACACTATTCGGCCCGGAGGGGCCTACCGCCGAGGAGTTAGCGCAGCTAGCCGGCACCATCCCGTATGAGCTGCTGACGCGGATCGGTGAGCGGGTTGAGCGGAGTTACGCGGAATGACTGACGCTGGCGCGTCTGTGAGGGTATGGCCGTCAGGTTGCCTACTCCAGCCCTAGACCCTGACGCAACGTGTGAACGTCGGTGGGGGTTAGTTCCAACCCGCGCAGCACCGTTACCTCCTGCGGCTTAAGCGGCACAAAATCGGCTTCTAGCAGCGCTTCATTACCCCACGCGGTAAGGGTATAGTTCAAGACCGCGGCGATCTCAGCGTCAGACAGTTGTGGAAAGGCCGGCATCGGCAGGTTATAGGTCACGCCATCGATGGTGATCGGCCCCACCAGGCCGTAGAGGATCGTTTTAATCAGGAATTCACGGCCTCCGGGGACGTTATACAACTCGGGAGCGTGTCCGGCCAGCGGCGGAAAGACGCCGGGGATACCCTGGCCGGCAGGCTGGTGGCAGGCTGCGCACTGGGCGGCATAGATGGCACTCCCGTCCGGGAGGGCGACCGCTACCTCGCCAGGCTCGGCTGGGGGTGGTGGTGGTGGCGGCGGAGCGGCTAGGATAACCGCCCCCTCTTCGGCTAGCAGCTGCATGGCCAGCTCAATGGGGATGGCAGCGGTGCCATCCTCGTTAAGGCCCAGGCGCGCCAAACTGGCTTCCGCCTGCTCCCGAGTCTGCTGGTGCTGACGGGTGTCGGGCGCTACGAAGCGGCCTTGGGGTCGCACCGAGATTAGCACCAAGAAGACGGTGATCGCAAGCACGGCGCCAATTATCAGCAGCAAGCTCAAGCGCTTAAGCAGCGCCTCACCGACTAAGGGCCCCTGATTCTTAGCCATGTTCCACCGCTTTCAGCACGCGCGGGTCGTTAAGCGGTAGGAGCGGGCGGCGCTTGAGGCGGTTGACGTAGCCGGCCAGCCACAGGCCGCCGATGCCGACAATAGCTGCCAGGTCGAGCCAGTGAAGCTGGAAGCCCTCGCGCCCAAAGGCCGGCACGATCACCCAGAAGAGGTCGAACAGGCGCATGACGATAAGCCAGGCCGCGATCCAGAGCAGCGCCCGGCCCTGACTCTTGACCCAGCGGGAGAAGAGGATCACGAAGGGGATGGCAAAGTGAAAGACCACCAGAAAAAGCGCTAGCGGCGCCCAAACCTCGTTTAAGCGCAAGACGTACCAGGGGTTGGTCTCAACGAGGTTGCCCGACCAGATGATGATCAGTTGTGAAACGTTGACGTAGGCCCAGAACATGACAAAGACCAGCAGCAGATTGCCCAGGTCTTGCAGGCGCTTCTTATTAACCATCGCCGAGAGCGGCTTGACATGGCCGAGCAGCACCACTACGGCAATAACCAGCGCGATCGAGGAGATCGCCTGACCGCTCATAAACAGCAAGCCGTAGATTCCCGAGAACCACTTAGGCTCGAGCGACATCCCCCAGTCAAAGGTTGCGAAGGTTACGCTCAGCACCAGGAGGATAAGCCCGGCAGCCCCGGCGTTGCGCATCCGCAGGCTAAAACCCTGATCGCCGAGAAAGTCCTGGCGGCGCGATAAGTTTACAAACAGCATAGCCAAGCCGATCCACACTGCGAAGTAGACCACTGCTCGAGCTACGAAGAAGGGGATGTTGAGGTAGGCCGTCTTAGCCTCGACCAGCACGTACCTAGCCAGAAAGGCGGGGTCGGTCCAGGGGTAGAGCGTGGTGAGGCCAAAGAGCAACGGGATAAACAGCAGCCCTAGCAAGGGCAGCAGCGCGGCGGCGGCCTCCAGCGGGCGCTGGATCATAGCGCCCCAGGAGCCGCCGGTAAGGTGTTGCAGCATCAGCATGAACAGGCTGCCCAGGGTCAGGCCGAGCCAGAACAGGTAGGCGTAGAGGTAAGCCTGGAAGAACTGCTCGCTACTGGCCACTAGGCCGATCAGACAGAGTAACAGGCCGATTGCACCGACCATTAAGGCGCTGCGCTGGAGGCTATCAAAGCGGGGGGCAAGCGCATCTTGGGTCATTGGGAGCCCTCCAGCAGCTCCGCGGGGGCATGCTGACTGAGCTGCATGGCGCGGATGTAGGCCACGATAGCCCAGCGATCCTCAGGTGTGATTTTAGCAGCATAGCTGGCCATGCGGCCAAAACCGTTGGTGATGGCGCCGAAGAAGTAGCCATCGGGCGCGTCGCGCAGGCGCTGGGCATGAAGCGAGGTGGGCTGTGGGAAGCCGCGCTGCACCACTATGCCCAGACCATCGCCGTTGTAGTTATGGCAAGCCGCGCAGAAGGCGTTATAGCGCACCCGGCCACGCTCCAGTAGCTCAGCAGTGATCGGGAGAGGGTTGGTGGTAAGCATCATGCCACCTTCTAGTCCGGTCAGGAAAGCCTGATCGAGGCTGCGGCCGCGCGGTATGACGCCGGGCGGTAGCGGCCTGGAAGCGGCGCCGTCGGCAAATAGCGTGCTGGCATCGAGCGGTCCAAATCTGGGCTGCTCCCACATATTCCGTCCGCAACCCGGCACCAGCGCCAGGAGGATGAGCAGGGGATAGAGGTGCTTCACAGCGCAACCTCGTCCACGCGGTTAGGTTTAAGCGCCAGCAGGAAAGCTTTGGTTTTTTGCAGGTCGAACCGTCCGTCAGTAGCCTCAATGCACAGCAAGAACTTGTCGCGCGAGACCCCGGCAAAGTTGGGGGCGTTGAAGATGGGGTGGTACGGTTGCGGCAGGCCGTTGCGGGCCAGCATCAAGAGCCCGGCGGTGAAAGCGGCAAACAGCACCGACACCTCGAAGGTGATGACGATGAAGCTGGGCCAATCGTTAAGCGGCCGACCACCAATGTTGAGGAGCGGCCAAGCTATCACGTTGGCGTACCACTGCATAAAAAACCCCAGCAGCGCGCCGACTGTGCCCATGAACAGCACCGCCCAGCCAAGCCGCGTCGGCTGCATCCCTAACGCTTCGTCCAGATCGGTGACGGGGAAGGGGGTGTAGGCGTCCATCTTGGTATACCCCGCCTCACGAGCCTGGCCGGCGGCCGTAAGGATATCCTCAGGGCTGCTGAACTCGGCTACCAGGCCGTAAAGGGCAGACCCGCTCATGCTTTATTCTCCTTAGCGTGATGGTGGGTGGCCTCGTGATGAACAAGCTCCTTGACTTCGCTGCTGGCGACTGCCGGCAGAAAGCGCAGGAACAGGAACCAGAGCGTCAAGAATAACCCTATCGAGCCCAGGAACAGGGCGAAGTCCCAGGTGGTGGGTTGGTAGTTGTGCCAGGCTGAAGGCATGAAGTCACGGGTTAGCGAGACTGAGATGATTACGAAGCGCTCGAGCCACATCCCGATCGATACGAAGATGGCGATCACAAATAGCGCCCACGGGGTCCGGCGGACACTTTTGAACCAGAGCGGCTGGATGGCCAAAACGTTGAAGGCAATAAGTGCCCAGAAGGCCCAGGTATAATCGCCAAAGAGCCGGTTTAAGACCATAAAGCGCTCGAACTCGGTGCCCGAGTACCAGCCGATGAAGAGCTCAATCAGGTAACCATAGGCCACAAACAGGCCGGTAGCCAGCATCACCTTGGCGCTATTGTCGAGGTGCTTAAGGGTGATCAGACCTTCAAAGCCGAACATCTTGCGCAGCGGAATCGCGAGAATTAGCACCATAGCAAAGCCGGCAAAAAGCGCACCTGCCACGAAGTAGGGCGGCATGATGGTGTTGTTCCAGCCCGGAACCTGGGTCACCGCAAAGTCAAAGCTGATGGTGGTGTGGACTGACACTACCAGCGGAGCCGCCAGCGCCGCCAGTAGTAGGTAAGCCCGAGTGTAGCGCTGCCAGTGCTTGGCGCTGCCGCGCCACCCTAGCGACAGCGCGCCGTAGATGAGGCGGGCTACCGGGTGTTGGGCACGGTCGCGCAGCGTAGCCAGGTCGGGCAACAGGCCGATGAACCAGAACAGGGCCGAGACGCTAGCGTAGGCGGTGATGGCGAACACATCCCAGGCCAGCGGGCTGCGAAATTGCGGCCACAGATCCATGGTGTTGGGATAAGGCATCAGCCAGTAAAAGACCCAGGGCCGGCCCAGGTGCAAGATCGGAAACAGCCCGGCGCAAGCCACCGCAAATAGCGTCATGGCTTCGGCAAAGCGGTTGATCGAGGTGCGCCAGTCTTGCCGCACCAGCAACAGAATAGCCGAGATCATGGTGCCGGCATGGCCGATGCCGATCCACCAGACCAGGTTGATAATGGGAAAAGCCCAGGCGACCGGTTGATTGTTGCCGAAGATGCCCATGCCGGTGGTGATTAGCACGTAGACCGTCACCATGAACAGCATCAGCAAGGCTGCGGAGAGGCCAAAGCCCAGGAACCAGCCTAGGGGGGTCTTTAGCAGCGGCGTTAAGACCGGCTTGGTAATAAGGTCGTCTAGTGAGCCGTAAGTCTGACCGGGCGCGATGACGCGGTCGGTCTCCATCCGCTTAGAGGTCGCATCCATTTAGTCCCCTTCCGACTCGGCCAGCCGTGAGTGAGGGTTCTTGAGGCGGGCTAGATAGGTGGTGCGCGGGAAGGTATTAAGCTCCTCGAAGAAGTGGTAGTTCAAAACCGAAGCCTTGGTTTGTGAGACCTGGCTAGCCGGGTCGTTAAGGTCGCCGAAGACGATCGCCTCGGTAGGGCAGGCAGCCTGGCAGGCGGTGACAACTTCGCCGTCGCGGATGGTGCGGTTCTGATTGCTGGCATTAATCCGTGCTTCGCCAATGCGCTGAATGCAGAAGCTGCACTTTTCCATGATGCCGCGGCTGCGCACCGTGACATCAGGGTTTTTCTGCAGGGCCAGCGCGCTCGGCGTCAGTTCGGCGTATTGCAGCCAGTTGAAACGGCGCACCTTGTAGGGGCAGTTGTTGGAGCAGGCGCGGGTGCCGACGCAGCGGCTGTAGACCATCACGTTTAAACCCTCATTGTTCTGCAAGGTCGCCGTTACCGGGCAGACCGGTTCACAGGGGGCCTGATCGCAGTGCATGCAGAGTACCGGCTGCTGATATAACTCGGGGTTGTCCAGGTCGCCGCCGTAGTAACCGTCCACGCGAATCCAGTGCATCTCACGCCCCACAATCACCTGCTGCTTACCGACAATGGGGATGTTGTTCTCGGCCTGACAGGCCACCACGCAGGCGTTGCAGCCGGTACAGACCGTCTGGTCGATGACCATTCCCCAGGCGTAAGTGGGGTGCTCAAATACAAATGGCGGGTGGAGGTTAGATTCGGGATGAAAGATCGGGTGAACAAACTGGGGCCCCTCAGGTTCGGCCTGGAACTTGGCCAGGGTGCCGGTGCGGATGATGTGGCGGTTGCGGGTGGTGGTGTCCATCACCTGATGGTGCTGGGCTGAGGCCAGGCGGTAGCGCTGGCCGGTGTTAGTAATCTCCAGTCCTGGGCCACCCCACGGGGCGGTGGTGGTGCGAAGAGCGTAGGCATTAAAGCCCAGGCCATTGCCGACCCGCCCGGCCCGCTCGCGGCCGTAGCCCAGGTGGAGGGTGACAGTATCCTCGGCCTGACCGGGCATGATCCAGGCGGCAGCTTCCACTGTGCGCCCGGCTAGGCTCAGGCTGAGCAGATCGTGGTTGTTAATGCCAATCCGCTCGGCCAAACTAGGACTAAGTAGCGCGGCGTTATCCCAGGTTAGCTTGGTGAAGGGCTTGGGCAGCTCCTGGAGCCAGCCGTTGTTGGCATAGCGCCCGTCTCCAACGCTTGGGTCGGGGCGCAGGATAAGCAGCGGGCCGGTGCTTACTGCCGAAGCGGGGGCCGAAAGCGCTGCCTGGTTGACGCTGAGGGTAAGCACCGGGGCCTGGCTCCCGGCTATTACGCCGTCATGTACCGCCTGTCGCCAGAACGCCTCAAAGTCGGCAACATTAGTGGCGGCCCAGGTGTCACGCACCACTTCATACGCGCTTTGCGGTGTGCCGAGCAGGGCGCTCACGAGCTCCAGCGGCGAGATGCCGTTATAGAAAGGAGCGATCAGCGGTTGCTGGATACCGGCCGTACCGTCAAAGGCGCGAGCATCGCCCCAGGCCTCCAGCTCGTGAGTCAGCGGCACGTGCCAGCCGGCTAGCGCCGAGGTCTCATCGACATAGAGGCTGTGATGGACGCTTAACGGTACACGTCCCAGGGCCGCAGCAAAGTCGAGATCGGCCGGGGCGTGGTAGGCCGGATTGCCACCCAAAATTAGCAGGGCGCTGACCTCGCCAGCGTTCATCGCCGCGACTAGGGTGCTAAGGTCGGCCAGCTGATTGACCGGTCTAACCTCGGCCGGCTCGCTATAGACCACCGTACTGCCGACGTTGCCCAGCGCTTCGTTGATGGCGTGAGCCAGCGCATGCACCTCGGCAGGCTGCGCATCGCCGGCGATCACCAGGCTGCGTCCGGCATGGGCCCGTAGATCCTCGATAAGCGTTTCGAACCAGCCTTGGGGCACGCCGGGCTCAGCAGTTTCAACCCCCACGCCGACGGCGTGCGCCACGGCCTGGGCTAGCCCCGCTACGCGGTCGGGGCGCAGCGGTAGGCGATGATCGGCCACCGAACCGGTGATGGTGGGGGTGGCCTCGACCACGTAGAGGCGGTTCATGGTATCGGTGGCGGTGCGCACCCGCCGCGCTCTGCCAAAGGCTTTGCTGTAGGCGAGCTTGCCGGGGCCGCTGCCAAGAAAGTCAGCGTCGAGCGACAGAATGATCTCGGCGTTATCCAACTGGTAGCGCGTCTCTACCGGACGGCCAAAGGCTAGCTCGGCCCCGGCCAGCGCGTAATCGCGGTGGGTAGGCTCGTACTGGTGCCAGCGTGCCTGGGGGTAGCGCGTCAGCAGCTCGCTTAACAGCCGCGCCAGACTGGGTGAGGTCACCGTCTCGGTGAGGATGCTAAAACCCTGGCCGCGCTCGCCTAACGCACTTTGCAGGGCTGCTATGAGCGCGTTGTAGTTCCCCGGCGCGCCGCCTTCCAACACGCTTGAGGAGCGGTCGGGGTCGTACATGGTGAGGACTTCGGCCTGCATCAATGCGTCGCTAGCGCCCAGGCTGGCTGGGTGCAGCAAGTTCCCCTCGACCTTGGTAGGGCGGCCCATGTGGCTTTCGACCAAGGCGCCCAAGGCGTAGCCGCCTTGAGTTAGGGCGGTAGCAAAAAAGAGCGGTTGGCCGGGGATGACCTCTTCCGGAGCGCGCACGAACGCCACAATTTTATCCGCAGGCATGGGGGGGCGCGCACAGCCCGCTAAGCCTGCCAAGGCCAAGGAGGCACCGAGGAGTTTGATAAAATCCCGGCGGTTTAGCGAGCTCTCCAAGGGCGCAGCCTGCTGAGGGAACTCAGTCTGCAAAAACTCCTGAAACTCTTCGGTATTGGCTAGTTCATCCAAGCTGCGCCAGAAAGCCTTGCCTTGGCTGTTGGCAAGCCGCTCACGGATCTCGCTGAAGTTATATATCGGCAGCGGCTTCATTGGTGGCAGGTTGAGCACTGCATGAGTAAGTCGCGATTGATGTCGTAAGCCTTAACCAGGCTGTGGCCGAAAGCGAGCTGATCAGCTGGCCGCTGCCAGTCCATGTTGA
>Ga0208733_100297_pt1 | contig 24572 bp, 27 predicted proteins | sample SubbioR11Jul_8B1_FD_184816 | JGI IMG/M metagenome (GOLD analysis project Ga0208733, IMG submission 184816) | Serpentinite rock and fluid subsurface biosphere microbial communities from McLaughlin Reserve, California, USA - CR11Jul_8B1 (SPAdes) | ecosystem: Environmental > Terrestrial > Deep... | reverse complement strand
CTGAGTCATACCGCTTTCTTACTGAAAACGAAGGTTACCCATAACATCTAATGCCCCGCGTTCTAAAGCCTGGACAAGACCCCCAACCCTGTGCGCCGAGGCACAGTGCACCAATTTTTTCACACCTTCTAAGGGGTTACAAAAAAGGATTGTTTTTTGTTCTGAGATTGCCGATAATATCTTTATGAAGAGGATCTTGGTTGTAGAGGATGAAGAGGGTCTGAGGCTTCTCTATGTGGAGGAGCTGGAGGCGGAAGGCTACGAGGTCATCACCGCTCGAAACGGTAAAGAGGCGATCCAGAAATTGGAGGAGGAGAGGCCTGATCTGATCATCCTTGACATCGTCATGCCTGTGATGGATGGAATGGAGGCTCTCGGCCGGATCGTCGGAAAGGACAGGAAAATTCCCATCATTCTCAATTCTTCTTACTCCGGATATCGCGAGGACTTTATGAGCTGGGTGGCGGACGCCTATGTGACGAAGTCGAGCGATCTCGAAGAGCTGAAAGTGAAGGTGAAAGAGCTTTTAGAGATTTCTGGAAAGTCCAGAAATCTCTGATTACACGGATTATGAAACGATTACACCGATTAGAAATCCATTGAAAATAAAGAAAAATCTGTGGAATCATTTTTTAACAATCTGCGTAATCAAGAGAGCGAAAAGCGGTGTTTCAGAGCTCTCTTTAGAAAAGGGTAAGGCCAGATGAAGAAGGTCGTCACCATGCTCCTTGCAGGGGGGAGAGGCGAGAGGCTCTATCCACTTACGCGGGATCGAGCCAAACCGGCTGTCCCTTTTGGCGCCATCTACCGGATCATCGACTTCACCCTTTCCAATTGTATCAACTCAGATATCAGGCATATCTATATCCTCACCCAATATAAATCGACCTCACTGCATCGCCACATTCAATTGGGCTGGAACATTCTCTCCACCGCCCTGGGGGAATTCATAGAGGTCATTCCGGCCCAGCAGAGAATCGATGAGCACTGGTATCAGGGAACGGCAGATGCCATCTTTCAGAATATCTATACCTTGCAGCACGAGAAGCCGGATCTCGTCCTCCTCCTCTCCGGCGACCATATCTATAAGATGGACTACCGGAAGATGATCGCCTATCATCTGGAGAAGGGGGCGGATTTAACCGTGGCTTCCATCCGGATGGATCGAAGTTTGTCAAAAGAGTTTGGCGTTATGGAGGTGGACCGGGAGGGGCGGATCAAGGGATTTCAGGAGAAACCTGAGGAACCCAGGACTATTCCCGGAGACCCGGAAGGAATCCTCGCATCGATGGGGATCTATATCTTCAATACGGAGATCCTGGTAAGACGATTGGTCGAAAATGCCCGGTCCGATTCAAGCCATGATTTTGGCAAAGACATCATTCCTGCGATGATTAAAAAAGATCGCGTCTTTCATTTCGATTTCAGACACGGCGATTGCGGAGGGATGGGGTACTGGAAGGATGTCGGGACGATTGATGCCTATTACGAAGCCAACATGGACCTTGTCGCTGTGATCCCTCAGCTCAACCTCTACGATCCGGACTGGCCCATTCTTGCGCATCAACCGCCCTATCCGCCGGCCAAGACCGTCCTGCTGGAAGAAGGGAGGGTTGGCACGGCTCTCAACTCCATCCTCTCCCATGGCTCCATCATCAGCGGAGGCAGTGTGAAACGATCGATCCTCTCGCCGAGGGTGAAGGTCCACAGTTACGCCGAGGTTGAAGATTCCATCCTCCTGTCAGGGGTGGATGTAGGAAGGCATGCTAAGGTCAGGAGGACGATTATTGACAAGGACGTTCAGATCCCCGAAGGGATGGAGATCGGTTATGATCTGGAGAAAGATGCAAAACGATTTACAGTGACCGCCTCAGACATTGTTGTGGTTCCCAAGTGGATCAAACTATAAAATCAGTGACGAGTTACAGGTTTCAAGTTACAAGTTGATATCCAAGATATCACTGATGTTGATCTCCAGCATCTTCACCGAGGCGAGGATCCGGCTTGCATTCCGGTCGACCGCCTGAATCCCGCCGGAGAGTTCTTTCAATTCCTCAGCCGCCTTCTTGATCTTTTTGATCCGGACATCCATCTTTTTCAATTTCATTCGGTTCATTTGCAATCTCCTTTTGCGAATTACTCGAATGATAACGAATTCATCGAATAATTAAAGTCTGATGGTTGAATCGACATAATCATTGGAGAATCTCCCCTATCCCCTCTTTGCCAAATCCCGCGAAACGCGGGACCTCATTTAGAAAAAGGGAGGTCAGGAGGGATTTTAAAAAAGTTTATTTCAAACCGCTAAATTGTTACAAACAAATACATTTGAAATTCCCCCGATAATCCCCTCCCCCTCCGACGGGGGAGGGTGAGGGTGGGGGTGATGTCATTTTATTCGTATTATTTCCTCAAATCCTTAAACCGCTTGGCCTTCACTTCATAACGGGGCAGGGAGTTATACGGATGAACCTCGATGTTGTAACCGAGGTTTGTTTTTAACCGGAGCTGATCTCTCAATTGGTTGAGGATTGCTTCGCGATTTCCCTCGGCATCGGGCAACAGTTCGATCTTTAATGTGATGTCATCGAGATCGCCCTTCTTGATGACCACTGCCTCAAATTCATTGCTCAACCCCTTGATGGAACGAACAACCTCTTCAATCGCAGAAGGAGCGATGAGAACGCCCTTGATCTTGGTGATGTCATCCGACCTTCCGACCACACCGCCCTTAATGATACGGAATGTCCTTCCGCAAGGGCATGGATCCTTTGACCACTCTGCCACATCTTTAGAGTCGAAACGGATACAGGGCTGAGCCATGCGGTCCAGAGCCGTGATGACGATCTTTCCCCTTCGGCCAGGTTCTTCGATGATCTCGCCTGTTTCAATATCCTCCAGCTGGGTGAGAAAGAGCGCTTCATTCACATGGAGACCTCCCGGTTGGGCCGTGCATTCGAACCCCCAGGCGCCGATCTCCGTGGCTCCCACATGGTCATAGACCTTTGCTCCCCAGGCCTCCTCCATTCTCTGTTTGGTGGAGGGGATGCTTGCGCCGGGTTCGCCCGCACAGGTAATCTTCCGGATGGTGAGATCCTTTGCTGGATCGATTCCCAATTTCTTTCTGGCTGTGTCAGCCATTCCAAGCACATAGGTGGGTGTGGCCATCATGGCCGTGGCTTTAAGCTCCTGGATCTTCAAGAGACGGGCCTCCGTATCGAGCACTCCTCCTGGCACGACTTCGCAGCCGATCTTCTCCGCGGCATAGTGACCTGCCCAGAAGGCCACAAAGATATTGTATCCGAACGGAAGAAAGACCCGATCGGTTCTTCGGTATCCCTGAGCATAGAGCAGGTAAGCCCAGGATTCCGCCCACCATTCCCAGTCCTGCCAAGTATCGGGCTGATAGACCGGAGTCCCTGTAGTTCCGCTGGTCTGCCGGAATTCAGTGACTTCTTCCAGCGGAACGCAGAGGGCATCCCCGTAAGGGAAGGGGTCCTTCCTCTGAATATCCCGCATCATCGCCTTTTCGACTTTGGGAACCCTGGCCACATCCTCATAGGATTTGATATCCCCGGGTTCAAGACCGGCCTCCTGGTAGAGTTTCCGGTGAAACTTTGATCGCTCATAGGCCCACTGGACAATATTCTTAAATTTTTTGAGTTGAAGCTCTTTCATCTTCTCAAGAGGAAGGGTTTCAACAATGGGATTCCAGTAGTTTTCAAACCCCTTTTTGCTCATTTTCATTCTCATTCTCCTTTGTTCGGTTCCCAGTTTTTTCTCAAGACTGGCAGAATTTTAAGAAGTCAACCGTATTTTGTCAACCCCGATTTTAGTCGCCGAATCCCTGAAGAAAGGCTTTAACATTTCTTCCGAGGACGGAATGGTTATAGCCCCCCTCCAGGGCGGCGAATCGTCTTCCCTGACAGTTTTCAATGGAGGACTCCCTGACCCAATTCCCGATGGAATGGTAATCTTCGGTTTTTAACAGACCTCCCCAATCCTCTTCATGACGATCAAATCCTGCCGAGACACCGATGATATCGAAAGGTTTGTCCGTCTGAAGGGATGTTTGAACCTCGTTCAAAAAGGACTGCCGGTTTGTGCCTTCGGGATGGAAGTAGCTCACCTTTTTGGAACCACTGAACGTATTCGCTGTTCCATCCCCATAATGAAGGTCGAAATCGAGAATCAGAGCGCTCTTGATCTTTCCTTCACCAAGGAGCTTCTTGATGGCAATGGCAATGTTATTAAAGTAACAGAAACCCCAGCAGGAATGGGGGCTGGCATGATGTCCCGGCGGTCGGATCAATCCAAAAGCGGGTTCACCCCCACAACCTAATTCTCCTGCAAGAATGGCTCCCCCTGCTGATAGAAGACCGATCTCATAGACCAACGGTTCGCCTTTGACGGATTGGATGTGCTGTCTTCCGTGAACCCTCTCCAGGTCCCTTTCTGTAGCAGGCTCTGGCTCGACAAATTCATATTTTCCTTCGAGAGCCTTGACCATCGGCTCCATCCTTCCCGGAGCCGCCGCCGGATCGGATGTGTAGACTTCAAAAAATCGTGGATGGAATATAACCTTCATCTGATACTCCTTCTCTTTGCAGGATTAAATTACCATATTTTATCACATTATAGATTGCCCACAAATGGAAAAAAATCATTCCAGCCCTTCTGTTAATCATTTTTCTCCTCTATTCAAAGGCGCTGACATAGAGATTTCCCCCATTATTTCGCCAGACCGATGAGCACAAGTCCGAGGGTGAGGATGAGGGCTCCGGTGATCCGGGTTTTCCAGTCACTTTCCTTCAACAGGACGATTCCCATGACTGCGCCGAAGAGACCTCCTGCCTGTCGGAAAGCCACCACATAACTGACCTTGCTCGTCTGCATGGCCATGAGAACCAGGAAATAGGCGGCATTCTGGAGGACCGCAATGATGAGGATTTCCTTTTTTGATTCATCCCAGACCTTCCAGAAAGGGTTTTCTTTCCGCAGAGCCAAATAAAGCCCAGTATAAATTGTCATCGAGAGGTTGATCAGCCAGAGGTAAAAAACAGGGTGAATGATCTGAACCCCCACTTTATCAATGACGGAATAAATCGAACTGGCAATGGCTGCAGAGAAGGCCAGGAGGTATGACCGGGAAGTAAGCCGATGAGATTGTGAAAGAATATTATTTAAGTGAAAATCTTTCAGAGAAATGATGTAGATGCCGGCCATCACCAGGCCAATTCCCAACATCCCTCTCGGAGAGAGGACCTCTCCGATAAAGATGGCCCAGATCTGGGTGAAGAGCGGGGCGGAGCGGGAGATGGGATAGACCAGGGAGAGATCTCCAACGCGATAAGCCTCAATCAGACAGATGAAATAGATCGTTTCGAAAAAGCCTGACAGGATGACGATCCACCAGAGTTTCAGCGGAGGGGCGAGGAATAAGGAGGGAAAGACACCGAACCCAATGAAGAAGGGGAGATAAAAAAGGACTCCCCATAGGAAGACCCAGAAGAAAAATTCCACGGGAAAATTTCCCTTCTTGGTGAAGAAATTCCATGAGGAGTGGATGAGCGCTGAAATCAGGACGAGAATGATGCTGAGGGGAGTCAAGGCTTTTCCAAGAGAGCTCTGCAAAACTATCTTTTGCTCTCTGATTTCACAGATTTCAAAAAAATGATTTCACAGATTTTCATTTATTTATCAATGAATTTTTAATCCGTGTAATCGGTACCTAATCGGTGTAATCAGAGATTTCTGGACTTTTTCAGAAATCTCTTCAATCCTTCCGGGCGCTGAAGAAAGTAATGGGTGAAGGCGGTGATTACAATAGCATGGTCGATCTTTCCAATCCGAATCAATTCCGGGATTTCGGAAAGAGGGACGAGGACGACCTCGATATCTTCTGTCTGATCGGGTTTGAGATCAGCGACCTTCCTGATGTCTCGAGCCAGAAATGTATAACAGCGATTATTGAAAAGCGCCGGATTGGGATTGACGACCCCGATTTTCAACCATTTTTTTGCCTGATAACCTGTTTCCTCTAATAATTCCCGCGCCGCTGCTTTTTTAGGGGTATCCTTAGAGTCCACCAGACCTCCGGGTATCTCCAGGGTCACCTTTCCGGAGCCGTGGCGGTACTGTCTCACCATAACCACCTGATGATCAGAGGTGAGAGGAATGATATTGACCCAGTTGTTCGATTCGATGGTGTAAAAGTCGTGTTCGAGATTGGTCCGTGGCGAGCGAACAATATCCGTCCGTACGGCAAAGACACGATAGGACTGGTTGGATCGGGTTCGAATCTTCGGCCACGGCTTGATCATGACAGGGCTCCTCTTAAGGTCGGTGTTTCATTCTATTTAGACAAGGGAAATTTGTCAATTTAGACCTCTTTTTTCTTGACAACTTTGTAGGGACTTGTTAATAGGACAGATATCATGCCAATTTATAAAAATACCTGTTGAATACCGCCCAGCTCTGCTGGGCGGATGAAAACAGGTTCGCTGAAAGCGATAAAACATGGTGTAAGTTGGGCATGAGCCCGATTAGATAAATCCAGCATGAAGTATGTGATCTCAAATATAAATGGTTTGAATTTTCAAAAAATGTTCCTGAAGCCATTCGTAAATATATCAAAAAAATATCAGCACCAGGAACAGTTAGGTTTTGATTTTAATGCCCCGCAGCTCTGCTGCGGGGTTCTTTACTGCGATTTCTGAAACGTCCAGAAATCTCTGATTCCACCGATGAAAGACCGATTACACAGATTAGAACTGCTTGATAAAATATAGAAAAATTTGTGTAATCATCTTTTGCAATCTGTGTAATCAGAGAGAGAAAAGTGGTTTTTCATAACTCTCTTTATGAACCCATTTCGACCAACCCGTTCATTGCCACAAAAAAATAATGAAAACCCCAGGGAGAAGGATTTTTAGAATGTCTACGAGTTGATGCTGAAGCATATTTTTCAGATTCAAGCAGGGTTGAAGAGTGTTGCTTCTAAACCCAAATAGAATGAAAAAGGAGGAAATTGGTATGAGAAAAACATTGGTTTTGATTGTTGTCGGCGTGCTGCTATGGGGGGGAAGCATAGGGCTAGTTTCTGCACAGCAACTTCCCAGTATCCTTAACGTCGGGACCCATCCCGTCGGTTCTTTCTTCAACATAGTCGGGACAGCGACTGCCACGGTTGTCGGGAAATATACCCCGATGAAAACCACGGTCAAACCCATGGCAGGCCCTTCCGCCTGGTATCCGTTGCTTGCCTCTCAAGAGATCGACCTCGGTGTATTAAATAACTGGGACGCCGAGAAAGGATACCTGGGAGAATCTGTTTACGAGAAATTGTCAAAAGGCAAAGGCTTTCCTGTCCGGCTTGTTGCCATGAGCGTGGATAATGCCATCGGATTGATTGTGGCTGCGAATTCCAAGATTTATAAGTATTCAGACCTCAAAGGAAAGAAAGTGGCAGGAAATTACCCCACCCCGTCTCTTCAATTACAGGCAGAAGCTTTGTTGGCCAATGGCGGAGTGAAATGGTCAGAAGTTACGCCCATCCCCGTAAGTTCGATCACCGAAGGTGTCAAAGCAGTGATTGAGGGCAGGGCTGATGCGGCCAATGTGACGATCGGAACGCCTATCATTGAAGAGCTCCATGCCAAGAGCGGGGCGCGCTTTCTTCCTCTTGATTCCTCTCATGAGGCGGTTAAAAGATCGAAGGAAAAATTTCCGGGGTATCCCCTTCCAATCACCCCCGGTCCGGGCCGAACCGGGATTGAGAAAGAACAGGCCATGTGGGCCTATGATATTTATGTCGTTGGGAGAGAGGATCTTTCTGAAGAGGCTGCCTATCAGGTGGTGAAGGCGATGTGGGAGAATTATAAGGATTTTGCTCCTATCCATGTCCTTCTGAAAGACTGGACACAGGAGCGATTTGTTTCGAAGGAGGCTATGATCCCCTATCATCCAGGCGCCGTCAAATTCTACAAAGAGAAAAGGGTTTGGACGGATGAAATGGCAAGGCTTCAAGATGCTTTATTAGCAAAGAAGAAGTGAGATGTCAGAGGGAGGCTTTCTATGGCGGAATCCGAAATGGAATCGAGGTTCAGAAGACCAGCTGGCCTATTCGGTTACTGGGAGGATATACTGCTCGTCTCCGTGCCTGTTGTAGGGATAATTTCCATCCTAAACGTCCCGCTGAATTTCGGCCTCTCTTTCTACATCCAGCAGTACCTTGCCGTTTTTTTCGGATTGACCATGGCTCTCGTTTTCATCCTTGTCCCTTTTAAGAAAGGGGCGCCAAAAGACCGATTGCCATGGTATGATCTTGCATTGTCCATGCTCGGCCTCATGGTAGGGGTATATCTCGCCCTCTATTACAAGGAGATTGTCGTCGAATTAGGGCTCCTCATGCCTTCCCGGGTTGTCCTTGGGACCATTGCGATCCTTCTCATCTTGGAGGCATCCCGGCGGGTTCTGGGGTGGCCATTCTTAACGATTGTTCTTCTTTTCATGTTCTATGCGCTGTTCACCTTTCTCTTCCCCGGAAGACTTTACGGCAAAGGTGTGAGCTGGCCCCGCCTTGCAACCTTTCTTTACCTCGATCCCCAGGGAATTCTCGGGATTGCCATCGAGGTTTCGGCCACGGTTGTCTTCGCCTTTGTTTTCTTCGGACAGGCGCTCTTCCGGACAGGAGGGGGTGAGTTCTTCACTGACTCCGCCATGGCTTTGATGGGCCGTTATCGAGGAGGGCCTGCCAAGGTGGCGGTTATGGCCAGTTCTCTTTTTGGAACGATGTCAGGCAGCGCCGTGGCTAATGTGGTAACGACCGGGTCGGTCACCATTCCCTTGATGAAAAAGAGCGGATACCCCCCTTATTTTGCAGGAGCGGTTGAGGCGACGGCATCAAGCGGGGGGCAGATCATGCCTCCCATAATGGGCGCGGCCGCATTTCTGATGGCAACCTTTCTGGGTATGCCTTATGTTGAGGTGGCTCTGGCAGCCGCCATCCCTGCGATCCTCTATTATTTGGCTGTTTTTATTCAAGTGGACCTTGAGGCGGCCAAGAATGGATTGAAAGGATTGCCATCGGAAACTCTCCCGAGACTGTTCATGGTGTTCCGTAAGGGGTGGCCGTTTTTGGTTCCGCTCTTCGTCTTAATCTATGCGCTCTTCATACGGATGATCGAGGCTGACAGGGCGGGTCTCTATGCAACGGCCGCAGTCTTCCTCGTTTGCTGCCTCCGCAGAGAGGATCGCCTCGGTCTAAAAAGGATCATCAAAATCCTCAAGGAAACAGGCGAAGGGATGCTGGAGGTCGGGGTCATCTGTTCTGCCGCAGGGCTGATCATCGGGATCGTCTCCCTTACCGGCCTGGGATTTACGTTTTCACAGGCGCTCGTAAGCCTTGCAGGAGGGAGCGCTCTCCTTCTTCTCGTTCTGGGAGCTGCGGGAGCGATCATTCTCGGAATGGGAATGACTGTCACAGCGGCCTATCTCCTCATGGTCGTCCTGATCGCCCCTGCCCTTATTAATTTAGGGATAGCCCCTTTAAATGCCCATCTCTTCGTCTTCTACTTTGCCGTGATGTCATTCCTTACTCCTCCCGTTTGTCTGGCCGTCTATGCGGCGGCCTCTCTGGCCGGCGCGGATATGATGAGGACCGCTTTTCAGGCCATCAAGCTGGGCATTGCCGCTTACATCGTTCCGTTTCTCTTTGTCTATCACCCTTCATTATTACTGCAAGGAGATATTGTCGACATTATTCATGCGGTCATGACAGCAATGATCGGCATCAGTCTGGTGGCTATCGGGATCGAGGGATTCCTGTTTCGGGAATTGAACTGGGTCAAAAGGGTCCTCCTCATCCTCGGAGGGCTGGGATGTATGATTCCAGGCTGGAGGAGTGATGTGATCGGCCTGGCGATTGGTATTCCCCTTGTCCTCTGGGAGTGGAAAAGAAATCGACCGGTTAAAAAATAGATGGTTCAGACCGTTGACTAAATTCCAGGATAAATAAAAGGAGCGTTGCCATGAAAATTGATATCTTTAATCACATTTTCCCCAAATCTTTTTATGACAGAATGCTTAGCGTTGCTCCAAATGCCAAGGACATCAACAAACGGGTTCGGAATATTCCCTGCATTGTCGATCTCGATGAGCGATTCAGGATCATGGATCGCTTTGAGGGCTACGTTCAGATTATCTGTTTGCCCAATCCACCCATTGAGTCTTTAGCCTCCCCACCTCTTTCAACAGAACTGGCAAAACTTGCCAATGATGGGATGGCGGAACTGGTAAGGAAATATCCGGCCCGGTTCCCTGGCTTTATCGCCTCGTTGCCGATGAATGATCCAGAGGGGCTATTGAAAGAGGCAAAGCGAGCGATCAGGGATCTCAAAGCCGTGGGGGTGCAGATCTTTACGAATGTATCGGGAAGACCTCTGGATAAACCCGAAACCATGCCCCTCTTTGATCTGATGGCTGAGCTGGATCGGCCCATCTGGATGCATCCTGCACGGGGCGCTGATTTTCCGGATTATAAAGGGGAACCCAAAAGCCATTATGAGATCTGGTGGACTTTTGGCTGGCCCTATGAGACAAGCGTGGCCATGGCGCATCTGGTCTTTTCAGGCCTCTTTGATCGGCATCCCGACATCAAGATTATCACTCACCACCTGGGTGGCATGATTCCTTATTTTGAAGGAAGAGTCGGACCGGGCTGGGATCAACTGGGCACCCGAACATCGGATGAGGATTACACACTGATATTGAAAAAACTGAAAAGACCCCATTTGGATTACTTTAAGCTCTTCTATGCGGACACAGCGCTGTTTGGAGCGAAAGAAGCAACGATTTGCGGATTGAAGTTTTTTGGTCCGGATAGGATTCTATTTGGCTCAGATTCACCCTTTGACCCCGAGAAGGGATCAGCCTATATCCGCTGGACAATTGATCTCATAGATAGTTTGGAAATCAGTTCAGCAGATCGCCAGGCAATTTATGAAGGGAATGCAAGGCGACTTCTGAAACTGTAGTCCCTCCCAAAATGTCATTCCTGCAAAAGCAGGAATCCATAAGGTTTTGACATTACTGGACTCCCGCCGGAGTTTACCCTGCACCCCGATGCGGGGCGGGAGTGACAAATAGGGAATTATTATAGGTTCCCTGTAGTCTTTCACCCCTTAGATTCACTATCAGGAGGGTATTATGAGTGGGTATCACAAACGCGACTTCGAACCTTTTCCTGTACATACTCTAAAAAGGGTGGAACGTCCAACTACAAAAATCTTAGACGATCAGGTCAAGAGAGTGGATGAGCGGGAGAGTGGTTTCAATAAGGCCGTCCGTGGAGATTATGGTCCGGTTCTTCAAAGGGAAAGACAGCGATTCGTGGTTAAACATCCTATTTCCGGCGCCCTTTCGTGGATGACAGCCTATTTGAAAGATGTCGTGGATGGGTTGGTTGCAAAACAGAAGGCTCCGCTTTCGGAAGACCCTGAAAGATTGTCCCGACATATCAAGGAACTGGCCTACTTTCTAAGAGCGGATGCTGTTGGAATCTGTAAACTTCCTCCCTATGCGGTCTATACCAATAGTTTTCCTGATGGCGAGCCGATAGAACTGAACCATCAATATGCCATTGCCGTTCTCATCGACCAGGACTGGAGGACGTCAGAGGCATTCAATGGCCATGACTGGATCAGCAATTCGATGAGTTTTCTGGCTTATTCCACATCGGCCTTTATCGCCTGTATCATTGCGGACTACATCCGGAGGCTTGGCTTCCCTGCGAGGGCTCACCATGCAAGAAATTATCAGGTCGTCTTGCCGCCCATCCTCCTCTGGGCAGGATTAGGGGAGATGTGCCGGATCGGGGACTGCGTGCTTCATCCTTTTCTTGGTCCCCGTTTCAAAGCGGCAGTGGTGACTACTGATCTTCCTCTTGCCGTGGACAAACCCATTGACTTCGGATTGCAGGATTTATGCTCCAAATGTAAAAAATGTGCCCGGGAGTGCCCTTCGGGAGCCCTGAGCGATGGGGGCAAGGTCATGTATAATGGCTATGAGCACTGGCCTACTGATGTTGAGAAATGTACGAAAATGAGAGTTGGAAACCAGAAAGGGTCAGGATGCGGAACCTGCATCAAGGTCTGTCCGGCCAATAAACCCTATACACTTTTCCACCGGACAGTCGGCTGGGCGGTTAGAAATTCTTCTATTGCGAGAAGCATTGCTGTCCGGACCGATGATATGGTGGGATATGGAAAACCAAATCCCGAGAAGAAGTGGTGGTTCGATCTCGAAGATGTGGATGGGCATCTGGAGATGCGATGAGCGATAAACTTCTCATCTACCATGCCGATGCCAAACTCTATGGAGAAATCCTTTCCAAGAGATTACCGAAACTTGAAATCTGTTCTGCTTCTCAGCCAGAAGAGGCGATCGATTTTATAGAGAAGGCAGAGATCATTCTCACCTGGAAAATTCCCGACGAACTGCTGAGGAAAGCAAAAAATTTGAAGTGGTTTGCCTCGCTCGGAGCAGGAAATGAGCATCTCGTCAGTAACCCTTATATTCCTGAATCTGTTGCCTTCACCAAAGTTGCTGTTTATGGCGAGATGATGGCTGAATATGTCTTTGCCTACCTCCTCTTTTTTTTCAGAGACCTGCCGAAATATTTTAAAGATCAGGGGAAGAAGGTCTGGGAACCGGCCCGACCGGAGCGACTTTGTGGAAAGACGATGGGTATCCTGGGCCTGGGTTCGATCGGGAAGGAGATTGCAAAACGGGGAAAACAGTTTGGAATGAGCGTCCTCGGAGTGAAGCGGACTCCTGAATCAGTTGAGAATGTTGATCAGGTCTTCTCTTCAAAAGATCTGGGAAAGATGATTTCCCTGGTCGATATCCTTATCAACACCCTTCCTTTAACACTGGACACTTACCACCTCCTCGGAGAAAGAGAGATCGGCTTGATGAAGGATGGAGCGATCCTTTTCAGCATCGGCCGGGGAAAAACGATTGATGAGAGGGCATTGACCTTGGCGCTTAAAAATGGAAAAATTAAAGCCATCCTCGATGTCTTTGAGGAGGAGCCCCTCTCCCCTGAAAGTGAACTCTGGAATCTGGAGAATGTAATCATCACCCCCCATATCTCCGGCATCAATATCCCGGAAGAGATCTGCGAAGAATTCATCAGGAATTATGAGCGATGGGTGAGAGGAGAATCTTTGATCGGTTTAATTGATCGTAATAAAGGTTATTAAAGGTTTAATAGGGTTTTAGTCGAATCACGAGTCACGGACACGAATCACGTTATTTTAATAAAGGAGGATGTCATGGGACATATCGCAGGAAAAGAAGAGATATTGAAACAGTTGCAGAAGAGGCTTCATCAGAATCCGGTCGGACTGCCGGAACACACCTCAGTTTATGAAATTCTGTCCATCCTGTTCAACGATCAGGAAGCGGAAATAGGATCCAAATTTCCCTTTGGAGCGGTGAATATCGATGATCTCCAGAAGGGATTCGGAATGGGAAAGGATGAATTGGAGCCCATCCTCAACGGGATGCTTAAGAAAGGGTTGGTGATCACTACCAAAAAAGATGGACAGACCCGGTATCTGCTTTCTCCAGGGATGACCGGATTTTTTGAGTTCACCTTTATGCGAACCAACGAAACCCTGCCCATGAAGAAGCTGGCAGAACTCATGCACATCTACAGGAACACTCCCGAATTTATCAAGGAATTTGCTTCACCCGGAACGAGCAGGGGGAAAGCCTATGTTTACAGCGGGGTTCTGCCGAAAATAAGAAGCGAAGTCCTTCGATTTGATGAAGCCGCCGAACATATTAGGATGGCAGGACGGGGAAGTCTGGCCAAATGCTATTGCCGGCATGAGGCATGGCATCTGGGCAAGAATTGTTCCGCCCCCATCGATGATATCTGCATGACCCTGGGGAACGCCTCGGATTTCGTGGTGGAGCAGGGATTTGCGAGGAGGGCGTCCGTCGAAGAACTATTGGGAACATTGAAGAAAGCGGAGGATCTGGGATTGGTTCATATCGGAGATAATGTCCAGGATCAGACCACCTTCATCTGTAACTGCTGCGGTTGCTGTTGCGGGTTTTTAGAGGGAATCACGAAGCACCATCTGAAACAGGCAGTCACCACCACCAATTATATTGCCCGGCTGGAGCAGAAAGATTGCAATGGATGTGAAATATGCGCGGATCACTGTCAGATCAAAGCCATTAAGATGGAAGGGGATTATCCTGTTGTGGATGGTGAGTTTTGCATCGGATGCGGGGTTTGCGCCAACTTCTGTCCGACCGAGGCGATGAAGATGCAGGAAAGAGAGAAGAAGGTTATCCCGCCCAAAACATACAAAGAGTTAATGATCCGGTTGATGAAAGAGAAAGGAAGGATGTGAGAAAGGGACTAATGGAATATTGGAATGATGGAAGGAAAGATTTGGACGATCTGGAGAATCTTCCTTAACAGGGAACATTTCAACCTCAGGAACTGGCAAATCTCTGCATGGCTAAATTCCCCCCTGTTTTCTTGGTTAAATACAAATAATCTACCGCCATACCTGATAGGCTCCATCTCCAACCTTTTGACCTTTGGAGATATGGGAGTATCCCGGAATAGCTCATGGACCGAACAGATTCCCTATTTTAGGGGCTTCGTAAAAGTCCTTTATGGGTGTTGCTTCCTGAAGTCAGGAGTCTCAAAATAACAACTCAAACTAACAACTTGACAGTCTCTCAAAAAATTGATAATACATAAGCCTGATTATGCCGCCTATCTGCTCTATATAGCCTTGCATAATTAAAGCGTCATTGCGAGGAGTGTAGCGACGAAGCAATCTCTGTTTTCCAGATGCAAATGCGGGATTGCCACGCCCTTCGGGCTCGCAATGACATGTAGCGATCTTTATGCAAGATTATATAGACAAGAAAAAGGCTGTTGCTAAAAAAATGACGATCTAATATTAATCTTATCAGAAAAGGAGGTTTTTCATGAAAATCGATATCTTTACTCATGTGATGCCTGAGCGGTATAAAAGGGCCCTTTACAAGTATGCGGACAAGTTTCCTACCGAAAAGAAGGTCCAGGACAAGCGGCCTGTCCTGACTGACAACGAAGCGAGATTGCGAATACTCAATGAGCATGAAGGAATGGTTCAGGTGTTGTCTGTAACCATGCCTCCCATAGAAGAGGTGGTTGGTCCGGAAGAAGCACCAGAACTGGCAAGGATCGCTAACGATGAGATGGCCGAGATGGTGGCAAAGTATCCACAGAAATATATTACTGCCATCGCCAATTTGCCACTCAACAACATAGACGAGACATTGAAAGAGACCGAAAGGGCGATCAAGAAGCTCGGTTTCAGAGGTATCCAGATTTACACTCGCGTAAACGGCAAACCCTTGAGTTCGGATGAACTGATGCCGCTCTACTCATTGATGTCAGACTTCGATCTCCCGATCTGGATCCACCCAATGCGTGGCTCCAATCAGGCGGACTATGCTACAGAAACGGTTTCATATCACCAGATCTTCTCCATCTTTGGATGGCCTTATGACACTACGGTAGCAATGACGCATCTGGTTTTTTCCGGTATTTTTGAAAAATTTCCGAAGATCAAGTTTATCACTCACCACTGCGGGGGTATGATCCCGTACTTCGCCGACAGGATTGTTGTCCATTACAACAATGGTTTAGAACGTCTTGGACAAAAGTTTTTCCCAGGCCTAACTAATCATCCCATCGAATATTACAGGATGTTTTATAACGATACAGCCCTTAATGGAAATCTCTCTGCTCTCAGGTGTGGCTATGACTTTTTCGGTGAAGACCGCCTGCTTTTTGGTTCGGATATGCCTTATGATGTTGAAAACGGCGCCATTTCTATCCGACAAACCATAGAGGCGATAGAGGGTATGAATTTGCCTGAATCAAGTAAGAGGAAGATCTATGAGGGAAATGCAAGAAGATTGTTACACCTTTAAACCCAAGAGCAAACAAATTATTCAGGAGGTTACATATGAAGCGAGCAAAATGGGAAATAGGAAAGAGGATGTTTTTGTGTGGGCTGCTCCTTTTTTTAATGACTGATCTTCTATACGCCCAGGAGTACCCCACAAAGCCGATCAATGTTGTCATTACGTTCTCTCCGGGTGGATCCGCAGATCCTTCTATGCGTTTACTTGCAAGCCGGACAGAAAAATTTCTAGGCCAACCATTTATCTCCACAAATAATGGCGGAGGGGGAGGATCTGTTGCTATGGCTATCCTCGCAAAAGAAAGACCTGATGGATATCACCTTGCTGGATGCAGTAGCACTTCGTTAATTAGAATCCCACAATTCCGGGAGGTCCCTTATAAACATGAAGATTTTGTCCCCATCATGCATTTCGGAGCACCCCCATCCGGGCTGGTGGTTAAGGCAGATTCACCCTGGAAAACCCTGAAGGAGTTTGTGGATTACGCCAAGAAAAATCCAGGAAAGGTCACCTACAGCTCCATGGGGATCGGCTCACCCATGCACCTGGCCATGGAATATATTGCAAAACAGGAAGGGATTCAATGGACCCATGTTCCCTTTCCAGGCAGTGGGCCTGCATTCAATGCCCTCCTTGGCGGTCATGTGACAGCCCAATCAGGAAGTTCAGAATCTTATCCCCATGTCAGGGCAGGAACGGTTCGCCTTTTGGGCATCCACCATGAAAAGCGGTTTAAATCTTTTCCAGATGTGCCCACCTTTCGAGAACTGGGATATGACTTTATCAATGAGAGTGTCTTTATGTTTGCCGGCCCGAAGGGAATACCTTCATCCATTGTAAAAAAATTGGATGAGGCATTTCGAAAGGGCATGGAGGATCCGGAGTTCATACAGATGATGGAGAAGATGGAGATCGTGGTCACCTATCGAAATTCCGAGGATCTGAAGAAATATCTGGAGGAGGCCCATGTTCGCCTTGGAAAGATGATCCAGGAGCTTAAGCTTCCCAAAGAACCCGAAAAGAGATAGTGATCCAGTGGATATGATTTCTCAATGAAACCGTATTTATGATTCCCGCCTCGAAAGGTAGTTCTACGCCGATTGTCAAAAAGCTGGATGAGGTATTCCATAAGAGGATGGATAATTCTGCCTTTATCCAGACCATTGTCAACTTGGAATTCGATGTGGCTTACCGGAATTCGGAAGATACAAAGGAATTTCTCGAAGATGCATATATCCGATTTGCACAACAAATGATCAAAAAACTGAATATCCAATAGGAACCCGAGAAGAAATAGTGAAAGCCCTTGATCAGATAAGCAGTCTTTTTTGGCTGCTTGTCTCCATCGCCGTATTTTTTGAATCCGTACGATTAGGACTTGGAAAGGTTCATAACCCGGGCGTGGGTTTTATAACCTTTTGTGCTTCGGGAATTCTTGGAATCCTTTCTCTCGGCCTTTTCGTTCGAGCATCTCTAATCAAAAAGGAGGCGGATGCAAGGGCTATTTTTGTCGGGAGACCCTGGAAAAGAGTCCTTTTCGTTATTCTCATCCTTTGCGTCTATTCTAAGGCCATGCCAACGCTCGGATATCTCTTCAGCACCTTTATCTTGATGACTCTTCTCTTCTGGGTTCTTGAGAGAAAGAAGATATGGTTTGTTTTAATTGCCTCTTTTCTCAGCACACTTATCACCTATTTTGTCTTCTCTAAATGGCTCAATTGCCAATTCCCGGATGGCCTGTTTGGACTCTAAGGACAAGAAATGGGATTTTTTGATAACATCCTTTATGGTTTTCAGGTCACTTTTCAACCCATCAATATTCTTTTCTGTGCCATCGGCGTGCTGGTCGGGACATTGGTAGGAGTGCTGCCTGGCATCGGCCCTGCTGGCGCGATGGCCCTCCTCCTTCCGGCCACCTTCAATTTTCCAGCCACTTCAACCATTATCATGCTGGCAGGTATATACTATGGCGTCCAATATGGAGGCTCCACCACTTCTATTCTGATAAAAATCCCCGGTGAAGCCTCCTCAGTCATTACCTGCATCGATGGTCACCAGATGGCCCGCCAGGGTCGCGCAGGTCCTGCATTAGGGATTGCTGCATGGGGTTCTTTTATTGCGGGGACGATTGCCAACATCGGATTGATGTTTGTCTCTATCCCTCTTGCCAAGGCGGCGCTGAGTTTCGGTCCCCCTGAATATTTTGCCCTGATGTGCACAGGGCTGGTGATCGTCACTTACCTGGCCCAAGGTTCTGTTCTGAAGGCCGTGATGATGGCTTTGGTGGGAATCATCCTTGGAAGCATCGGACTCGATGTCATCACTGGTCTTCCGAGGTTCACGTTCGGAATCAATGAACTGACGGATGGGGTAGGCATTATCCCGCTGGTCGTGGGTCTTTTTGGAATATCTGAAATCTTTATTAATCTCGAAGAGGGTCTTAAAAGAGAAATGTTTAAAGACCATATCAAAAACTTATGGCCTTCCCTAGGGGATTGGGCCCAGGCGAAGTGGTCCATCGTAAGGGGATCGGTCGTGGGGTTTTTCCTTGGAATTCTCCCTGGAGGGGGGGCTGTTATTTCAACCTTTGTCGCCTATGCAGTTGAAAAGAAGATAGCTAAAGAACCTCAACGATTCGGAAAAGGGGCGATTGAAGGGGTAGCCGGGCCGGAGTCTGCAAACAATGCGGCGGCAGGAGCTTCGCTCATCCCGCTTCTATCACTCGGAATTCCTCCCAATCCAATCATGGCTATCTTCTTCTCCGCACTGATCATTCATGGCATTCAACCCGGGCCCCTCCTGATCAAACAGAACCCTGATCTTTTCTGGGGTTTAATTGCAAGTTTATATCTGGGCAATGCGCTTCTTCTCATTCTGAATCTCCCTTTGATCGGTATATGGGTAAAGGTACTTGAAATCCCATATAAGATCCTTTTTCCACTCATCCTCCTTATTTGCCTCATCGGTGCCTATAGCATGAATAATGCCATCTTTGATCTCTATGTGATGATTTTTTTCGGCACGGTAGGATGGATTATGAGAAAATATGGCTATGAGGCTGCCCCCCTCATTTTGGCTTATGTATTGGGCCCCATGCTGGAAAACTCCCTTCGCCAGTCACTCTTGATTTCCCAAGGAAGTTTTTCAATCTTCGTTAGCCGCCCCATTTCTGCCACGGCCTTGGGTTTTGCCTTCCTTCTTCTTCTTTCAAACCTCATCCCTTATTTTAAAAAGCGGCGCAAAGAATATGAAGGATTTAAAGAATAGGGAAGCTATTCCAATCCTCTGAAAGGATTGGGGGCTGGGGTTACTTTCTTGTAATTAAGTGCTGAAATCCCCAAAGATAAAGGCAGACAACGGAAATACGGCACAATGAAAAGGCAAGCCTATTTCTTGCCCCTCCTTATCAAGGGAAATTGTCCTATCGGACTTTTCATAATTTTTTATAATCATTGAGGGGAGAAGGCCAAAATCATTTCCCTTAGAATCACGGAAGCTGTTATGGACGAGATTTGAGTCGGATCGTAAGCCGGAGTGAGTTCGGCGAGGTCGAAGCCAATGACGTGTAGGTTTTGTAGATCCTTGAATAGGGATATGAGCTCCTGGAAGGTTAGGCCACCGGGTTCGGGTGTCCCCACTCCGGGAAGAAGGCTGGGATCAACCACATCGAGATCGAGGCTGATATAAACAGGTTTACCTTTAAGAATTTTTGCCATCGATCTAAGAAAGGTCTGTTCTAAGGGGACAAGAGACTTCATCCTCCTCGCCAGGTCAAATTCCTCTTCTGTTCCGGAGCGGATCCCAACCTGAAACAATCTTCCCTTGCCGAGACGATCAACCACTTTCCTCATTACGGTGCTATGGGAGAGGGTCTCGCCCAGATAATCCTCCCTCAAATCCGTGTGAGCATCGATGTGAATGAGATGGAGGCCGGGATGAATTCTTACGACTTCTTCAATGATGGGAAGGGTAATGAGATGGTCGCCTCCGAGCAGGATCGGGAATTTTTCAGCAGAGAGGATCTTTCTCAAGGCTTTTCGGATCAGATCGAGGGACGCCTTTTTTTCACCGAGAGGGAGTTCAAGGTCCCCCATATCGTGGATCGAAAAACGGGTGAGGTCCTTTTTGAAATAGGGGCTATAGGTTTCAATTCCCCATGAAGCCCTCCGTATGGCTGAAGGCCCGAAACGGGCTCCCGGGCGAAAAGAAGCCGAACCATCATAGGGGCAGCCCAAAATAACAGCCTTTGCTTCTGCAAAAGAAGCCCCGGCTGAGATGAAGGTTTGCTCCATGATGGGGAGATTCATTCAAAGGATTCCTTTTCCTCCCTCTCCCACAGGACAACAGCCGCCAGCGTGGCGCCGACCTTCTTAACCCTGTGCTCGACCGCCATGGAAGTAAGCTCTTTAATCACCCGGCCCCGCAGCTTCATCCCCTCAATGGCCATCTGCCGGACCGTTTCCTCAATCTCTGCCTTTGGCCCACGGGCAGAGTATTCCATGATCAATCCCGGATAATCCGGTTTTTCTGGAAGGGCAACCGCCACAGCAGAAGCGATGATTTCGCCGGGGACATCGCTGGTGATGGATGCGTAGGCCGTAGGGACCAGGGCGCCCGCAGGAAGAGGAACGGGAGCAATGAGCCGGCAACGAGGCGGCACAATGCTGCTCATCTTCACCAGATTGGTGTCTCCAATTCCGGCGCAGAGGAGGGCTCCGTCAAATGCATTCAGAAGGGTGAAGCCTTCTGAATCTCCAGAAACCATAAAATAGTGGGTCGGGGTTTTAATGATCACGGCGCTCCTCCTTCGTTTCTTGTCGGCCTAAAGACTCACAGGGTCTGTGTGCGTCCATCTTTCCCTAAAAATTTAAGATCAACAACTTAGAAAGAAGGGGGCGAGCTGATCCACAGGATCACCGCCTCCTTCGAGCCGCTGTTATGGAGCCAGTGCTCCTTCTCTGCGGAAAGATAAAAACATTCTCCTTTTTTCAGCTTTAGAACCTCCCTTCCAAAACGAAGGTTAATCCTTCCCCTGAGGATAAAGCCGAACTCTTCCCCTTCATGGGGGTTTTCTTTCGGCGTCGCCTCCCCCTTCCGAAGGGTCAGGAGGATGGGTTCCAGCCGCCGATTGGTTGAGCCCGGAACCAGTAGCTCAAAATTCTCGATCTTCTCTTTCTCAATGGCCACCCGGTCCTTAATCCGGTAAATGATCTTCTCCTCCGATGCTTCCTTGAAAAAATCGGAGATGTTCTCATCCAGGGCATCCAGTATTGGGACCAGGCTGTCAAGGGAGATGGACGTCAGATCCCGTTCGATCTGGGAGATAAATCCCTTGGTCAGATTGGCCCGCTCCGCCAGTTCTTCCTGGGTCAGGTTGCTCAACTGTCTCAAATTCTTAATCCGTTCCCCAATCTTCATAAAGCCCGGAGCACAGTATACAAAGAAATTAGTTTAGTAAGGTGTAAGACAGTATAGAAAGAAATTAGTTTAGCAAACTAAACTGACGAAATTATAACTTCATTTTTTAATTTGTCAAGATATTTTTTTAAGATAATTCTGAAAAAATCCTGGCGCCTCAAATTACATGGTTATCTAATCCCCCTTTGCCCGCTGCGCCAGCGCATGCGAGGCGAGTCAAAAGGGGGAAACATTTCTCCTCCCTTTGGCAAAGGGAGGTGGCCTGCCTGCGCGAAGCCGCTTCGGCGAAGGCAGGGGAGGGATTTTAAAAGGTTTATTTCAACCCCCCAAATCGATACTCAAATTCTTATTAAAACAGGAAGACAATAGAGAAAGACATGGAAGGTAAGGGCAAGGATAACCTATTGGTTAATAAAGAAGAAGGAGTCCAGTATCAGAAATTGACAATGTTAAGCAGCATCCCAGACAATGTTCATAAAGATCATAGAGGGAAGAGAATAATTAATTGATCTTCGATAAATAATCTGATATAAATTTTATATGGCTATCAAAAAACAAGTATTACAGTCCACAAATTAATCATAACCTTATTTGCCAAGGAGGCAAATGACTTATGGCCCAATTGCTCGGAGAACAGTATATTGTTGATGAAAAGGGCAAGCCTACCGCGGTCATTTTGGATATTCAAAAATACCGGAAGATGCTATCGTTGCTCCAGGAAAGGTCGGATCGTAAGGAATCTAAACTCCTGTCCCAGTCTAAACACTTTAAGCAGCTTGTTCAGAAAGGTCTGAGAGAAATTAAGGAAGGCAAAATCAGTCCTTGGAAGGAAGTGTGGGATGAGTTATGAGATCTACCTTCCTCAAACCTTCCAAAGGTGTATTAAGCATTTAAAGAAGAAGTTCCCTCGCATTAAAGACGATCTTTTTGTTCCTTTTCAAAACCTTCAAAAAGATCCACAAATCGGAGACCCTATTCCCGGTTGGAACCGAAAGGTATGGAAAATTCGGATATCCAGCAGGGATCTGAAAAGGGGGAAAAGCGGAGCCTTCCGGGTCATCTACGCATGGACCTCCGGAGAACGAATCCTTTTTCCCTTATTCGTTTATTTTAAAGGAGATCAGGAGGATATTACAAAAGCTGAAATTGAAACTTTACTTAAAAAATTGTTCTTAGAACTGGAGCAATCTGAGTAAACTTTGGGGAGCTCAGAAAACGATTCCTTTTCCCTCTCAAAACTCTTCATTATTCAAAAAATCTCTATTCTTCTTAAATAACCTGCACAGTGTTCAATGAATGCCATTCACCGTGGAAATGAGTAGGACTCAAAACCAGACATGACTCCTCTTGCAAGTCTGACCGCAGGTGCCTTCGCAGGCCGGATTTTTTAACCATTGACAGCTTTTTAACTTTGCTATACAATATATACAAAATATACATTATTGGAGGTTAGGAGCATGACAACCCAGATGATTATTAGGATGGATCCCGAGGTTAAGGATAGGTTTAATAAACTTGCCAGGGTGGAGGGAAAGACGACAAGCCAGATGGTGAGGGAACTGATAGAAGACTATATCAAAGAGAGGGATATTGGCACCTATGTTGACGACCTCTGGGGTAGAATCGGTGGGAAGTTGAAATCCAAAGGGGTAGGACAAAGAGATATTGATAAAACGATCAAAGAGGTAAGAAAAAGCCGGAGATGAAAGTCGTTATCGATACTAATGTCTTCGTTTCGTCCTTTTTCGGGGGCAACCCCCGAAAGATCATCGACTTCTGGAAGAAAGGGAAGATAAGTCTTTGCGTATCGAAGAATATTCTTGATGAATATATCGAGGTATTGCAGAGGATTGGATTAGGGGATGAAAGAGAAGTTGAGGAGATCCTTTCTCTTTTTGCCAAAGGTTTCAATATCCTCTTTACGACAAAAACACCGAAGATAAAGGCAGTTAGAGATGACCCTGATGATGACAAATTTATAGAATGTGCAGTGGCATTAAAGGTAGAAGTAATCATCACAGGGGATAAGGCATTAAAGGCAATGAATGAATATATGGGGATTAAGATATTAACCCCTCAGCAATTCTTGGAGATCTACAAAAATCACTGAAACATAGTCTTGAGTAATTTGCGAGTTGGTAGAGAGCGGTCTTGAAAAGGTCTGAAGATTCTCTATGAAATTTTTCTTATTGTTCTAAAACCTGCCCAGTATCCAATGAATGCCATTCACCGTCGAAATGAGCAAAGAGTCAAAAGCGGACTTGACTCCTTTCCTATTCAAACCTCAGCCGCCCGATGGGGTAGATTGTTGGCATTTTCTATGTCCATAGAAATTTTCTGATATCGATTAACCTATGAAGATTGCATTGATCTTCTTCTCCCCACTTTTGTTCAAGCTTCCAATGTTCCCGCAAGGCACGATAATAACTTGCGTATTTCTTTTTATCAGGTTTGACCATCTTACATAGATCAGAACCTGGAATCTTTTCTAATTTCAAAGGAGGATGCTTTAGCCTATTATCATCAATTGGGCTTTTCCGTGCTGGACGCTCTTTTTTCCACCAGTTATAGAGTGATTTGATTTCTTTCCAAGCTTTTCTATGTAATTCATCTACATTCCAATCAACAATCCTGTCTGGTTTCTCTTGCTCGATAAAATCTATGAGAAGCTGGAAGGCGGCATGGAGCAATACCTCGTCCTTGTCGTACCAACCTTTCTCAAGTGTGTGAACCTTCAGGTATCGCATAATTTCTTCTCACTTATGTTAAAGAACGAAATCAGAGGGGGCTACCAGCCGTCCGCTCGAGTATTAGGACTTCGCTTTTTTCTTTTGGAATCCAATAGTCAAGTCTGAATTCACCAACTTTATTTGCCTCTTGTAAAGTGTATAGTTTAGCTTTGACCCCAAGCATCTTCCCCAAGCATCTTTTGACGAGGCCGAAACTTATTCCTAACTCTTGCTTCAGTCCAGATGAGAGGAAACGAGTTTTCTGATTTCGCTGAACTGATCCGGTAACTCCTCTGATAACCACCGACAAATGTTAGAGCATACCTGACAACGTTCAGGACATCGTTTACTCAATTAGCATTCAGGACATCGTTTACAAACGCTCTTTGACAATCGAATAGCCACAGCCCGTTA
>Ga0208733_100290_pt1 | contig 24961 bp, 23 predicted proteins | sample SubbioR11Jul_8B1_FD_184816 | JGI IMG/M metagenome (GOLD analysis project Ga0208733, IMG submission 184816) | Serpentinite rock and fluid subsurface biosphere microbial communities from McLaughlin Reserve, California, USA - CR11Jul_8B1 (SPAdes) | ecosystem: Environmental > Terrestrial > Deep... | reverse complement strand
GCGCCGAAGGCGCCACGGCCTGACGACAGCCTCGCACCGGGCGGGGCCAGCCGCTGGTCATGCGTTGGCCCGCCCTGCCACGTCCCATCCGCTTGCATTCGGGCTTCGGCCCAGGAGTGGCCATGCAGTCACTGACTCGTGAGCCGGGGTGGCTCTGCCGCCGTGCTCGAGCCCCCGCGCCGGGCGTCCGGCGCCTCTGCGCCGTCATCGCGCTGGGCCTGGCCGGCGGCCTCGCTCCGGCGCTGGCCCAGCCGGCGGCGGACACGACCACGTTCCGGAACGGCGACTTCGCCGCCGGCGCCAACGGCCTGACGCACTGGCAGAGCTTCGGCGACGCGGCGGTCCACGGCGTTCGCGCAGCCGGCACGATGACCATCGCAATGCTAGCCACCGGCCTCGGCCTGATCGGCTGGCGGTTGCGCCGGCGCCAGAAGGCGCAGCAGCGGGACGGTGTCATGGCCTGAGTCTGCAGAGCCCGTCGACGCGAACATCCCGGAGGTATCGGTGTCGAACCACGTACGCACCACCGCACTGGCCGTGCTGCTGGGTCTGGGCTTTGCCGCTCAGGCCCAGGCGAGCAGGGTGATCGTCATCGACGACGGCGGAGCGGGGTCCCTGACCACGTGGTCGAACCTTGACCCTGCCCGCTCGCGGGGCATGATCCTCACGACGGGTCGGGTGTCGTTCGCCGAGGCTGCCGATCTGCGCACGCGCCGTGTCCGCGCGGAGCTGCCGCAGGAGGCCCTCGACAGTTTCCTGGCGCGGGCGCAGCCCGACGCCACGCGGTCGCCCGTTGCCCTTGTCGGTCGCGCTGGGCCGGATCGGTCGACCGTAGTGGCAGATCTGCGCACGGACTCCAGCCGCCCAGCGGGATCGGACATCCTCGATATCGGAGCCCCTGCTGGCGAAGTTCTGACGCGATGGGAGCCCCGCTGGCTCGACCGCCCCAGCGATCTCCCCGACCGCTCGAACGCCGAGCGCGGCCAAGGCAGCCTGACCCTGGCGTCGACCGGCAGCAGGCTCGTGTTGGCCAGCGACTCACCGGGGGGCGAGGTCCTGGCGCTCGCAGCCGCGATCGGCGCCGGCATGACCGCTGCCCCAGTCGTCTCGGCCGTTCCCGAACCCAAGGCCTTTGCGATGCTCGCCGCCGGCCTGGGCCTGATCGGCTGGAAGCCGCGCCGGCGCCAGAAGGCGCAGGGCAGGCCTGCTGCCGCTTGAGCGAGTTGCGCCCGGCAACTGCGCAGCCCGCACCCGGCGGGCGCAGGCACCGGCGTGCCGGGCAGCGGCTGCATGTCCCTCCTCATCGGCCGACCTCGATCCTCACCAAGGTGTGTACCCGAGGCGTGCGCGCGAAGTCAGGAGGGATGGACTCGGCGGTGATGTCGCGCCAGGTGAGCGCGGCGGGGTCGCCGCTGGCCGAAGTGAGCGCGGCGGCCGCGAGGGAGTCGGCGTCGAAGGCGAAGCGCTTGCGATTCGTCGAGAAGAGCAGCGTGCCGCCGGGCGCCATGAGCGGCACGATGCGGCCGATGAGGTCCGCGTGGTCGCGCTGCACGTCGAAGGTTCCGTCCATGCGCTTGGAGTTCGAGAAGGTGGGCGGGTCGCAGAAGACGAGGTCGAAGGGGCCGGCCGAGCGCGCCGCGGGGCTGTCGAGCCACGCGAGCACGTCCGCGCGCACGCGGGTGTGCCGACGCCCTTCGAACGCATTTCGCGCCATGTTGCGGGCCGCCCAGTCAAGGTAGTTCTGCGACATGTCGATCGTAGTCGTCGACGCGGCGCCACCGGAAGCTGCGTAGACGGTGGCGGTGCCGGTGTAGGCGAACAGGTTGAGGAAGCGGGTGCCTGAGGCGGCGTCGCGCACCATCCCGCGCGTGATGCGGTGATCGAGGAACAGGCCGGTGTCGAGGTAGTCCGAGAGGTTGACCTCGAAGAGCAGGCCGCCCTCGGCCACGGTGAGCGTGCGACGCTCGGCGGCCTGACGCTCGTACTGTGCGGTGCCGCGCTGGCGCGTACGGACTTTCAGGTAGACGTCGGCGGGATCGATGCCGAGGGTGTCGGCGACGGTGGCGTGCGCCTCGGTGAGGCGGCGGCGTGCGAGCTCGGGTGCGACCGTGTCCGGCGGCGCGTACTCGGCGATGTGCGCGAGCGTGCGGCCCTCGTCGGGGCCGGCGCCGTGGTAGACGTCGACGGCGAGCGCATACTCGGCAAGGTCAGCGTCGTAGATGCGGTAGCAGGTGATGTCGGCGCGGCGCGCCCACTTGCCGAGGTGGCGCACGTTCTTGCGCAGGCGGTTGGCGAGTTGGCGGACGCCCTCGGATTCGGGCGTGGCGGGCGGGTGACCGGGGGCCGAGGGGGTGGCGGGGGTGCCAGACGTAGCGGATGTGCGATCCGAGAGTGTCCCAACCCGTCCGGCGCGCCCAACGGCGACGGTGACCGGGATGCGTCCGTTGAACGTCGCGTGCTCGGCGGCGATGTCGAGTCCCATGAGCGGCAGCACGTCGACCGCGGCCGTCACGACGCACACGTCCCACTCCGCAAACGCCTCGCGCAACCGCGCCCCCACGCCCGAGTAGAGCGCTCGCAACTCGCCGATCTCCTCGGCCCCGAGCCGCTCGCCATAGGGCGGGTTGAACGCGACGAGGCCGGGTGAGGAAGCGGGCGGCCGGGCCCGCAGCGCGTCACGCTTCTCAAAGCGCACCACGCGCGCGAGTCCCGCGCGACCCGCCGAGGCGGTCGCGAGCGCAAGGGCCCGGCCGTCGGTGTCGCTACCGAGGAACCGGGGGACGGCAGCGCCGGTGCCGAGCGCCGCCGCGATCCCGGCCTCCGCTCGCTCGCGGGCCTCGGCGACCAGCCGCTCCCAGAGCGCGTCGTCGCGCCCGAGCCACCCGTGCACGCCGAGGTAGGCGCGCCCGAGCCCCGGCGCAATGTCGCACGCCACGCACGCGGCCTCGATCACGAGCGTGCCCGCACCGCACATCGGGTCGCAAAACGCGCCGCCCTCCTCGGCCCTGCGCGGCCAGCCCGCGAGCGCGAGCACACCGGCCGCGAGGTTTTCTTTGAGCGGCGCGACCACCTGTTCGCCGGGAGCGCGGTAGCCGCGTCGGTGGAGCCCGTCGCCAGCCAGGTCGATACTCACGGTGGCGCGCTTGCCGCGCAGCGCGACGTTGACGCGCACGTCGGGGCGCTCGGTGTCCACGCTCGGTCGCCTCCCGAACCGGTCGCGCAGCCGATCGACGATCGCATCCTTGACCTTGAGCGCGGCGTAGCCGGTGTGCGAGATCGGCGAGCGCGAGGCGACCACGTCGACCGCGAGCGTGCCGTCGACCGGCACGTGTTCCTCCCACGCCAGTTCGCGCACCGCGGCGTAGAGGGTGTCGGGATCGGGCGCATCCACCTCGGCGATGCGCAACAGCACGCGCGAGGCGACTCGGCTCCACATGAGCACACGCGCCGCACCCTCAAGGTCCGCGAGAAACGAGACTCCCGCCCGCCGCTCACGCACGCGGCCGGCCCTAAGAGCGCGGAGCTCCTCGGCGAGAGGTGCCTCGAGCCCGAGCGGTACGGGCGCGAACAGGGTGTGTACTGTCGCCATCGACGCCCTACCAGCCGCGGAGCGCCGCGGCCACCTGCACGCGGACGGAATCGGGGACCGCCGCGACGCCTCCGTACACACGCACCCGCCCGATTGCGGCACGGTGCGTCGAGATCTCGGCGCGGACCGCCTCCGGCAGGCGCGAGGGCGGCGTCAGGTAGAGCACCGATGCGGGGGCCGACAGACCTTGCGCCGCACCTCCAGCAAGCGCGTCGGCGAAATCGACCCCTGTCGCAAGACCAGCGTTGGCGCGCGTGAGTCCAGCTGAGACACCATGTCCGGCGACAGCAAGCGCGGTAGAGTAGCGATCCGCCCCCGCGAGGCGCCGCACTTCGGCGACGTGAGTCGCAAGCTCTGAGGCGATCGCCGGGTAAACCGCCGACTCCCCGCCAACAATGAACGCGCGAGTGGCGCTGATATCTGCGAGGGCGGCTGCCGTGGCCGTCGGCACGCCCGAGGGGTGCACCAGCAATACGGGTCGGGCGAGAAACGCCGAGACCGGAGCGGCGGCGAGCGCGTCGGGGAAGTCAGTTCCTGTCGCCACGTAGACGACAGGCACGTATCCGGGGCTGGCCGCCCTCGCCTCGGCCACGGTCACCCGCGCTACGGCGGCGGAAGTCTCGTAGCGGTCTGTGCCAGCAACGCGATCCACGCGCCTGACGCCGAGAGCGCCGATCGCCTCCGCGACGTCCTCGGCCACCGCGCCCTCGCCCCCGATCACGATCGCGCGCGCAGGTGCGAGCCGCACGATCTCGGCGCGAACACTCGCGGGCAGCGCCGAGCGGCGCGTCAGCAGGACGGGGCCTTTGACCGCACCGGCGAGTCCGGCCCCGGAAAGCGCGTCGGGCCACGACTCTCCCGTCGCGATCACGATGGTTTCCACCGCCGCCGGGTCAGGGAACGCCCGCCTCGACGCCGCCACGGCGGTCTCGTAGCGGCACGCCCCGGCAACCGGGTCGATAAACGCTCCGAGATCTTCCTCGATGCCGTTGAACCGGTAGGGCGCGAAGCCGACGCCGGACGCCGCCCAGTACGGATACGGCGTCTCCCTCATGCGCGTGCCGCCCGCCGAGTTGCTCGCCTCAAACGCCCAGTAGTGCGTCCGCGCGGCGTTCGACCAGCCACCGAAGATGACGGCGTGCCCCCAAACCGTCGCCGTTTTGGGCCTGATGATCGCGTCTCCCGGCCGCAGGTCCTCACGCGTTATGGGCGTGCACACCCCCGGGAGCGTGTCGGTCGCGAGCGACCTCGCGGCACCGCTCGGCCAGGTGAGCCTCCACGCCATCGAAACGAAACCTGAGCAGTCCTGGCGGTACCCCTCGAAAAACGACGTCTGGCTGTACGGCACCGCGAGGTCGACCCAGCGCTGAGCTCGCGCCATGACCTCCGGACAGGAGATCGCAGAGGCATCGGCGACCGCGGCGAAAAAGAACGCCGCGGCGAAAACGCAGACCACCACGCTCGATTTCGACGCGCGACCGGCGCGGCAAAGTGCGCTGTAGTATTGACTACTCATGTCTCATCTATCGGCACGCGGCGAACCGGCCACTCAGCGCGCGAACCCTTCGACCACGTACGTGCCTGAGCGCTGGTCCTTGCGCAGCGTGACAAATCCGAGCTTCTGCGCGTCTTCAAGCAGCTGCGTGAACGATTTGTAGCCATACGACGACTCGGTGAACTGCGGCTGCTTGCGCTTGATGGTGTCTTTGAGCATCGACGAGTGGATCGGGTCGACGTTCTCGCGCTGCAGCGCCTCTATCGACTCGAACAACAGCTTGTACGCCGGACGCTTTGCTTTGGGGACCTCTTGCCCCAACGCGGGTGTCGACGTGGCCCGCCCCAGGTCCTCGTAGTAGATGAACTCGTCGCAGTTCGCCGCAAGCAGGTCACTCGTGGACTCTTTCATCCCAAGTCCGATGACGGTCTTGCCATTCTCTTTCAACTTGCCCACAAGCGGCGTGAAATCGCTGTCACCCGACACGATGCAAAACGTGTCGATGTGCTCTTTTGTGTATGAGAGCTCCATCGCGTCGACGACAAGCCGGATGTCCGCCGAGTTCTTGCCGGTCATCCCGCGTTGCGGGATCTCCGTGAGCTCGATGCCGAGCTCGTGCAGCGGCGTGACATACTCCGGAAAGCGCGCCCAATCCGCGTACGCTCGCTTCGCGACAATCTTGCCCTTCTCGACGAGCCGCTCGAGCACGAGCTTCATGTCGAACGCCGCCTTCTGGGCGGCTCGAGAACGTGGGCGCCGCGAGGACTGCTCGGCCCCGACGGCTAGGTTCTCGAAGTCGATGAACACTGCAAGCGCGTGTGCTTCGTCCGGCATGGATACCTCGTCCCCTCGTGCCGAAGGCTCCCGGCGTGGTGGCGGTCTACCAGCATCCATGGTATCACCCCGGCCCGTTGTGGAATGCTATATCGAGTACCACAACACCCGCCTTTGACGCCGAGGAGGAATCGGCCGATGCCACTACCAGCAGTAGGTGAACCCGCCCCCGCGCTCACCCTTCCAACGCACCTCGACACGACGTTCTCACTGGCCGCGCAGCGCGGTTCCAACACCGTTATCGCGTTCTTCCCGCTAGCGTTCACGCCTGTTTGAAGCAGCCAGATACCGGCTTACCAGGCAGACCTCGCCCGGTTTGAGCGGTTTAACACCCAGGTCGTGGGTGTGAGCGTCGATCACGTGCCCGTGCTCAAGGCGTGGGCCGAATCCCTCGGCGGAATTACCTACCCGCTGCTCAGCGATTTTTGGCCGCACGGTGAGGCTGCGCGCGAATGGGGAGTGTTTCGCGAGGAGGAGGGCTCCAGCGAGCGCGCGATCTTCATCGTCGACGCGGCGGGCATCGTCCGCTACGCCGACGTGCACGACATCGCCGATCAACCCGACAACGCCGAGCTCTTCGGGGTGCTCGAAATCCTCGAACCCGGGCGTGCCGAGGCGCTGCATGCCGAAGAGGCCGCAGCCCGGGACGGTGCGGACGAACACGCGGATGAAGCCAAAGACTCAGGCGAACCCGGTCTGCTCATGTTCTGCACCGCATGGTGCCCCGACTGCCGCGCCGCCCGAGATTGGCTTGCCGCGCACGATATCCCTTTCCGCGAGATCGACGTCTCACGCGACCCCGACGCCCGGGCCAGAGCGGCCGCACACAATCACGGTCATCTGCACACGCCCACGTTCGAGTTTGGCGCCGAGGTATGCGTCGACTTCCGGCCGGACAGATTAAGCGAGCTGCTCGGCATGGACCGCCGTCATGCGACGTAGGGCGCGACGCTCATCGCCGCTTTGCTGGTTCTTGCGGAAGATCACCGGAGCGCAAGAGGCGGTCGTGGATCGCCCACACCCCTACGCTTGCGCCGTACCCGTACTTCAGTCCGGTAATGCCTCCGCCTGAAAACCCGAGTCCGGCTACCGCGAGCCACTGCGCGCCCACGAGCTGACCGAGAAACGCGAAGAGCATCCCGCCGATAAGGGCGAGTGCGTTGCACATCCAGTACCGCCACGCCTGCCCGCCTTGCAGCCGACCACCCGTGCGAAGCCCGAGCCAGAGCCCGGCGGCGATACCGGCAAGCGCCGCCGCTGTCAGAAGCAAGATCTCCACCGGATCACCTCTCGTAGAGGTGGTAGAGCGCGTGCGTGCCCTCTTCGCCATGCCCGGCCGCGAGCAAGGTCTCGTACAGGCGCGCGGCGAGCTGCGTGCCTGGCACCTCCAGCCCGAGCTCCTCGGCCGAGGCGAGTGCGATTCGCAAGTCCTTCACGAAGTGCTTAACAAAAAACCCGGGCGCGAAGTCCCCCGCGAGGATGCGCGGCGCCAGGTTCGCGAGTGTCCACGAGCCCGCGGAGCCAGCCCCGATCGACTCCAGCACGCGCGCTTGGTCGAGTCCCGCGCCGCGCGCGTATGCAAGCGCCTCGCACGCGCCGAGCATCGATGCCGCTATCGCGATCTGATTGCATATCTTGGCGTGTTGACCGCAGCCAGGACCGCCATGATGGACGACCGTCGTGCCCATCGCACGCAGCAGCGGCTCGACCGCGTGCGCGTCGGCCTCCTCGCCCCCCACCATGATCGAGAGCCGCGCCTCGCGCGCGCCCCTGTCACCGCCGGTCACCGGAGCGTCGAGCGCGCGAAGCCCCCGAGCCGAGGCCGCCTCGGCAATCCGCCTGGCGAGCGCAGGAGAAGAGGTTGTCATGTCGATTAGGTACGTGCCCGGCCGCGCGGCGCCCAGCAGCGAGCCGTCGCCGCCACCATCGTCACCAAAGTAGAGCGCCTCCACATCAGCAGGGTAGCCGACGATCGTCACAACGGCGTCGGCCCGCGCCGCAAGCTCCGTCGGCGTCTCGGCCCACTGGGCTCCGGCCTCAAGGAGCCCTGTCGCCTTCTCGGCCGAGCGCGCCCACACCACCACGTCGAACCCAGCGGCGAGCACGTGTCCCGCCATCGGCGCGCCCATCACGCCGGTGCCGATAAACCCGACCGTCGACTCTCCGGGCGAAAGCGTGCCGCTCATCGCTCGCCCCCGATCCTGCCCAGCAGCCAGCCGATGTTCTCGCCGAGCGTTCTCATCGTGCGAAGCCCTTCCTCGTCGTTAGCGACCTCGCCCCTCGCCCCGCCCACGCCGAGGTTCCAGTAAGTTGAGCCTACGACGATCATCTGGCCTATCAAGAAGAAGTGGTTGATGGTGTCGAGCGCGTGAATCGCGCCCGCACGGCGGTGCGTCACCACGCCCGCCCCCAAAGCACGCACGAACATCCCTTCACTACCGCGCGCGACGTAGCCCGCCCGATCGATGATGGCTTTAAGTTCCGCGGTTACATCCGCAAAGTAGACCGGTGACGCAAGGATGATGCCGTCCGCGCCGTCGAGAGCGGTGATGACTTCGTTGCCAAAGTCGCTGCGCCCATGACACTGGCGATCCGCCGCAGAACGGCACCGCATGCACGCCGTGCATCCGCCTACCGTCTGGCCCGCAAGCGCGATCTGCTCGCACTCGATCCCAGAAGCCCGCAGCGGCTCAAACACCGCCTCGACGAGCATCGCTGTGTTGCCGCCCGTTCTTGGCGACCCGTTAACCGCTACAACCCTCATGCGTGACCCCTGCTAGCTGGCCGCTGCGGCGGAGGGAAGATCGCGCTCCGCACGGTAGGCGATGGCGAGTGTGCCCGGTCCCACGTGCAATCCTACCACCGGGCCGATGCCAACGATCCTCGGCGCCTGGCCGGTTGCCTCCTCCACCATCGTCGCGAACTCCCGTCCCTCGGCTTCGGCGTTAATGTGGTGGACAAAGACCTCCGCAAGGCCAGAGCTTTCCATGTCGGCGGCGAGCACCGAAACCATCTCGGCAAGGGCGCGCTTCTTCGTCCGCACCTTGCCCCAGACATTCGTCGTACCGCCTGTGACCGTGAGGATCGGCCTGATCTGCAAGAGTGAACCGAGCAACGCCGACGCGCCTCCGATCCGCCCGCCCTTGCGCAAGTGCTCAAGCGTGTGGGGAACAAAGAGGAAGCGCGTGCGCGGTATGGTGGCGCGCGCAGCGGCCGCGACCTCATCGAGCGAGGCGCCCGCTGCCGCCGCGCGAGCCGCCTGAAGAACCGCGAGCCCAAGCTGCATCGAGTTGGAGCGCGAGTCAACAAGCTCGATACGCGCGTCGGGATGCGTCTCCCGCACCATCTCAACGGCCATCCGGGCCGACTCCAGTGTGCCGCTCATGTCCGCCGAGATGAACACGCCGCACACGTCTTCTCCAGCTTCGACCGCCTCGGTGAAGACATCGACCATGCTCTGGACCGAAGGCTGGGAGGAGGTGGGAAGCTCGCTTCCTGAAGCCATGCGCTGGTAGAACCACTCATTGTCGAGCCCTTCCTCAGCGAAGGACTCCTGCCCAAAGTTCACGAAGAGCGTGACGACCTTAATGCCGAGCCTTTCACGCTCATCTGTGGGCACATACGACGTCGAATCTGTGACTACACGAACAGGCATGGCCGCCGCCTCCAGCCGCATCGGGGATGTGCGCGACTCATACCGCGCACGTGTAGGTTGAATTGTACCCGAACCGGATGCCCAGGCCGCGTGCGGGAGAAGCTAAATTGGACGCGTAACTGGACGTCATGGGCGTGATGTGTGCCGCGCATTGGGGGACGATACAGTTATGATCAGGTTCTATGCACCGTACCGCGCGCCAACACGGTACCCGTGACATCGAAGGAGCCGCGATGGAGCGCGAGAGGATCGTCATCATGGGAGCGGCCGGGCGGGACTTCCATGTGTTCGCCACGTGCTTCCGCGACGACCCCGGAGTCGAGGTCGTCGGTTTTACCGCCGCACAAATCCCCGGCATCGATGACCGCGTCTATCCCGCGGACCTCGCCGGTCCGCTCTACCCTCACGGTGTCCGCATCGTGCCCGAGGAGCGGCTGGCCGAGCTCATCGAGACCGACCGGATCGACCGTGTGCTCTTCGCGTATAGCGACGTGAGTCACGAGACCGTGATGCACCACGCCTCGGCCGTGCTCGCGGCTGGGGCGGACTTTGGCATCATCGGACCCGAGCGCACGATGCTCGGCTCGAGCGTCCCGGTGATATCCGTCTGCGCCGTTCGCACCGGCGCGGGCAAGAGCGGCATCTCTCGGCGGATATGGGAACTGCTCGCCGCCCGCGGCATACACGCGGTCGACATCCGGCATCCCATGCCCTACCGCGACCTCTCGTGCATGGCCGTCGAGCGCTACGCGAGCATCGAAGACCTCGACCGCCTCGGCGTGACGATAGAGGAGCGGGAGGAGTACGAGCACCTGATCGAGGTAGGCGCGGTGGTGTTCGCCGGAGTCGACTACAAAGCGATACTCACCGAGGCCGAGAAGGAAGCCGAGCTCATCATATGGGACGGCGGCAACAACGACATGCCGTTTATCCGTCCCGGCTTGGAGATCGTCGTGCTCGACCCGCACCGCGCTGGTCACGAGCGCCGCTACCACCCGGGTGAGACAAACTTCCTGCGCGCAGACGTGCTCGTCATCAACAAGGTTGACTCCGCCCCTCCGGGAGCGGTCAAGGCGCTTCGAGACGCCGCCGAGACGCACAACCCGCACGCGGTCGTGGTCGAGATGGCCTCGGAGGTCACCGTCGACGACCCGTCCCTGCTTGCCGACGCCCGTGTGCTCGTCATTGAAGACGGGCCCACCGTGACACACGGCGGCATGGCGTTTGGTGCGGGCGCCATCGCGGCGCGGGCGGGCGGCGTGGCTGAGCTCGTCGATCCCCGCCCGTACGCGGTCGGCTCGCTTGCCAAGACCCTCACGCACTACCGCCACCTCGACTCCGTCCTGCCGGCAATGGGCTACTCGGCAGATCAGCTCGCCGACCTTGAAGCGACGATAGCGGCCGCCCCGTGTGACGCGGTGGTCATCGGCACCCCGATCGACCTTTCGCGTCTCATCGAGATCCGCCAGCCAGTCGTGCGCGTGTCGTACCGCGCCGCTGACGTCGGTTCCCCCACGCTCGATGAGGTGGTTTCGGCGTTCCTGGCACGCGAGGCTAGAGGGAAGAGCTAAGCCGATGCACCAACACATCAATACACCGCTCTACGTCATCGCCCTCGGAGGCAACGCGATCATCCGGCCCGGTGAGGCCGGAACCATCGAGCAGCAGGTCGCGCACGCTTCAGAAGCGCTCGAGCCGGTCGCCCGGCTGGCCGCTGAGGGTGCGGGTATCGTGCTGACGCACGGTAACGGGCCGGTTGTCGGCAACATCCTATTGCGCAACGAGGCCGCGGCGGAGAGCGTCTCGCCGATGCCGCTGTACATCGCGGACGCCGACTCAGAGGGCGGCATAGGCTTCATGTTGCAAAACACGTTGCGCAACCTCATGCGCCGAATCGGCGTTACGCGTGAGGTCGCGACTATCGTGACACAGGTCGCTGTCGACCCGAACGATCCCGCGTTCACCGCGCCGAGCAAACCCGTAGGGCCGCACTACGCCGCCGCGCGCGCGCGTGAGCTAGCGAACCTGCGCGGCTGGACGCTCGCGAAGGTGGGGGCTGACGCGTGGCGCCGCGTGGTGCCGAGCCCAAGACCGCTGCGCATCATCGAGACCGCGGTCGTGCGCACGCTCGTGGACGCTGGCGACGTCGTGATCGCCGCAGGCGGGGGCGGCATCCCCGTTTTCGAGTCCGCCGACGGAGCCACACTCACCCCTATCGACGCGGTTGTCGACAAGGACTGGTCGAGCGCGCTGCTCGCCCGCGACATCGGCGCGGACCTGCTCGCTGTCCTCATGGAAGCCGACGCGCTCTACCTGGGCTGGGGAAGCGACACGGCGCGTCTTGTCCCCCGCATCACGGTGGGCGACGCGCATGTCTTGCTCGACTCAGGAGCCCTCGCCGCCGGCAGCATCGCGCCCAAGCTCGCCGCGTGCGTCATGTTTGTCGAGTACACTGGGAAAGAAGCCCTGATGTGCGCCTCAAACCGTCTCGAAGAGGGACTTGTCGGCAAGTCAGGGACCCGCATCACGGCCTAGCGCCGCGTATTAGGTCTCGGAATATCCCTTCGCCACGCTCACGATTTTTGCGCGCGACCGCTCATCATTTCGGCTCATGCGGGAATACATATGTGCCGATACGCTCTCCGAGAGGGTCCACACGTCTTTTCAGGAGCGCTCCATGGTCACCGCGGTCTCGGGGCTTTCGACCATACGCACGTACTTTAACGCGGACACCCGCTACCTGTTCCAGGTGCTCGTGTGCTCGACCTCGAACGTCGAGGCGACGATCGCGCTCGATCTGCTCTCAAAGACAGTGCCAGAACGGGCGATCGTCTCGGCGGTGAACTTGAGGGAAGCGATCCGAGCGGTCCCGGCCACGCCGTTTCGCATGGCCGTCGACGAAGAGACCCTCGTGCGCGCGGGAGGCATGCGGCGTGATCTTGCGATGTTTAAGCGCGAGACGCCCGACAGCTACGTCGTTGCGGTAACCACAGCGGGCAACCTCGTTCTCGACCTTGTCATCAAGTACGAAAACGAGAAACGATTCTGGACGCCGGTGCCCGCGAAGCACGATCTGTGTGACCCGGGAATCGTGCAACACCTGATCATGAGCGAGCACCTGTTCGCGACCGTGCTGGAGATAATCCGCGCGATGGGCGTGGTCCACAACCCCACGCTCCACCTCTCTCTCGACGATTGGCATCTCGAGTACGCGCGCGAGTCGATCACCTACGTCGACGACATGTTTTAGAACCGTCTCGACCTAGGGCCAGGGCGCGTAGCGGACCGAGCATCCAAACTTGGCCATCTCGGCGAGCGCCGCATCACCATCGCCAGGTACGAGGTCCACCGCACGGCACCCGTCAGCGACCACCGTAACCGCGAACCCCAGCTCTCGCGCGTCGAGCGCGGTGTACTTCACGCAGTACTCGGTCGCCAGGCCGACTACAACGACCTCAGACACGCCGCGCTCACGCAGATAGGATTCGAGACCGGTCGCTTTGCGGCGTCCGTTGTCGAAGAATCCCGAGTAACTGTCGACGCGCGGGTCGGCGCCCTTGCGCACCACGTGTGTGACAAGACCGACGTCGAGTGCGGAGTGAAAGCTCGCTCCGGGCGTCTGTTGCACACAGTGCGGCGGCCAGAGCACCTGAGCCATCCCGTCGAGATCGATGACATCGCCCAAAGACGCTCCGGGGTGGTTGACGGCGAAGCTGGCGTGATCAGCGGGGTGCCAGTCCTGTGTTGCCACGACAAGGCCAAAGAGCGGGGCGAGCGTGTTGGCCACTGGCACGACCTCGTCGCCTGCGGCCACCGGCAACGCTCCGAACGGCATGAAGTCATTTTGGATGTCTACGAGTATCAGCGCTTGCACGAAACCATCTCCTTGCGCTCGTGCGGAATTGCGCGGTTCACCCGCGCTCACCCGCGCGATCTGGACATGACGACGAGCTTCGTCCTGACCGCGTGCGCTCCGCGCTCAAGTCCCACCGGATACGAGTGAGGGTTCAGAAAGCGCAGAATCGACGGGTCGAAGGCGCGCATCTGCTCGCGGGCTCGCCTGGCGGCCTCGGCGAGGGGCGGGGGCTCCCAGACGCGCGTGCCCGCACGAAAGACGGGAACGAGGAGCTCCTCTGAGGACGTGCCCGCTTCGAAACGCTTGCGACGAGTGGGGTCGGCTGGGTCGACCATGACGGCATCGCCTGAGGGCGGACGGCTCACATCGTAGACCATGTCGCCCGCCGGATGTCCCTCGGCGTCGTGGTACCGGCGAACGCCGAGCACCCCTGGCGTGGTGACCTTAGCGGTCTGCTCGGATACCTTGATTCGCGGCTCCCACTCACCTCCAGGCCGCCTGACTGCGGTCAGTTTGTAGACACCCCCGAGCGCGGGCTGCTCGTAGGCGGTCACGAGCTTGGTGCCCACGCCCCAGACGTCGATCGCCGCCTCCTGCTCCTTCAGACTGGCGATCAAGTGCTCGTCTAGCTCGTTTGAGGCGATGATGCGCGCGTCGGTAAGACCGGCCGCGTCGAGTATCTCTCGCGCGCGCCGCGAGAGCCACGCGAGGTCGCCGGAGTCGATTCGCACACCGATGAGCGCATGCCCGCTTCCGCGCAAACGAACTCCCGCCTCCGCCGCGCGGGCTACCCCCGCGAGGGTGTCGTAGGTGTCAACGAGGAAAGTGCAGTTGTTGGGCATCGCCTCGGCGTATCGCGCAAACGCCTCGTCCTCATCGTCGAAGAGCATCACCCAGCTGTGCGCGTGTGTTCCAGCCACCGGAATTCCCCACACACGGCCCGCGAGGGTATTCGACGTGCCCGAGCAACCGCCCACGAACGCGGCCCGCGACGCCGAGAGCCCTCCGTCGGGTCCCTGCGCTCGGCGCAACCCGAACTCGATCACGCGGTCGCCGTGGGCCGCCCGGCAGACCCGCGATGCCTTCGTCGCGACGAGCGTCTGAAAATTGACGGTATTCAGGAGCGCGGTCTCTACAAGCTGCGCCGAGATCACCGGTCCGCTCACGCGAAGGAGCGGTTCATGCGGGAAGACAACTGTCCCCTCGGGAACCGCGTCGACATCCGCGTCGAAACGAAACGTCTCCAGATAGGTCAAAAACTCGCTGCCAAACAGCGGCCGCGCGTCGTTACCTTCGAGAGAGGCGAGGTAGGCGATATCGTCGTCCGAAAAGCGCAACGACTCGAGGTACTCTACGGCCTGATCGAGCCCGCACGCGATCGCGTATCCGCCTCCAAACGGATTGTCGCGAAAGGAAAGCGAGAACGACGCTTCTGTGCGGTCTACGCCCGCTAGCAGGTAGCCCTGGGCCATCGTGAGCTGATAGAGATCAGTATAGAGCCCGGGCGCCTGCCGCCACGCGTACACGCTCACGGGCCACCTCCTTGGTATCGGACGGTCGCGGGCTTCATTTTGCGATTCCTCGACATTGAGCGTACCCTATCGAGGGGGTGACGCTCCACGCGTGAGCGAGTTTGGCAGCTGGGTATATGCATCTCGGCACATCAGCGCTTGAACGGGGGATCCGATGAGCGAGCCGTACGAAGCACCACTTGATCGAGTGTCGGCAACGACCGGACACGGGGACGGCGGGTCGAGGAAGAGCGTCGCGACGCGCGCGGTAGACCTCGTCGACACGATCTACGCGCGAGAGGAGCGCGAGAGGCGGCGTGAGTCGCTTGAAGAGGTGCTCGGCAAGGCGAAGGCGGAGAGCGCCTGAGTCTCGGCGGTGCAAACGAAGACGCTTGCCTGCCCCCTACAACGGTTCGTTAAGGACGCGCATAACTTCTTCACGCACACTCTGTGAGATCGCTCCCGTTCCGCCTAGGAACCTCACAGCGGTCGTGGTCATACGGTTCGCTCCGAGCACGTCCTTTGTGGGATCGCTCAGCACGAGCGGGTCGGTCAGCAGCAGCACGCCGCGGTCGCGCCCCTGAAGCACGCCGCCGGCGAGCGCGTCGGGAAACGAGACGCCCGTCGCTATCGCGACACGCTCCCACGACAGGCCGACCTCGGCCACGCCCCACTGCGCGACCGACACCGCGGTCTCGTAGCGATTCACGCCGTGTCGCCGCAGGACCGATGGGAACTCGAGCCGGAGCTTCGCTTCGACTTCGGGTGAAACGGCCCCTATCCCCCCGGTGATGACGACTCGGGTGACACCGGCCGCTTTCATCGCCACGATGGTCTCATCGGCGATGGATGTGCCGGGTGTCAGGTACAGCGGCCACGCGTGCGCCGCCGCCAGTGGTGAAGCCGCGAGGGCGTCAGGATAGTTGTGCGCTGTGGCGACAAACGCGGTGACATCCGTCGGACCGCCCACACGCTCCGCGACAGCCCGGGCTGCTACTGCCTCAGCGGTCTTGATGCGATCGATGCCCGCCACTCTGACCCGTGTCGCCGTTGGGAGCGCGGATGCGAGCTGCTCCACCACCCGAGCGCTGACCGCACCCTCCCCGCCAACGACAAACACGCGGGACGGCCTGATCTCGCCGGTGAGGTAATCGAGCACTGCCTGAGGCAACTCGGCGGTTCGCGTGAGCAACAGCGGGCCTCCCACAGCGCGCGCGAGCGCGGAGGCGCCGAGCGCATCAGGCCAGTTCTGACCGGTCGCGATGACCACGGCGCCCGCGCCAGCAGGATACGCCGCCCTCGCGATGGCGATCGCGGTGTCATAGCGATTCTCACCGGCGAGCGCCACCACGCTCACCTTGCCTGCGCCGGCGGCCGTCACATTCAGCGCCTGGTGCGCGCCCCAGAAGTTCGCGTCCGCGCCCGTCCCCCACGGCTGGACGAGATAGGTGTACGTGGTGCCGGCGACGGCCGTCGTGTCGCTCAGTGAGAGCGCGCTCGTGTGCGAGCCCGGAATCTGCGTCCATGTTGAGCCGCCGAGTGGGCGGCGCCACACGCGGTAAACGATCGTGCGCGTGTCGTCCGATGTCGTCGCAGTGGACGCTGCCGGCTTGACCCACGACAGGTCGACCCGGCCAGGCACATTCGAGACCGCCTGCACGCTGCGCACCGGGCCGAAACGGTACCCCGTGACCGAGATGTCATCGATCGTGGGGCCCCTGCCCGTGGCGGGGGACTGACCGGTTCCCTCGACGCGATCATCGAACTCGAAGATGATGTGGCCCGCTTGCCGAGAAAGCGACGGGTCGTTGCTCGGCTTCGACAGGTCAAAAGCGCGATTGACCCAGCCTGCGGCGATCGAGAAGTTTGCGTACGTGTGCCAGTTGCCAGGATCAGCGGTGCCGTGCCAGCCCACGAGGAACGAAGGCCAATCGGCGGCTCCACGGCTGGGCATCGTGTACCACATCGAAAGCTGGGACGAGTAGAAATCGGCAAGCTGGGGAAGGGAAAGTGCCGCCCTGCCTGAAGTCTTCGACGGATACGCACTCCAATTGGCAAGGTTGTTCCCAGCGCACCACAGCCCGTTTGAGCCGCTCCGCTTGCTCAGCGTGATCCTGCCCCACCACGCCGCGACGGGGCTCTGGCTAGGGGCCGGATTGGCGCCGATCGTCATTCCCGCCGGCGGATAGGTACCCTCGAAGCCGGTTTCCCAGATCGTCGTTGGAGCGAACTGCGGCGCCGTGGTTCCGTACGCTTCTTGCGGGCCGGGGAACGTTGACACCGCGAGAGGCACGACCAGCGCAACGACCAGCATGAAGCGGGCAACCGGGCTACCGGTGCAACGGGAGATCGATCTCATCTTGGCCTACCTCGCTTCACTCTTATCGGAGCGCATCGGGAAACGCACGAGCGGCAGATACCGCCGCATCCCTCAGCGCAGCGGGAGATTGTCCCGCCGTGGTAACAACGACCTCGAAGACGAACCTGCCGCGCTTGTAGGCGACAACAGCAAACCGGGTCCCGTCGGTGCCAAAGTACGCGGGCACGCCGTCAATGGTGACGTTCGCAGAATCATTTGGGTAAGCGATCCGCGTGACATCGCGCAGGAACGCGTCCGCTGCATCGGGAGTCGCTCGATCGTGCACGGAATACAGCGCGCGCCTCACCGTGCCCACCGGCCCGCCTTCGACAGGATCAGCGGCAACCGAGGCATCCGGCCCGACGACCACAGAAAGCGCGAGTTCGTATCCCGGAACGCTTGCGGGAAGCAGCACGCCGACGTCGGCTACCGAGCTGGTGAAGCCAGCGTCCGGGTTCATGACCGCGGGAGGCTCATCAAGTGGCGCGCTCGGCTCTCCGGTTGCGTTCCCCGGTCCGCCCGGCTCAGCGGCCAGAGCGGGATCGCGCGTGATCCGGTCGAGCTCCGCGCGCGCCTGTGCGTTCGAGGGGTCCGCGATGAGCGCACGCTCGAGGAGCTCGACCGCGCGTGTCGTCTCTCCGGAAGCGAGCGCGTCCATCGCGCCGACGTAAAGGTCACCGCTGTCGTTGGCGGGAAGAGCTGTTTGGGGGAGGTTGGGACCAGTGACGTCACGCGGCCCGCTCAGAGCCGAGACGCCAAAGATCACCGCGGCAAGCAGTGCCACCCCCGCCGCGCCGAGCGCGAACGTGCGCATACGTCCGCCGTCGCGGACAGACGCGCCTTTGGTGTCGCCTTCGCTCATCCTCACCTCCGCCACGCCGGGCTACGCTGTCGCACACTCTCCGAGCGCTACCGCTCGCGCTACTTCTTCATCGACAGTCTCACAGCCCTTATCGGCCGCTCTCTCAATCGCCTGCTGTGCGATGGCGCAGAAACGTTCCATGTCTCCATCCGCCGCTTCGATGAGCAGGGGCCAGCCGCCATCCTCAAGTCTGTGCGGCCTGTGGCCCGGGATCGTCGCACACTCAAGCCACCACCGCACCGCCTCGGCGTCAAATTCACCAGCGCGCTCATCCACCCGGGCCAAGTTGGGAAACGTCCACTCGATGCGCTGCCCGATCCCAAACTGGTCCTCTAGCTCCGGAGCGGCGTCTTGCTCGGCGAGGAAAACCATCACCCCGTGTTTGCCCGCCATCACCCGGATCTCACTTAGCGCCGCGATGAACTTCTCTTGGAGCTCTTCCGGGACCGATCTCCAGCTCTCTAGCCCGTCGTAGACAAAGACCACACTGTCGAACCGCAACGTCGCGAGCCGCATGAGCGCCTTGAACGTCTTACGCGGAGCCGCGGTGATCTTGAGCTCGGTAATGAGCTGGCCAAACCCTTCGTCGGCGTACGCCTGGATCGCCCGTGCGATGACCGGCGAGTAGTGGGCCCGGATGTGCGCGATAAGGAATGCGCGCACGGCGATGCGTGGATCGGGCGTTGCGAGAGCGTCGTCGGGTATTGAGCCGCCGAAGGCTCGCGGCGCCCCATCAGTGAACACATCCGTCTCGGGCGAATCGTCTAACTCCTCAGGCTCCGGGTCGAGCGAGATCTCGCGGATATCGGTGGGCGGGGGTTCGAACCTGGGGGTTCTCTGTAAGACATACTCGCCAAAGTGCTCTCGCACCGCCGCGATCGGGTCTTTTTCCATCGCGTCCGAGAAGCCCTCCCACGCCTCCCCCGCGACCGGGAGCCACTCGGAAAGAGATGTGTCGGGCGCCGAGGCGATGGCGCGCACAAGCTCGACGAGTGTGAGCTCAAACGACCGGGTCGCCACGCGCTCGGCCAAGACGTTGAGCGCGCTCCTGATCCGGCCGACCCGCGCCATGTAGAGCTGCACGTAGCACGGCAGCATGCGCAGTGAGTAATCGACGATCATGCGTTGCTCAGCGTCACTCTCAGCCGACATGTGGAAGAATCCGGCGACCTCGTTTGATTTCGACACCCACACGACCGAGGCGCGACCTGTCTTTGCAGCGGCAGCCACTGTCGCGAGCAGCCGGTTCGACTCGGCCTGCATCTCAAGCAGGGTCGCCCGAGACGCGCCCTGACGCTCGTCTCTCGTCGCGAACGGGTTGGCAACCAGACCGAGCGACCGGTAGCGCTCGGCGGATCCCGCTGTCTCGTGCACGTCGTTCACGACCCGCATCCCTCCCTGTAGGCGCCCATCAGGTGACGCAAGCTCACCGACGGCACTCTCATGTATCGACCAGCCGGGCAAAGGGGTCCCGGACCTCGCGTCCGGGACCCCCTCGTGCGCCGTACGCCGCCATGACAGCACGCGTACGACATCGACACCTACTTGTTGTGACACCTCTGGCATACGCCTCGGTCGTCGGTCCTGAGCAACGCGCTCGTAAAGGTGGGATCGACGCCCGCGGTCGCGGCGGAACTGGCCTCGTAGGGAACGGGAATAAGCGATCCACCGACCTCCCACTTGAGCTCAGCGGAAGCGTAGCCGGTCATCCGCGCTGTCGAGCCGTGGGCGCGGTGACACGTCAGGCAACCCATGAAGTCATCGTAGCCCCAATTGCCAGCACGGAACGCGGCATGGTCGCTACCGGCACGCGCCTCAAGCGGGATGAGCGTGTCGGTGACCACGGCACTGCGCAACCACGAGACGCCGAGGGCGTAGCCAGCCGGATCGCCAGCGGCGAGGGAGACGTTCACCGGGTGACGGTGGAAGGTCTCGGCCCCAACTTTAGTGGTCTCTGTTGAAGGCAGGAAATCGCCGTAGTTGTAGGTCAGACCCGCAGCGGCATCGTTTCGGACAACGTACGCCTGGTGACACGATGCGCACCAGCCAGAGATGCCCTTCTCGGCATCGTTGTTGGTGGTGGCGTACTCGGGCGACGTGTAGTTGGGACGGTAATCGGCCATCTGCGCCGCTCCGACCTCATGCTTCTTCCAGCCGACCGCCGGGTAACCCTGCTCGGCCGACACAACGAATGGTGTGGGTGTGTAGTCGTCGATGTACCCTCCCACGACCTGGCCGTTCACGTAGTCCTTGAGCAGACGGTAGTTTGAGCTGCCGTGGACGTCGTGGCAGCTTGTGCAGGTGAGACTAGTAGCAGCCGGAAGAGCGTTGCCGGCGCCGTACTGACCCCACGCGGGGTACATCTGGGCGGCAACTACGTCCATGCGGTGAGACGATGTGATCGCCATGAAATCGCCAGGGTTGGCGGGATCTGGCATGCTCTCAAAGCCGCCGCCGTTAAGTGTGGCGTTCCATACGGAGTTGGTGTCCCAGCGGAACTCGCCTCCGTTCTGCGGTCCGGACGGACCGCCGTCGAAGACACCGCTCACGACGTTGGTGGACGCGCCGGGCGCGTTGTCACCGTGACACACGTTGCAAAACTCGCTCATCGTGGTCGCGTTTGAGATCAGCAGGGCGCTGTGCTCCGCTCTCGCAACGGTATCGTCGGTCCAGGTTAGATCCGAAAACGACGTGTGTGCGCGGTGACAACCGGCGCACGCATCGGTGTCCTTCGAGTACCCGCCGTGAGGACCGAAGTTGGCAAACGCGACCGCGCTGTACGCAAACAGCATCGCGAGCCCCAGCACGGTCACGACAGAAAGTCTCTTCATCTACTGCACCTCCCTCATCTCTAGTGAACCGCGCACGCGATGCACGGATCGAATGTGTGGGCCACACGCAACGCTTCGACCTGGGAGTGGGTCTCCTGCACAACCCCGGTTCCGGCCTTCTTGAACTCGGACGTCTCCATACTGTACGGAACACCGATCATCGCCGCCTCCATTGGGCCGAGGTTCTCATCGGCATCCCTGGGGCTGATGTTCCATGTGGTGGGGACGACGCACTGGTACGAATCGATCTTGCCCTGTGCGCTGCGCGACACGAAGTGCGCGAGAGAGCCGCGCGGAACCTCGGTGGCGCCGTAGCCTTTGGTAGCGCCTGTAGGCGGCACCTTGTCGCGCCATGTGGATCCGGCGGCGGTGCTCAGGAGCGAGGCGGCCGAATTCCAGCCGGTGTTAGGATCGGTGACCTTACCACCGAGCAGCTGGACGAGCACAAGCGACTCGAGCGCGCGAGCACGTATGCGGTCCATGACCGAAAGGCCGCCCTTGAGACCGTAGACCCAGTTCGCGACCGCGCCGGTGATGACCGCCGAGTCCAGCCCGTATGCCGCGCCGGTGATCGAGCCGTCAACCGCTTCAAGCGCGGCGAGGATCGCGGCGTTGACCGTGTAGGTCGCGACCTGATTTGGAAGCGCGCCCGGGGCAAGCGAGAGCAGACCCTCGACCGCGGACTGCCACGGCGTGCCGTAGAAGTTGAAGTCGATGGTGAGCGTCGCGAGCCCGTCACGTACGCAAGCGACCGCGAGGTCGGCTGCGATCATCGCGGGAGCAAGGCCCGTGGTCGTGGTGGGCGGCGTGGTGGGCGTCGTGGCTGGATTGCCGACATGGTTGTACGTCTTCACATACGCATCGTAGCCGTCCACGCCAAGCGTGGCGCTGCCAAGCGTGTTGCGCAACGGCGTGCCATCGACCGGATAGAGTCCGCCGACCACAAGGCGAGCAAGCGGACCACCCTCGCACGGATAGCCGTTCCAGCGCGGCCCCTTGGAGTACGTGTACGCGTCGGCCTTGTCGCGCTGGGGCTTGGTGCGCCTGACATCGCCGGGGAACGCCTCTTCATCCGCATCATAGACGGCCGTATCGAGATCAGCGATCCCGTACCGCGCGTACTTGATGGTTTCTGTGAGGTTGTTCTCGACGCTAGACGCGCCACCATCGTCGCCGAGGAAGCGGTTGTACACGTCTTGCTTAGTGGTGACAGTGAAGGAGAGAGCCTCCGTCTCGCGGCCTTCAAGCGGCTTGGTGATCTTCACGCCGCCCGGTAGCTGAAGCTTTGCGCCCATGGTGAGGTTGTCAGCTTCGGGATACGCGCCCCACGACAGGAAGTTGCCGCAGCCAGCGCCGAAGCCGTAGTCGTTACCTTCGTAGTTACCTACGTCAGGCGCGGTGGCGGCGTTTGGTACGTTGTTGTTGTACTTGTTGTCGTAGTCGTCGTAGAGAGCCCCGAGAGCGAGAGCGAGCGGCACGTACTCCTTGACGATGAACTCGCGCACCTCGGCGGTCATCTTCTTGAACTTATCGAGCTTGCCGGAGAGGTTCTCCTGGCCATCGTTGGTGACACCCCCCGCGACAAAACACGATGTCATCGGCATGCGGCCTGCGAACAGCGCGCCTGCCTCGAGAGCAACGCGGCGGATGCGAAGCGCTTTGACGTACTGCGTCACTGCCGCGTCCCATAGGCCCGTGGAGAACCCGTTGGTGGACTTCGCGGGCAGGACACCATCGCTCGTAGACGTGCCGTCGTAATCGGTGTCAGACGGATTCAGCAGCTTCGTGTGATAAAAGCTGCTGTCAAAGAACGGGGTCCACGGCGGGGTCTTGGGTCCCTGAACGTAGTCGAGTGCTGTCAGGTGGTAGAAGTGCGTGATGCTCGACATGAGCATTTCGGCGGCGAGCACGATATTGCGGATGTGCACCGCCTTGGGCGGCACTCCGTAACCTGCGCTGTCGGGGCCGGCAAACGTGATGTGTCCTCGGCTGTACCCGAGCGCCGCGTCTGCCGTGTACGACGCCGTGAGTCCGTGCGGCACAGGGCACACGCCGCAAATCCGCTGCGTGAACGTGATCGCATCGTTCACATCACGGCCAAGCAGGAAGTTCTCGAATCCGCGCCACAGGTTGCCATGGACATCGGCACCGCTGACCTTGCCATCGGTGACAGTCAGTTTCACGCCAAGATGACCCTCGATGCGTGAGATCGGGTCGACTTCATAAACAGCCATCTAGTGTTCCCTCCTTTCTGAGTCCGTCCTACAACTTCACGAACGGAACGAAACTGTCCGGATAGCCCTTCTCGGTGCAGCCCATGCAGGGATGACCCGCACTCGTGCAGTGGCCGCCACGGAAGGCGCCGGGGTTCGTTGGGATCGAGTTGACCTCCGAGAGGCCGTACTCCCAGTCGCCACTGTTGTGCGGCTGCTGGGCGTTCCAGCCGTGCAAGCCGCAGAGCGATTTGACGCCGGGACCCTTGCAGCCGATCTTTTGCAGACATCCGGAGTCGCCCGGCTTTCTTGCGAACCTGCCCATCGACCAGTCGTTGAACCGCGGACAGTACGGGCTGTGGATGCTCGCCGGATACGCGTGCTTGAGCCGACGCGTGCTGTCGAGCGCGGCCGGGTTGGGCGAAAGTCCGTTCAGTACACCGAGAGCCCCGGGGTTCTCGATATCGACGAGCACAGCAACCACAGTCAGCACGAACCACCAGGGGTTGGTGGGACATCCGGGCACGTTGATGACCTTCTTGGTGTCGAAATCGCGAGCGTCTCCGCCGAGACTGAACAAGAAGTCCTCGACGCCCATTGCGTCGGTCTGCGAACGAGAGGTGTCAAAACCCGCCGCTCCTGAGTCGATCGGAGGCCTGCACCCTGGGAAGCCGCCGTACGTCGCACACTGACCGATCGGGATGATGATCGCGGCCTTCCTAGCGAGCGTTTCAACGACCGTGTCGATCCCAAGCTCGAAACCCGTGTAGGTTTGAGTCTGGGCGTTGTAACTGTAATTGTGCGACATGCCGATCGAGCACCACGGCACGTGACCCGAGGCATCGTTCCATGCGCCCCTGAAGTCCGTACGCTGTACCGAGCCCTCGACCACCAGCACGAACGGACGGTTCGGCGGAACGTTGGTCATGAAGTCCTTGAGCCACTGTGCGGCCAAGTCGCCGCCCATGTTCATGATGGTCTCATGGTAGTTCAGCTCGATCACGTCCACGAGCACGTCTTGGATGTTGGCTACTAGCGCGGACTCGGGAAGCCCAAGTGTGATATCCATGCCTGCGCCCGTGCCAAACTCGCCACCGTCGACATTGAGCCCCGCACCGTTGAAGGTACGCAGATCCGTCACGACCGACGCGCCGTTGCCACTGCCGCCGTTTGCGAGGTCGAGCGCGGCGAGTGTCGTGATGGACGTGCCCTCGACGGCTTTTCCGCGAACGTCTTCGAACAGACCAAGCAAGGATGTCGAACAGCCAGTGCACTCTGCGCCGTGAATCCAGACCACGGTGGGCTTACCCGACGCCGAGTTCCACTGCGTGGATCCCAGCGCGATCGCTTCGGTGATCCGCTGGACATCGACACTGCCAAACCCCGCGGCGGCAGCCAGCGCGCCCAAGCGGGCCACAAACTGTCGTCTGGTTATCGCCATGTTACCCTGCCCCCTTTCATCTTCTTTCCGCGTTGGAATCGATACGGTTGTGCGCGTCACGCGCGCTGCGCGCTACTCGGTCCCCCCTTCCGCGCCCATGTGGCGACAGGTGTCGCAGGAAACCCTGCCCACGCTAAAACCGCGTCGCGCGCACAAAGCGCCGACACGATTGACGTGTTGCGTGCGGTGAGGAACGCGTGGCGCACTCGGCAGGTCATGTGAGTCAGCGTTGTGGGCGCCGTGAATCCAAGCGCGCGAGTCGTGTATCGCGTGTGCATGCCGGTCCCTCGTACCCCTTCGATCTCCCGCTTCGCG
>Ga0208733_100289_pt1 | contig 24968 bp, 25 predicted proteins | sample SubbioR11Jul_8B1_FD_184816 | JGI IMG/M metagenome (GOLD analysis project Ga0208733, IMG submission 184816) | Serpentinite rock and fluid subsurface biosphere microbial communities from McLaughlin Reserve, California, USA - CR11Jul_8B1 (SPAdes) | ecosystem: Environmental > Terrestrial > Deep... | reverse complement strand
GTCAACCTCGCACACTATGACGCTGGCGCCAAGACCATCCGCGCGCATGGCCACCCCGCGCCCGCACCAGCCGTAGCCGGAAACGACGACCGTGCGGCCTGCGATGAGGCGGTTGGTGGCACGGATGATGCCGTCGATGGTGGACTGGCCCGTTCCATAGCGGTTGTCGAAGAGGTGCTTGGTGTTCGCCTCGTTCACGGCGATGATCGGGTACTTGAGCGCGCCGTCGTCGGACATGGCGGCGAGGCGGACCACGCCGGTCGTGGTCTCTTCGGTGCCGCCGAGAATATCCTCGAGGGCGTCCGGGCGCTCCGCATGGATGCGGCTCACCACGTCGGCGCCGTCATCCATGGTGATATGCGGCTTATGGTCGATCGCCGCGTCGATGTGCGCGTAGTAGGTCTCGGTGTCCTCGCCCTTGATGGCATAGGTGCGGATGCCGTACTCGGCCACGAGAGCTGCCGCAACGTCATCTTGCGTCGAGAGCGGGTTGCTCGCGCACAGCACCACGTCGGCTCCGCCCGCCTTGAGGGTGCGCATCAGGTTCGCGGTCTCGGTGGTCACGTGCAGGCACGCGCTGATGCGGACGTCCTTCAGCGGCTTGACGGCCTCGAAACGCTCCCGGATGCTGGCGAGCACCGGCATGTCGGCGTCCGCCCACTCGATACGGGCCTTGCCGGCGGCAGCCAGCGAGAGATCCTTCACGTGGTGGTCCATGGTGGGTCCCTTCAGACGTCGGAACGCCGGGGCACCTCGCCCCAGCGGTTATCTACAACCTGCGCAGTATAGCAAGCATGAGGCGCGTGAGGTCTCCGGCCGCGACGCGACCGACCTCAAGCACCTCCTCGTGCGACAAGCCCTCGCCCGCCGCGCTGTTCGTCACGAGCGAGAAGCCGAGTACCCGCAGGCCGAGGGCTCGCGCAACGATCACTTCCGGGACGGTGGACATCCCCACGACGTCCGCGCCCACGGACCTGAGATACCCCACCTCGGCCGGAGTCTCGTACGTAGGTCCCAGCAGCCCTGCGTACACGCCGTCGCGCAGCTCGATGCGCTCCGCCGCGGCGGCCGTGCTGGCGAGCGCCCGCAGGCCAGGATCGTAGGCATCGCGCATCGGCACGAACGGCGTGCCTCCCTCAGGCCCGGGCCATCCCACGAGAGGGTTAGTCCCCATCAGATTGATGTGGTCGGAGATGAGAACGATGTCGCCGGTGGCCAGCTCCCCCGAGACCCCCCCAGCCGCGTTGGTGACGATCAGCACCTCGCAGCCCGCCGCCGCCGCCAACCGCGCGGGATAGGCGGCGGCAAGCGCGCTCACACCCTGATACTGGTGCGCCCGTCCCTGAAAGGCGAGGATATCCACTCCGGCAAGCGCACCGCACACCAGCCTGCCGGCGTGGCCGGCGACCCGCTCCGCACGCGGGAAGCCCTCCAGTTCGGCGAAGGGTATCACCGTCGCCGGACTCGCGGCCTCCGCAAGCCCGGACAGGCCGGAGCCGAGAACGAGCGCTACCCGCGGCGCAGGACTCGCGGCGCGCACGCGCGCCACGTCGGCTCCGGACACGGACAGGATGTCGTGCGTCATGATCCTCCTCCCCCCTCGGCGAAGCGGGGCGACGCCTGTCGCTCCGTCACCGCCGGTTCCCCTTCGGCATACATATGCCAAGCGGCGAACCCGATGCCGATTGCGAACCACAGGAACTTGCTGCCTTCGAGACTGTAAGTGAACGCCTGCGCACACATACTCGCCGTGGCCGCGAACGCACCAACGGCGAGCGCGTGCACTGCGATGTCGGGGGAACGCCGCGCCGGAAGCAGTGCCGTACGTGTGAAGAAGCGCCACAACACCCACAGAAAGGCGAGCAGCCCGAGGAAGCCCATCTCGGCGAGCACCGTGATGTAGGCGGCGTGCGACTCGACGATGCCCGGCTCGGCCATCGGATGCCGGTACTGCGGGTACACCACCGGGAAGTTGTCGATGCCCACACCGAACGGATGGTCCAGCCACATGTTGAGCGCACCTTGCGCCATGTACAGGCGGTTCATTGCGGAGAAGTCCTGGGTGAGCTCGAACACGTTTCGCGCGATCCACTGCGGGCCGAAGACGAGCGCCCCGATCACCGCGAGCGAGAGCACCGCGACCGCCACGGAGACCATCTTCGCCATACGTGAAGCACGCACGAGCACCAAGACGCAGGCCAACCCGATGAACAGACCGCCGAAACCTCCACGAGAGTACGTGGACGCTAGGCCGGCGACCGCGATGGCCACCCCCACCCACGTCAACGCACGCAGGGCTCGGCTCATCGGGACTTTGGCGATCACCGGAATGGAGAGCAGCAGCGCCGTCATGAGGAACGAGGCGAGGATGTTGGGATCGCCGAACGTGACACGAGCGCGGATTCCGTAGCCGGAGGCCTCGGAAACCAGCCGCTGGAGCGCGAAAAGCCCCGAACTCGCAGAAGCCACCGAAGAGATCGGGGTCGACGTGCGGAAGGCCGACTGCTGCAGCGTGAAGACATCGGCCCATTCGAGCAGCGCAAGCGCGCCGAGCACAGCTGCGATACCGAGCGTGCCCAGCACCACGGCCACCCCATCGGAAGATCGCCGCACGAGAACCGTCACGATGAGCGCGAGCACGACGCTCGAAGCGAGGCTCGCAAGCTGGACCAAGCCCGGAAGGCGCTCCACGGCAAACGCCAAGGAGAGCGCGGCCGCGCCGAGAAACGCGGCTGCGGGAAGGATGAGCGGTGTTGCCGGCAGGCGCTCCCTACCGGAGACAAGCAGCCAGACGACGAACGCCGCCAAGACCAGTGCGAGCAGCTGATACAGGGTGAATCGAGCGGGGCCCAGTTGCCCGAGGCGGCCGGTAACGTCGAGCGCCGCGGCACCGGCCAGCGCCACCAAGGCCACCCTCGCAGGTAGGTTCCAACGCGGGCGGGCGCCGGGAACGGCGGGGTCTGGAGCGTGCGTGCGTCGCGTTTCAGCCACTCGACACCTTCGGTTCGGGGATTCGATATGAAGGCAGCAGGCGTCCGCCGCCGACGGGCACTGGTAGCATAGCATCGACGGCAGACCCACCGGCGGCCGGCCGTCGACGCGACACGGTATCGCCAGTTTGGAGGACGCGTGCACAAGAACCAGCCCGCCGAGCCGGGCACCGGCTTGCTCAAAGATGCGTTGCGCGGCGCGGGCACGGACGCCGCCCGCTACCTCCCCGTCCGCTTCATCCCGGCCCTCACCTCGCTCGTTACCGTCCCACTGTTCACGCGCGCCATCGACCCTGCGGACTACGGCGCTTTTTTCGTCATCAACGCGTTCCTCGTGCTCGGCGCGCGCGTTGCCGCCGAATCCATCGCCTCGGCCGCCCTTCGCTTCTACTGGCCGAGCAAGAAGGCGGGGACCCTGTCCGGGTACGTCGCCACGGTGACGTGGTCGGTGGTGGCGGTCCTCGGCATCGTCGCAGCCGCGATCGCCGGCGCGGGAGTGCTAGGGCAGGGCATTCTCGACCCGCTGGTGGCGCGGCTCGTGCCCGTCTCGGCGGCGTACTTCTTCCTCAATTACTCGCTGTTCGTTTTCCTCGAGGTCCTGCGAGCGGCCAACCGTGCCCGCGAGTACGCGAGGATTTCGATCGTTTCGACGGTGCTCACCAACGTGCTTGCGGTGGTGTTCGTGGGAGTGCTCGGATGGGGCGCGGCCGGCATCTTCGCCGGTGTGGCTGCGGGAAGCGCTCTCGTCATTCCATGGACGCTGCGAACGCTCTCGGCGGAGGGTTCGCTCTCGCCCACCGGCGTCCGCCGCGACACCTTCAGCGAGCTGCTCGCGTTCGGCGCCCCGCTCGTGCCCGCAGGCGCTGCGCTGTGGGCGCTCGGCTTTCTCGACCGCTTCGTGATCGAGTGGTCGCGAGGGACGGCCGAGGTCGGCCTGTACTCCACCGCATACGGGCTCGGCGAGAAGATCGTCCAGCTCCTCACCCTCCCCCTCATCCTGACGATGCTGCCGGTGCTCATCAGGACGTTCGAGGAACAGGGGCGCGACACCGCCCAACGGATGCAGTCGCAGTTCACGCGATACTTCGTTTTGGCGACGGTCCCGTTGCTGGCAGGGCTGGTAGTCATCGCCCGGGACTTCATGCACGTGTTCACCGGTCCCCAGTACCGGGACGCGTATCCTGTGCTCGCCGTCATCGCGGCCGCGACACTGCTGGGAGGGCTCGTGCAGCTGGGCTCGGCCGGTCTCGTGATCAACAAGCAGTCCAAGTGGATCATGGCCAACACGCTCGCCGCGACAGCGCTTGACGTGGCACTCACCATCGCGTTCGTGCCGCGCTATGGCTACGTGGCGGCAGGCTGGGCGGCAACGGCTGCGTACGTCCTCCTGCTCGTCCTCACCTGGGCGGGATCGAGGCGGTTCATGGCATGGACCGTGCCGTGGGGCAGCCTCGCCCCGGTCTTCGCCGCAACCGCGCTCATGTCGCTGGCGGTATGGGGCCTGACGCTCGCGCTTCCCGCGACGGTGTGGGCTCTCGGCGTCGAGGCGCTCGTGGGCGTGGCAGTCTACGCGCTGGCGCTGCTCGCTTTGCGGGGTGTCCGCCCAGACGAACGGGCGTACGTCGTCGAGCTCTCCGCCGAGATGCGCTCCCGCCTGTTTGGGCGTCGCGCGTAGGGCGGTCACGCTACTCGCGCGTCACCACCATCGTCCAGAGCGGCACCATCGGGAACAGCTCGAGCACGTCGTGGTTGTGCATCCGGATGCAGCCCGCCGAGGCCCGCGTGCCGATGCTGGCAGGGTTGTTGGTGCCGTGGATGAGGAACGCCGTGTAGACGAAACTGCTGCCCAACTGCCGGAACAGCCGCATCTTCCTCGGGCCGTACACGCCCAGCGGGTCGCTGTGATACTTCGCGTCGATTCTCCAGATCGCGTTCGGTGTCACGGCCCCCACGCGAGCGTGCGCGACCGGGTACGACTTCACGACCAACCCGTTCTCCACGAAGTAGAGGCGAAAGTCCGACTTGTCGACAACGATGTATCGCTGCCACGGATAGCCGAAGCTCGCCGGTTCGGCAGGCCGTGCGGGGGGTGCTGCCTGCTCCGGCTCTCCGCCGATGTCGAACGCGTCGATGGGGATGTGGCTCGCGCCGGAGGCCGGGTTCGCCCTTCCGGTCCACGAGATCACGACGGTGTGTTGGCCGTGCGCGAGCTGACCGGTGCTGAACACCGGCCGGTTCGGCTGCGTGGTCGCCGCGTACAGGTCCACGTGCCCGGGCGCCCCGCCATCCACCTGGACGGACGCGATCCCGTAGCTCGGTCCGAGCGCGCCGATCCAGTCGAGCCGGGAGCCGAAGAACGAGACCGCCACCGCCGCCCAACCGGGCCCCGCGCGCACGTACCGGCCACCAGAAAGCGCCGGGTTCTCGTGCGCGCGCAAGTCGCCGCCCCATCCCAGAAGCGGTTCTGTCTCCTCGTATCGCAACAGCGCCTGACGCATCACGCCGCTCGGAAGAACAGCATCGAGTGCCACGTACGTGTCGGCCGCCGCCGCGTTCTTCCTGCCGGTGCAGGTCACCTTCACCACGTGATCGCCGGGTGGAAGCTCGCCTGTCGAGAAGATGCGCTGCCTGAGACTCGTGTGCGGAGAGTACAGGTCGACGTCGACCGGTGCGCCACCATCGACGCTGACCGATGCGATGCCGAACTTGGGGCCGGTCGCGCCGACGAGCTCCAGTTTGGTGCCCGTGAACGCGATCGCGACTTCGCTTCCCGCCGTGTTCGCCAGCATCTGCGTGCCGCCCGACAGCGCAGGTGATACGGCAGACGTCCAGCCTCCGCGCTTCACGATCCACGTGTCCGACTGCTGCACGGGAAGGGCCGCCGGCGTACCGGCGAGCGTCACGGCGTCGGTGCTCACATATGCATCGGCCGAGGGCGGCTCCACGACACCGGTCACCGTGACAACCACGACGTGCAGCGCGCCGGGCAGGATCGCCGAGGAGTAGACGGTCCGGCCGAAGGCGGTCTCCGGCGCGTAGAAGTCCACCTCGGCGGGGGCGCCTCCGTCCACGCTCACCGTCGCCGTGCCGAACTTGGGGCCCACCATACCGATCAGATCGAACCGCTCCCCGAAGAACCCGAAGGTCATCGTGGAGCCGGCTTCGTTGGAGATGACATGGCTACCCCCGGAAAGGGAGGCCGAGGTCGCCGATGTCCACGACCCGCCCCACGAGAAAAGGGGGTGGCTCTGCTCGATGCGCGTGGAGCCCGAAGGTGCGGCCGCGGCTCCAGGTGCGACGGGCGGCATGTGCCCGAGAATGAGGGTCAGGAGCAGGACCCGGACGCCCCCGGCGATGTGCCGCCCCCCGATGCCGCCGCGCAGGATGAAGGTCACGCCCACCTCCGTGATCGCGAGGGTGTGGCCAGCTCGGTACCTGTCATGACTCTACCATCGGCACGACGCGGCAAGCCACTGGCGATCCTTCAGTCGCCGAGCAGCTCCGCGTACAGATCGAACAGCTGAGTCTCAAGGCGGTCCCAGTTGAGCTTTTCCTCGACCAGGCGCCTCCCCTCCTCAGCCGCCTGGGTCGCCCGCTCTGGTTCCCGTAGGAACCCGAGCACGGCCCGGGCGGCGGATCGCGGATCACCCGGGGCGACGAGTGCACCGCCGACGCCGCCCGTCAGCGCGCGGACCGGCCCGAGTCCGGTGGATACGTACGGGATGCCCGCAGCCATGTAGTCGAACACCTTCGTGGGGACGTTCTTCTGGAACTTGGGGATGTCGTGCAGAAGGGAAAGACCGACGGCGGCCTGTCGTAACACGGGGGCGATCTCGCCGTAGGGCACCGGCGCCAGCACGGTCACTACGGCGGGATCGAGCGCGGCAAGGCGCGGGACCACCTCCTCGGTCGGAGTGCCGACGAGCACGAGATGGGCCGCCGGTATCTCCTGCCGCACCAGCACCACGGTCTCGAGCATGTCCTCGAAGCCGCGGACAGCCGAGATCGAGCCGACGTAGATGAGGCGCGGTTCGGCAGGCGGCTCGATGCGGGCCGGTGGGAACAGGTCCAGCGGCGGAAAGTTGTGGAGACACACGACCCTGCGCGCGCCGAGCGCCCGGTACCGCTGCTCGAGCGCCTCGTCGGCAACGACCACTGCGTCGAATCGCGGCACGTACCGGCGCTCGGTCCGGTCCACCCACCACGCCACCAGACGCCGCAGCGGCGCGGGGATGTACGACTTGGTCATCATCGCGTCGGGATGGTGCTCATGCGCATCGTAGATGACCGGGACAGCGTGCCGCCGGGAGAACCGCGCCATCGCCGGGACGAGTTCGACATTATGGAAGTGGTAGAGGTCCGCGCGCTGCGCCTCGGCGAGCTTCACCACCCGGCGCACCTCGAGCCAGCGGCGGAGACGCCCTCCCCGCTTGGGGGTGGTGACGATCTCGACGCCTTCCAGCATCCGTCGCGGGCCGTTGTCCCGGCACACCAGAACCGTCCGCCAGTGTGTCGCCACCGACCGCGCCTCGTGGTACAGAATGCGGCCGTCGGTGGGTATGTTCACCGAGGTCACATGGCAGATCGTGACGGGTCTCGCGGTGGTGGTCTCCATGCCTGCCTTCATCGAGGAGCCAAGGTCTCCGTGGTAGGATAGCATCCGCCGAGGATGCCCCCGCGCACGAGGATCCGGATGAGAATCCTGTACATCTACCAGTTCTTCGCCACGCCCGAATCTTCGCTCGGGCTCACGCGCAGCTACGAGTTCGCACGCGCGCTGGTGGACGCGGGCCACGAGGTCACCATGCTCACCAGCGCCTCGAACCTTTCCGACGAGTTCCGGCGCGACTTCGTCACCCGCGGCACGGTCGACGGGATCGACGTCCGGTCGGTCCGCGTCGGCTACTCGAACTACATGAGTCACGTCCGCCGCATCATGTCGTTCGCAGCGTTCATGCTGAGCTCCGTGTGGGTCGCGCTGCGCGTTCCCAGACCCGACGTGGTGGTAGCCTCCTCGACGCCCATCACGGTGGCGCTTCCGGGGCTTGCCGTGGCCAGGCTCAGACGGGTGCCCTTCGTCTTCGAGGTCCAAGACCTGTGGCCAGAGGCCGCCATCCAGATGGGCGCGATCACGCGTCACGGCCCCATCGCCACGATCGCCAAGCGTCTCGAACGGGCCGCGTATCGCACAGCGTCCGCCGTGGTGCCGGTCTCCCCGGGCATGGCTGCGGGCGTGGTCGCCGAGGGTACCGCGCCGTCGCGCATTCATATGATCCCGAACTTCTCGGACCTTGACCGCTTCCGCCCGGGCCCCAAGGACGACGCGATCCTCGAGCGGTATGGGCTCGCGGGAAAGTTCGTGGTGGGCTACACGGGCGCGCTCGGCCCAAGCAATGCCGTCCACGAGCAGGTGCCCGAGGCGGCACGCGTGCTCGCGCAGCGCGGGCGCAGGGACATCGTCTTCGTCATCGCGGGCGACGGCAAGAGCCTGCCGGACCTGCAGCGCGCCACGGACGGCCTGGACAACGTCATGCTTCTAGGACGCGTGCCGAAGGTGGAGGTGCCGTCGCTCACCAGGACCGCGGACGTGCTCATGGCGCTGTTCGGAGACAAGCCGATCCTTGCCACCAACTCCCCCAACAAGTTCTTCGACGCCCTCGCGTCCGGCCGTCCGGTGATCGTGAACCAGCCGGGATGGACCCGCGAACTGGTGGAGGAGTCCGGAGCCGGTCTGTATGTGCCGGTCGGCGACGGGGCGGCACTGGCGGATGCCATCGAGGCGCTCGCTGACGACCCGGTACGCACTGCGGCGATGGGCCGCGCGGCTCGCGAGCTGGCCGAGGAGCGGTTCGGGCGCGATCTTCAGGCCGGGCGTATGGTCGCCTTGCTCGAGCGCACCGCGCTCGGCTAGTCGCCCGCTCGCTCCCACGTCGCGTAATCCTTGCCCACGACGACGAGCAGATCCGTCGAGAACAGGTACATGCCCCTGCTGTCGACGACGCGTGCCGTCGGCAGCGCGGCAGCGACCGCCAGCGCGGCTGTCCGATCGCTCGTGTACACCACGAGCGTCTCGTCATACACGAACTGGTTCGCGTTGCCCACCTCGCCCACCATGTAACCCTCGGCGCGCAGGATTTCGGCGACCACATTCGCGCTGCCCTCGATCCCGGCACCGTTACGCACCGTCACGCTCACGGCCGAGGGCTGTACCGGCGCCTCCACGGTCTCGGTCGCGTCGAAGCTCCGGCCCTCGATCATCGCGTTCACGAGGAACTCCTTGCGCTCCTCGTCCGGCCACACGTACGGCGACTTCCATTCGCCCATGACGGTGGCCGTCTGCACGTTGCCGCTTCCCATTTCCCGCAGCGCCATCGCGACATCGATGATCTGGTTCATGGACATGTCCGTGGACATGTACTGGGACACTTCCTTCACGATCCCGGGGATCTTCACGACGTTCCCGAGCTTGGTCACCTGATCTGCGAGCGCCTTGAAGAACTGCTGCTGGTTACGCATGCGCGTGAAGTCGGCGTCGGGAAAGTCGCGGCTCCGCACGAACGTGAGCGCGTGATCGCCGTCGAGCAGCTGGTATCCCTGCGGGATGTACGACGCAGTGAACGAGCCGTGGCTGGAGGCCTTGGGGTCGTCGATCTCGGCCTCCACGTCGATCCAGACACCGCCGAGCGAGTCCACGACGTGGATGAAGCCGTCGAAATCTATGTCCATGTAGTGGTGGACCGGTATGCCGAGGAAGTCCTGCACCGTCTCGACCATGAGCGACGGACCGCCATGGAACGTGGCGGCGTTGATCTTCTGCACGCCGCGGCCGGGTATCTCGGCTCGGGTGTCGCGGGGTATCGAGAGCATCCACACGCGATTGTTCTCGGGATCGATGCGCGCGACGATGATCGTGTCGGCTCGCGCCGCTTCCTCGCCGGGCCTGCTGTCCTGACCGAGCAGCAGCACGTTGAACGGCTCCCTGGGCACGCGCTCGGTCAGCGCACCTTCCAGATCGCCTTGCGCCTGCGAGTTCTCGTTCATCGTCGCTTGGGCCGAGCGCAGCAGCGAGTACGCCCACACGCCCACGCCGAGCACGACCACGATGATCGCGACCATGACGCCGAGGGCGGCGTTGCGGGCGGCCTTTCGACGCCTCACACGCTGCGCGCGCATGGGAGGGGCCGCCTCCACCATGCCCGATGCGCGCCGCCTCACGCCGGGACGGGGCGTGTCGAGCCGCCGCTGGTTGCGAGCGCTCCCCGAACCCGATGATCGCGATGGTGAATGACGTCCCACGTGCGCAGGCTCCTTCAGACGTACCGTGCCGTGCATGATGCATAGACGGTGATTCTATCGTGCAGGGTTCCGGCCGCTACCCGTTCGTTACCAGACGGCCACACGCCGCCTCATTGCGGAAGCGGCAGCCGCGTCGATCCTCCAAGCGCGCTATTGTATCGCGAACATGAGCGACCCGATGCACGCCACTTGGTCACCCACGTACGCCGAGGCCTCCCCAAAGCCGATACGGCCTCGGACCTTCGTCAGCTCGACGTGCATGGTGAGCGTGTCGCCGGGAACCACTTGCCGCTTGAACCGCACCTTGTCGATACCCGCGAAGAACGCGATCTTGCCCGCATTCTCTGGTAGCGAGAGAAGTGCCACCGCCCCCACCTGCGCCATGGCCTCCACGATGAGGACCCCCGGCATTACGGGATACTGGGGGAAATGTCCCGGCGTCCAGAACATCTGCGTGGTGATGTCGAGCTCGCCGGTCGCCTTGGCCCCGGGTTCCAGCTCAAGGATCCTGTCCACCAGCAGGAACGGGTCCCGATGCGGGATGATGCCCTCGATCGCCGATCGGTCGAGCATACGTGTCCCCCTCCTATCGTCTCGCCGCCTGAGCGCGGCACGTGTCAGTCAATGAGCGTGATGTCGGCGCCGAGCGCGGCAAGTTTGCCGGTGAAGTCCTCGTACCCGCGCATGATGTGGTGGACGCCGGAGATCACCGTTCGGCCCTCGGCGACGAGCGCCGCGAGCACGAGAGCGGCGCCACCGCGCAGGTCGGGCGACCGCACGGGCGCTCCCTCAAGGCGCGGAACGCCACGCACGAGGGCGCGGTGGCCCTCGATGTCGATGTCGGCACCCATGCGCTTGATCTCATCAGCGAACATGAAGCGGTTCTCGAAGACGTTCTCGGTGATCACGGAGTCGCCCTCGGCAAGCGCGAGCAGGGCCATGAACTGCGCCTGCATGTCGGTGGGAAAGCCGGGGTACGGCAGCGTAGCTACGTCCACCGGCAGCACGGGGCCCTCGCGGAGAACGGTCACGCCGTCGGACAGCACCTCGAAGGTGCATCCGGCACGCGACATCTTGGTCAGGAGCATCTGGAGATGCGACGGGTCGAATCCGGTGACGGTGACGGGGCCGGTCGCAAGCGCGCCGGCCACGAGGAAGGTGCCTGCCTCGATACGATCACCCACCGTGACGTGATCGGCGGGCGCGAGCGAGGCCACGCCGTGGATTTCGAGGGTGGAGGAACCCCGCCCCCGGATATCGGCACCCATTGCGATGAGCATGTCCACCAAGTCGCCGATCTCGGGCTCGCGCGCGGCATTCTCGATCACCGTCTCGCCATCTGCGAGCACCGCCGCCATGAGCAGGTTCTCGGTGGCGCCCACGCTCGGGAAATCCAAGAACACGTGGGCGCCGTGGAGCCCGTCGGGGGCCTCGGCGCTGATGAACCCGTGCTCGAAGCCGATGCGGACGCCGAGGTGCTCCAGACCGTGCACGTGCATGTCGATCTTGCGCGAGCCGATGTTGCAGCCGCCCGGCATCGCGACGCGAGCCTGGCCGAAGCGCGCCACGAGCGGGCCGAGCACCACGATGGATGCCCGCATCTGCGCCACGAGCTCGTAGGGGGTCTCCCGCGAGGTGATATCCGAGGCGTCGACGCGCACCTCGTGATCGTCGCGAGAGACGCGCGCACCGAGCCCCTCGAGAACGCGGGCCATGACCGCCACGTCGCTGATCCTCGGCACGTTGCGGATCACCGACTCGCCGCCCGCCAGCAGGGCGGCCGCCATCAGCTTGAGGGCGGAGTTCTTCGCGCCCTCCACCCGTACCGAGCCGGAGAGCGGGCGTCCGCCTGTGACCACGATCGATGCCATGCCGTGCAGCGCCCCCTTCCTCACGTACGTTCCCAAGGGTAACAGACGGCGGACCCCGGCTTTCGGGGCCCGCCGTGTGTCGTTACGGACTCGTTGTCGCCTATGAGCGGCGCTCGGCCACCTGCAGTTGCGCCTCGCACCACTTGAGGTCGGCCTCGCACTCAAGGACCCCTTCGCGCTCCTCGCGCGGGCGCTCCTTGATCTGGAGCATGCGCTGCTCCGCGAGATCCTTGGCACGACGCGCCCGGTCCACGTCGATCTTCGATGAGTGCTCGGCGGCATCGGCCAGCACTATCACCTTGTCCTCGTGGACCTGCAAGTACCCGCCGGCCACCGCAAACCACTCGACTTCCTTGTTGTCGTTGTAGCGCACCCGCAGCTCACCCGGGCGCAGCACGGTCACCAGCGGCGCGTGGAGCGGCAGGATGCCGATCTCGCCGTCGAGGGTGGGAACGATCACCATCTCCACCTCGTTGGTGTAGATGATGCGCTCCGGGGTGACGATCTCGCACAGAAGGGTACGGGCCATGGGTTAAGCGCTCGCCTTCATCTTCTCGGCCGCCTCGAGCACTTCCTCGATGCCGCCGACGTAGCGGAACGCGCCTTCGGGGATGTCGTCGTGCTTGCCGTCGATGATCTCGCCGAAGCCACGGATCGTGTCCTCAAGCTTGACGTACTTGCCGGCCATGCCGGTGAACTGCTCGGCCACGAAGAACGGCTGCGAGAGGAACTGCTGGATCTTGCGAGCGCGGGACACGGCGAGTTTGTCCTCTTCGGAGAGCTCGTCCATGCCGAGGATGGCGATGATGTCCTGCAGGTCCTTGTAGCGCTGCAGCACCTGCTGCACGCCACGCGCCACGCGGTAGTGCTCCTCGCCGACGACGTCCGGGGTAAGCGCGCGCGAGGTGGACGCGAGCGGATCGACGGCCGGATAGATGCCGAGCTCGGCGATGGAGCGCGAAAGGACCGTGGTGGCATCCAGGTGCGTGAATGCCGTAGCGGGCGCCGGGTCGGTGAGGTCGTCGGCGGGGACGTAGATCGCCTGCACCGAGGTGATCGAGCCGGTCTTGGTGGAGGTAATGCGCTCCTGGAGCTCGCCCATCTCGGTGGCCAGCGTGGGCTGATACCCCACCGCCGACGGCATGCGGCCGAGAAGTGCCGAGACCTCGGAGCCCGCTTGGGTGAAGCGGAAGATGTTGTCGATGAACAGAAGTACATCCTGACCCTGGTCTCGGAAGTACTCGGCCGATGTCAGGCCTGCCAGCCCCACGCGCAGGCGCGCTCCGGGCGGCTCGTTCATCTGGCCGTAGACGAGACACGTCTTCTTGATGACGCCCGACTCGGACATCTCGTGATACAGGTCCGTGCCCTCACGGGTGCGCTCGCCCACGCCGGTGAACACCGATGTGCCGCCGTGCTGCTGGGCGAGGTTGTTGATGAGCTCCATGATGATGACGGTCTTACCGACACCCGCGCCGCCGAACAGGCCGGTCTTGCCGCCCTTGATGTAGGGCTCTAGGAGGTCGACGACCTTGATGCCCGTCTCGAAGATCTCCGTCTTCGGCTCGAGTTCCTCGTACTCGGGAGCCTCGCGGTGGATCGGGTAGTACGCTTCGACCTCGGGCATCGGCTGACCGTCCACCGGCTCGCCCATGACGTTCCAGATACGGCCGAGGGTCTGCGGGCCCACGGGCATCTGGATCGGGGCACCGGTGTCCACGGCCTCCATGCCGCGGGTGATGCCGTCGGTCGAGGACATGGCCACAGCGCGAACGAGGTTGCCGGGCAGGTGCGCCTGCACCTCGGCCACCAGGTGGATCTGGCCGATCGGGGTCTCGCCGTCCACGGTCAGCGCGGTGTAGATCGCGGGAATCGCGTCGGGCGCGAACTCCACGTCGATAACCGGGCCGACGACGCGAACGATACGTCCGACGTTCATGGGCGATTTCTCCTTGTTCTGGTCCATCTCGCTTACGCCTCCTCGAGCGCCGCAGCGCCGCCGACGATCTCAGCGATCTCGGTGGTGATGGCCGCCTGGCGGGCGCGGTTGTAGCTGCGGGTCAGCGTGGTGATCATCTCGCTCGCGTTGTCCGTGGCCGACTTCATGGCGGTGCGGCGAGCGCCCTGCTCGGAGGCCGCCGACTCCATCAGCGCCCGGTACACGAGAGTTTCGACGTACGTGGGGAGCAGATGCTCGAGCACGACCTCGGGCGAAGGCTCGAAGAGGTACTCGGCACGCACGCGCGAGAGCTCGTCCTCCTGAGACTCCATCACCCGGCGCTCCACGGGGAGCAGCTGGTATGTCTCAGGTCGTTGCTCGGCAACGCTCTTGAAGCGGTTGAAGAGGATGTACGCCGCGTCGATCTCCCCGGTCACGTATCGCGGGATGATGTGGGCCGCGATGGCGCGCGCGTCGGCAAAGGTCGGCTTGTCCGAGATGTCCCGGTACGCGGCCAGCGGCTCGACGCCGCGATACCGCAGGTACGCCGCAGCCTTCTTGCCGACGGCGATGACGTCGACGTCCACGCCTTCGGATGACTCGGCACGCCTGAGGTCCTCGGCCATGCGCAGGATGTTGCTGTTGAACGCGCCGGCAAGACCCCGGTCGCTCGTGATGACCACGGCGACTATCCTCGTCCGCTCGGGATGCTCCTCGAGCAGCGGATGCGTGGCGCCCTGCACGTAACGCGCGACGTTCTGCAGGACCTCAACCATCGAAAACGCGTACGGGCGCGCGGATTCTATGCGCTCCTGCGCCTTCCTGATCTTCGCGGTCGCGACCATCTCCATGGTGCGCGTGATCTGACGCGTGGACTGCACGCTCACGATCCGCTGCTTGATGTCGCGAAGGTTCGGCATGTCGCTTACGCCTGTCCCTCGGTGACGAAACCGGCCTTGAACTCCGTGATAGCGGCAGTCAACGCCTCGGCGTTCTCATCGGAGAGCTTCTGCTCGGTTGCGATCGCACGACCGATTTCGGGGTGCGCGTTGCCGATGTACTCGAGCAGTCCGTCGCGGAAGCGCTGCACGTCACCCACCGGCAGGTCGTCGATGAAGCCTTTGGTCCCGGCGAAGATCGCGATTACCTGCTGCTCGACCGGGTAAGGCGCGTACTGGCCCTGCTTCAGCAGTTCGACGAGGCGCGCACCACGGTTGAGCGTGGTCTGCGTGGTCTTGTCGAGATCGCTACCGAACTGCGCGAACGCCGCAAGCGAGCGGTAGTTGGCGAGGTCCAGACGCAGCGTACCGGCCACCTGCTTCATCGCCTTGATCTGCGCGTTGCCGCCGACACGGGAGACCGAGATACCGACGTTGATCGCTGGGCGAACGCCTTGGAAGAACAGGTCCGACTGGAGGAAGATCTGGCCGTCGGTGATCGAGATGACGTTGGTCGGGATGTACGCCGACACGTCGCCGGCCTGTGTTTCGATGACCGGGAGCGCCGTGAGCGAGCCGGCGCCGTTGGCGTCGGAGAGCTTCACCGCACGCTCAAGCAGGCGGCTGTGCAGGTAGAAGACGTCACCCGGGTACGCCTCGCGGCCCGGCGGGCGACGCAGCGTGAGCGACATCTGGCGGTATGCGACGGCTTGCTTGGAGAGGTCGTCGTAGATGCACAGGACGTGGCGGCCGGGGTTGTCGGCCGAAGCCGGCGCGCCGTCGGCACCCGTGTACATGAAGTACTCGCCGATGGCGCAGCCGCCCATGGGCGCGAGGTACTGCAGCGGCGCAGGATCAGATGCGTTTGCCGCGACCACGATCGTGTACTCCATCGCGCCGTAAGACTCGAGGGTCTGGACGACGCCCGCAACCGTCGAGGCCTTCTGACCGATGGCGACGTATACGCAGATGACGCCCTTGCCCTTTTGGTTGATGATCGCGTCGATCGCCACGGCCGTCTTGCCGGTCTGGCGGTCGCCGATGATGAGCTCGCGCTGGCCGCGGCCGATCGGGATCATCGAGTCGATGGCCATGATGCCGGTCTGCACGGGCTCGTGCACGCCCTTTCGCTCGATGACGCCCGGGGCGCGGAACTCGACGGGGCGGTAGCCTTCGGCGGCGATGGGACCACGACCGTCGAGCGGCTGGCCGAGCGGGTTCACGATACGGCCGAGCATCGCGGGGCCCGAGGGCACCTCGACGACGCGCCCCGTAGTGCGAACGGTGTCGTTCTCGCCGATGAGCGAGGTCCCGCCCATGAGCACGGCGCCGACCTCGTTCACGTCGAGGTTCAGTGCCATTCCGTACACGATCTCGCCACTCCCGGCCACGAACTCGAGGAGCTCGCCGGCCATGGCGCCCTTCAGGCCGTCGACGCGGGCGATACCGTCGCCCACTTGGATGACGGTGCCGACCTCCCGAACGTCAACGGAGGCCTGGTACGACTCGAGCTGCGCTCGCAGCACGTCGCCGATGGATTGTGCGGTGATCTGGGCCACTTACGCCTCACCTCCCTGACGTGCAGTGATAAGTGCCTGTCGAACGCCCTCGAGCTGGGACTTCACGGTCCCGTCGAGCACGCGGCCGGCAACGTTGATGCGGATTCCGCCGAGGATCGAGCCATCCACCCGCTCGCGCAGGTTGACCGGCCGTCCTATGGCGTCTGTCAGCTGCTTGACGAGCTTCGCCCTCAGGCCCTCGTCGAGCTCGATGGCGGTGGTGACCTCCACCACGACGATGCCGCGCCTGGCTTCGGCGGTCTCGCCGAAGACGCGAGCGAGCTCGCCGAGCGAATCGGTGAGGCCTCGTTCGACCATCAGCGTGACGATGGCGAGCGTCTCGGGCGCGACCGACTCCCCGAAGACGGCGCGCAGGATGTCGCGCCTGTTCTCGACGGGCAGCGTCGTATCCGTGAGCGCCTGATGCAGGTCGACATGACCGCGTACGGCCTTGGTGACCGAGGCAAGGTCGCTGTCGACAGCGTCGACCACGCCGGCTACGGTGGCGAGCTCGAAGAGGACCCGGGCGTGGGTCTCGATCGCCTCGCTAGTTCTCATTCAGGCTCCCCACTTCGGCAAGGTACTTGTCGATCAGCGCCTCGTGGTCGGCCTTGGACAGGCTCGAGCCGATGATCTTGCCGGCGACCGCGACCGAGAGATCCGCGACCTCACTCTTGAGCTCGGCCATGGCCGCGGCCTTCTCTGCCTTGATGGCCTCAATGGCCTTGGCCTTCTCTGCCTCGGCCTGCTCCTTGGCCTTGGTGAGGATCTCGGCCTTCATCGATTCGGCCACCTTGCGACCCTGTTCGATGACCTGGGAGGCCTCGGCACGCGCTTCAGCCATCTGCACCTTGTACTCCTCGAGCAGCCGCTCAGCCTCGACTTTGGTGTCTTCGGCCTTCTCAAGCGACTCGCGGATCTTGTTGGCGCGTTCGTCGAGCATCTTCGTCATCGGGGGGAAGGCGAACTTCCACATGACGACGAAGAGCACGGCGAACGCGGCGATGTTCACATAGAGCTCATAGCCCTTGGGGATGATGATGTCCACGCCGCTGCTCTCCTTCGGGTAGGACGCGGGTTAGGCGCCGTAGAGAACGAAGGCGAGAACGAAGCCCAGCAGGGCGATGGCCTCGGTCATGCCGAGGGCGATGAACATCGTGGTCTGCAGGCGGCCGGCCATCTCGGGCTGGCGAGCCATCGACTCGATCGTCTTGCTGCCGATCATGCCGATACCGATGCCCGGGCCGATAGCACCAAGACCGAACGCGAGAGCGGCACCCAGAACTGACAGAGAACCGGTCACTTGCTTCCTCCTTTTAGGTTCCACCTGCGGTTTCTCCGACAGGTGACTGTCCCTGATGGTGATTCACGCCGCACAAAAAGCGCGGCGGCAAAACCTAGTGCTCGGACGCGTGCAGCGCACCGCTGATATAGACAGCGGTCAGGATGGTGAAGATGTAGGCCTGCAGCACGGCCACGAAGAGCTCGAACACGCGCAGGAGCACCTGCATCACGAAGGAGAGCGGCAGCACGAGCGCGCTCACAGGAGTGAAGTGCTCGAGCGAGATGGCCATGAACACCGCAAAGACGCCGAGCATGATGTGACCGGCGTACATGTTGGCGAAGAGTCGAACGCCAAGCGTGAACGGCCGCAGCATGTGTGACACGACCTCGAGCGTGAAGATCAGCGGCGCGAGCCAGCCAGGCGTTCCGGACGGCACGAGGCTCTTGATGTACGGGACGAAGCCGTTCTTCTTGATGCCGATGCCGTTGTACACGAGGAAGACGATGATGCCCCAAAGGAACGTTGTGCCCACGGTACCCGTGCCGGGAAGCGCCGGCGGGATGTTTCCGAGCAGGTTGTTGATGAGCACGAAGAAGAAGGTGGTCGCGATGAACGGGAAGTACTTCTTGCCTTCGGGGCCCATCACGTCCACGCAGATACCGTTGCGGACGAACTCAACGCCCGCCTCGGCCAAGTTGCCGATGCCCTGAGGCACGAGCTGGCTCTTGCGCGACGCCACGATGAAGAACACGAGCATGAGCACGACGGCGACGAGCAGCCAGAAGCTGTAGTTCGTGAGCACGAAGTTCTCGGGGCTGAAGCTCCCCGCCACTTCGGCTTTCTCGCCGTTGAGCGGTAGCACCTCCAGCTCATGCAGCAGTCGCGCAATCCCCTGGGATAGGGGGCTCGCCTCCTCTGCCCCGGCGGCGGTGACGGCAGGTGCGGCCACTGGTGCGCTCTCCCTCCTTAGTTAGGATGTGTCGGTCGTGTTCGAACGAGTCGTCTTGACGGCCTCATAGGCGAGGCCTGCCATGAACGCGACGATGAGCGCGATGCCGAAGTACAGGAAGCCGGCGCGCGCGAGGAAGAAGTAGGCGGCAAGCGCGGCGATCACGACGATCATGCGCAGGCCCATCATGACGGCCACGATCGCCATGCCTCGCTCCGCATCGCCGGGCGTGACGTGAGCCGTCGCCCGGCGGGAAATGAACGTGAGCAGCAGGCCGAGCAGCGCACCGAGCGCCGCGGCCACTGCCGGTAGGACGAACAGGGAGGACTGAGCTGAAATCTTGCGTATCCCTTCGCACGAATCCCTCATGCTCACGCGAGCGCGCGCCGGGGACAACAGGGCGTGGAGGGTATCAGCGCGAGAAGGCGCAAGAGGATACCGGTCCGCATCCTCAGCCCCGGGGGTGGCCTCGGAAAGCGTGCTCACTATACAACAACGACCACGGCGCAACAACAATCGGACGGGTGCGGGGAAGGTATGCGGCGGGTCGCGGCTTGGGGGCTCCGCAGGGTCATCACCACAAGGCCCGCCAAGCACGGCTAGTCGTCGTCGTGGTGAGCCGCCTCGAACAGGCCGAGCCAGTAGGCCATGAGGCCGGAGAGTCCGGCGAGCACCGCGAACGTGAGTATCTTGAACGTGGGCGCCACCCAGCGCATGGCGTAGCCGCCCACGGCGAGCGCCACGGACCAGACGTAGATGATCAGCACGGTCTGACGCTGGCTGAAGCCGCGACCGAGCAGGCGGTGGTGGATGTGCCCCCTGTCGGCCTCGTGGAACGGGCGCCCGTGCCTGCTTCTGCGGACGATGGCCGAAAACGTGTCGAAGACCGGCACCCCGATGATGAGCAGCGGCACCACCAGCGTGATCGCGGCCACCGACTTCATGACGCCGAGAAGCGCGATGCACGCGAGACCGAAACCCAGGAACAACGCACCGGAGTCCCCCATGAAGATCGAGGCGGGGTTGAAGTTGTAGCGCAGGAAGCCCACGCACGCTCCTACGAGCGCCGCCGCCAGCACCGACGCGAGCGCCTGGTTCGACTCCTCGGCTAGCACGAGCAGGCTCACCGCGGCGATCGCCGTGACACCTGCGGCAAGCCCGTCAAGCCCATCTATCAGGTTGACGACGTTGGCGAAACCCACCATCCAGAAAAGCGTCACGGGCAGGGAAAGCACACCGAGAAGGAGCAACCCGCCGCCGAAAGGATTGCCCACGAACTCGATGCGGACGCCTGCGGCGAAGGCCACCAAAGCGGCGATCACCTGGCCTGCCGCCTTCTGCCCGGCGGTGAGGTCGATGGCGTCGTCGAGCAGGCCCACGCCGAACATGATCGCCAGACCCGCCAGAACACCCAACACCGGCTCGCCCACCAGCGTGAGCGCGGGGGGCCAGCCCCACAGTCGCTCACCGACGTACCGCACGAGGACCGCGCTCACGAAGCCGAGGAAGATGGCCACACCGCCGGTCCGCGGCACGAAGCCTGTGTGCACGTGCCGTCCGCCCGCTTTGGCGACGATGCCCAGACGGCTGCCCGCCAGTCGCATCACGGGAGTGGCGGCGAGCGTGACGAGCAGCGCCGTAGCGATGACGATGAGGTGTGGCACGAACCTTACCCGCTCTCCGTGACGAACTGACGCGGGATGATCCCTGCCTCGGACAACATCTCCGCAGCGAGCGGGTCGGGGTACGCCTCCCGGTAGACGACCTCTTTGACTCCGGCGTTGATGAGGATTTTCGCGCACAGCACGCACGGCTGGTGGGTGCAGTAGACGGTGGCTCCATCAATCGTGATACCGTGTCGGGCCGCCTGTATCACGGCGTTCTGCTCGGCATGAATGCCGCGGCACAGCTCGTGCTGCGTCCCCGACGGGATGCCGCGCTGCTCACGCAGGCACCCCACCTCGTCACAGTGAGCGAGCCCTGCCGGGGTGCCGTTGTAGCCTGTGGCCAGGATGCGCTTGTCCTTCACGAGGATGGCACCGATGTGGCGGCGCGTGCACGTGGCACGCTCGGCCACCTGACCGGTGATCGCCATGAAGTACTCGTCCCAGGACGGCCTCGCCATCGCCCCCGCCTACTTGGTTCCGAAGAGGCGGTCGCCGGCGTCGCCCAGACCCGGCACGATGTAGCCGTGGTCGTTCAGATGGCTGTCGATGGCGCACGTGTAGATCGTGACGTCATCGCAGGTCCTATTGACCTCCTCGATGCCCTCCGGCGCTGCGATGAGCACGAGCAGGTTGATCTCCTTCGCACCGCGCTTGCGCAAGAAATCCACCGCGGCGGCGGCCGAGCCGCCGGTCGCCAGCATCGGGTCGACGATGAGCACGTCGCGCTCGCCGATGTCCTCAGGGAGCTTGCAATAGTACTCCACCGGCCTGAGCGTCTCGGGGTCGCGGTAAAGGCCTACGTGGCCCACCTTCGCGGCAGGGATGAGCTCCAAGATGCCCTCCACCATGCCGAGACCGGCGCGCAGGATCGGGATGACCGCGACTTTCTTGCCCGCAAGCACGTACGTGGTGGTGGGTGTGATCGGGGTTGTCACGACCGTCTCAGCCAGATGGAACGACCGCGTGGCCTCATACGCCTCGAGCATCGCGAGCTCCTTGACCAGCTCGCGGAACTCCTTCGCGCCGGTACCGACGTCCCGCAGGATCGAGAGCTTGTGCTGCACGAGCGGGTGGTCGATCACGACCACATTGTCCCAACGGGGGTCGATTGCCATCCGTTGCCCTCCTTGCGCCTAGAGTTCCGGGTAAAGCGGGTGTGCGTCGACGAGCTGCCGGACCTCGGCCTGGATGGCGGCCAGACGGGCGGGCTCGTCGCGCCTGAAGATCGTCTCGGCAATGAGGCGGCCCACGGTGCGGGCCTCGTCCTCGTTGAAGCCCCGCGTGGTCATGGCTGCCGAGCCGACCCTGATGCCGCTCGTGACGAACGGGCTCTGCGGGTCGTTCGGGATGGCGTTCTTGTTGACGGTGAAGCCGATCTCCTCAAGCAGGTGCTCGGCTTCCTTGCCCGTGACGTCCGCGGGCCGCAAGTCGACGAGCAGGAGGTGGTTGTCGGTGCCGCCGGAGACGAGGCGCAAGCCCCCTTCGACCATCGCCTCGCCCATCACGCGGGCGTTCACGATCACCTGCTCTATATAGGTCTTGAAATCGGGCTGCATCGCCTCGTGGAAGGCAACGGCCTTTGCGGCGATGATGTGCTCGAGCGGACCGCCCTGCAGGCCCGGGAAGACCGCTTTGTCGATCGCGGTGGCGTGCTCCGCCGTACACAGGATGAGACCGCTGCGCGGGCCGCGAAGCGTCTTGTGGGTGGTGGTCGTCACTACATCCGCGTGGGGCACGGGCGACGGATGGGCACCGGTGGCCACGAGGCCGGCGATGTGCGCCATGTCCACCATGAGCTTGGCGTCCACCTCGCGCGCGATGTGCGCGAAGCGCACGAAGTCGATGACGCGCGGGTAGGCCGAGGCGCCGGCGATGATCATCTTCGGCCGGTGCTCCTTCGCAAGCCGCTCCACCTCGTCATAGTCGATGCGTTCGTCTTCACCCAGACCGTAGGGAACCACGTTGAACCACTTGCCGGAGAAGTTCACCGGTGAACCGTGCGTGAGGTGGCCGCCCATCGCCAGATTCATGCCAAGAAACGTGTCGCCCGGCTGCAGGAAGGCATAGTAGACCGCGAGGTTGGCCGGTGCGCCCGCGTGCGGCTGCACGTTGGCGTGCTCGGCGCCGAAGAGCTTCTTGGCCCGCTCGCGTGCCAGGTTTTCCACCACGTCCACACGCTCGCAGCCGCCGTAATAGCGCTTGCCCGGCAGGCCTTCGGCGTACTTGTTGGTGAGCACAGTGCCCGCCGCTTCGAGAACCGCCATGGAGACGAAATTCTCCGACGCGATCAGCTCGATCGTGCCGCGCTGACGTTCGAGCTCGGCATCGACGGCGCGGGCGAGCTCGGGGTCGGCCGAAGGCAGATGACGCAAGGGCATTGGTTCTCTCCTATCCTTCGCGCTCGTCGAGCGCACTGATCTTGTCGATGCGGCGCTGATGGCGCCCACCCTCGAACGCCGCGCCGATGAACGCGCCGAGGACCTCCTCGGCCCGCTCGGGCGACACGTAGCGTCCCGGCAGCGAGATGACGTTCGCGTCGTTGTGCAACCGGGCCATCCGGGCCATCTCGGGATCCGACGCCTGCACCGCCCGGACACCGGGGACCTTGTTCGCCGCGATGGCCATGCCGAGGCCGGTACCGCACACGAGCACGCCGAGGTCCGCGTCGCCGGAAGCGACCGCCATCCCCACGAGCGCCGCATAGTCGGGATAGTCCACCGATTCCTCAGCGTGCGTGCCGACGTCGGTGACCTGATGGCCCGAGGCCACCAGCCACCGCCTAACGTGCTCCTTCAGCTGGAAGCCGGCGTGGTCGGCACCGAGATGGATGCGCATGGACTCCCCTTCGAGGTGCGGGAGACGACCCTCGCAGGGCCGCCTCCCGCAGATTGTAGCGTATCGTGACGCGCCTCTTGGTCAGGCGGACAGGCCTTTCGCCACCGCCATGATCTCCTCGGCAGGGATCGGGCCGACACGGGTGACCACCGGCTCGGGCCCCGTGCAGTCCACCACGGTCGACGCCATCCCGTGGGCGGTCTCGCCGCCATCGAGCGCGACGTCGGCAGCGGCGATGATGCGCTCCTCAAGCTCGTCGAACGAACCCGGGGCCGGCCTGCCCGAGGTGTTGGCCGAGGTGGTGATTATCGCCGCCCCTGAGGCGCGGATGAGCTCCTGAACGAGCTGGTGGTCCGGCGAGCGAAGCGCGACCGTACCACGGTCATCGCGGAATTCCGGCGCCACGACGGCGGCCGCCTTCACCACGATGGTGAGCGCACCTGGCCAGAACGCTTTCGCCAAGTGGTGCGCGTACTCGGGTACATCCACACCGTAGGTGTCGAGAGCCGCCTCATCCTCGACGAGCCACGGCAGTGGCTTGTTCTTCGGCCGCATCTTGATGTCGATAATCTCCTGCGGTCCGAAACACGACGTAGCGGAAGCGCCGATCCCATACACGGTCTCGGTCGGGAACACCACGATGCCCCCGTCCCTCAAGATCGTGGCGGCGAGATTGACCACTTCCGCCGAGGGATTTTCCGGGTCGATGTGGATCACCTTGTTCATGGCTGCATCGCCCTGCCTTTCCGTGCGTAGACGATCCTGTCACGTCCGGTCAGGTCCTTGCGGACCGTTACACCCTCATATCCCTCTTCGAGCATACCAGCAGCATCCCGCACCCGGCCGGCATCCAGCTCGACAGCCAGACCGCCGCCGGGCCTGAGCCAGCCGAGCGCATCGCTTGCGATGCGGCGGAAGACATCGAGACCGTCGAGACCGCCGTCGAGCGCGAGGTGCGGCTCGAAGTCGAAAACCTCGGGGGGGAGGTCGGGGAGATCGGCGCTGGGCACGTACGGAGGATTGGACACGATGAAGTCGACGGCTCCGAGCAGCTCGCGTGGCAGCGGGTCGAAGAGATCTCCATGGACCACTTGTACCCTGTCGGGCACCCTCGCGTGAAGCGCGTTCCGACGAGCGGTGCCAACCGCCGCTGCCGCAATATCCACCGCCCACACGCGAGCGCCGGGATGCTCACTGGCGACCGAGAGGGCGATGCACCCAGAGCCCGTGCACAGATCGACGATCAACGGCTCGGGCACGCCTTTCGTCTGGTCGAGAACCACGTCCACGAGCACCTCAGTCTCGGGACGCGGGATGAAGATACCGGGCTCGCAGTGGATCACGATGTGGCGGAAGGGCATCTCGCCCGTGACGTACTGCAACGGCATGCCTTCGGCGCGGCGTGCTACGAGCGTGCGATAGCGCTCGCGCTCGCCGGGTGCGAGCGGGCGGTCGAAGTAGGCGTAGAGCTCCACCCGCGAGAGCCCTGTGGCCGAAGAAAGCAGCCATTCGGCAGAGCGGCGCGGGCACTCGTCACCCGAACGCTCCAGAAACCCGCAGGTCCACTCAAGCGCGTCTTTGACTGTCCAGACGCGCTCGGCCATCGGTTAGACCACCGCCGCCAGACGCTCGGCTCGGT
>Ga0208733_100288_pt1 | contig 24978 bp, 20 predicted proteins | sample SubbioR11Jul_8B1_FD_184816 | JGI IMG/M metagenome (GOLD analysis project Ga0208733, IMG submission 184816) | Serpentinite rock and fluid subsurface biosphere microbial communities from McLaughlin Reserve, California, USA - CR11Jul_8B1 (SPAdes) | ecosystem: Environmental > Terrestrial > Deep... | reverse complement strand
GGCAGACCTCCTCTATGAGGAGGAAAGGGCCAGGGTGGAGGAGCTGGAAAGAAAGTTGAAAAAGAAGATCGTAATCAAGGCCAAGTCCGGCTTCCACCAGGAACAGTTCAACATCATCGAAGTTTAATGGTCTCGTAAAAAGTCGTCTCACCGGTGAAAACCGGTGTCCAGAGAACTTATAATTACTTGAAAAGACTGGATTCCCCGATCAAGTCGGGGAATGACGATTATTAGGATTTTTCGACTTTTTACGAGACCATCAAGTTTAACACCCTCAGGTTTGCGAGGATCAGAGTCAGAGGGCTTGACTTTTGACATTCCCAAAAGATGGCGCCATCCATAAAAAAGTTGGCGTATTCAAATTCTGAATGCGCCTGCCTGCGGTAGGCAGGGATTTCGGAATGCGGAATTGAGACCATTTTAAAAATGAATGTGGACGCGACAGACTTCGCTTCTCTGCAAGTTCCAAGCGAAATCTGGTGGAGGCGGCGGGAATCGAACCCGCGTCCGAGAACCTTCCGACAGTGCTTCTACATGCTTAGCCTGTGTATTAAATTCGCTCTTCCAGTCTCCCGCAGGCAGGATCCCGGAAGAACTAGCTTATGGTGGTTCGCCCCTCATCTTATAAGCGTCGGAGAGGAACTATCCTGTATTTCTGACATCCACTTTCCGCCCTGCAGGAGAAAACGGAAGGGACGCTAGCTGCCCTTAGGCAGCCAGGGCATAATCGTAGTTGGTTGCGATTATGTTTAATCCCATTTGTTTAACGAGCCAATGGGACCTCGGCATGCCACCCTGACGTCAACGATCCCCGTCGAACCCTTTTCGCCCCCTTTCCATATCTCTTTGCATTTCCTTGCGTTTGAGTGTCTCCCGTTTATCAAAAAGTTTCTTTCCCTTTGCCAGCCCCAGCTCTACCTTCGCCTTCCCACTCGAAAAGTAGAGGCGGAGCGGGATGAGCGTAAATCCCTTCTCCTGAACCTTCCCGATGAGACGGCGGATCTCCTGTTTATGAAGGAGGAGCTTCCTCGTCCGCAACGGATCGGGGTTGTTCCGGTTTCCATGGGAATACGGGCTGATATGGGCATCCACGAGAAAAACCTCTCCATTTTTGATCGTCCCGTAACTATCCCCGAGGTTGACCTTACCCTCCCGGAGGGATTTTACCTCTGTCCCAAGCAGGCAGATTCCAGTTTCCAGGGAATCTTCAATCGAATAATGAAATCTCGCCTTCTTGTTCTGGCAGATCAGCTTTTCGCCCATCAGATACTATTTTAGTGGAAAAGGCGCTGAAAATCAATGATTCCGAAAAATGACCGGAGAAAATCTCCTGCCGTCGTCGGATCGGGAATCATCTCCGCCCCCAACGCATCCATCCAACCCTCATCCTGCCGTTGTAACTCAATGTCCTCTAACCGCGTCCCTCCCGCAAGCACATTATAGGTCAGATTCAAAACATGGTCCGACTCATGGTAGGGAAGATGTCGCTTGAGCAAATGCGGATGCTTATCAATCTGTTTGGCAAGTCCCAGCCGTTTCGCCATCAAATGAATCACACCAATCCCCCCACAGGCAATCCCTTTATGGCGATCATCCATCTCATATCCAATGTTGATCCCCTTGAACATCAGCCTCTGTTGGTTTTCCCAGTTTCTGCGCTCCAGACGTTTCTCAATTTTTCTCTTGCGCTTCCCAAGTATTTTGTGGTTTAATTTTTTCACTCAAAAAGCTCCTTTCTGATTGGCTATTGTTTTTTTGACAAAACTATAATAACCTCATCTGGAGGGCATTTCGAGTACTTTCTCACTTTCTCCCAAAATAATTACACTTGTTTAGGGATTAGTTCGCCCTTCGACAGGCTCAGGGTGAACGGGGTATGTAAAGAAGTGTTGGATTCACATAAGGAGGGAAGAAATGAGTGCGCCGAGCAAAGGATATGGGAAATTATTGAGAGTAAATCTTTCGAATGGTCAGGTGTCCAAAGAGGAGATCCCTGATTCCACCCAGAGGGATTTCCTGGGAGGGAGGGGATTCGCTATCAAACTTTTATGGGATGAGGTCAAGCGCATTGATCCCCTCTCCGAGAAGAACAAAATCATTTTTTCTACAGGGCCTTTGAGCGGGCAGTTGCTTCCGAGTGCAGGGAAGATGGTGATTGCCTCAAAGAGCCCCCTGACCGGCGGGTACGGGGATGGAAATATCGGGACGATGGCATCCGTCCATCTGAGAAAAGCAGGCTATGATGTGGTGGTGGTTGAAGGGAAATCGGAGAAACCCTGCGCCCTGCTCATCGAGGATGAAAACGTTAAGATGGTTGAAGCCTCCGAACTATGGGGGAAGGATACCTTTGAGGCTCAGGATCTCCTTGAGAAAAAGCACGGGAAGAATTCCGGGATCCTTCTCATCGGGCCTGCCGGAGAAAATTGCATCCCCATTTCAACCGTGATGTCCCAGCGAGGGAGAGCAGGGGGACGGCCTGGAATGGGCGCTGTGATGGGGTCAAAGCATTTGAAGGCCATCGTCATCAAGGGAACCGGAAATATTTCTAACTTTGACGATCCCAAACTGAGGGAGCTTGGGAAAAAAGGGTATGAAGAGATTAAAGGAAAGGAGAGTTTAGATTTCTGGATGCGCCAGGGGACGATGCAGGCGTTTGAATGGTGCAATGAGAACGGGTGCCTTCCGACTTATAATTTCAAAGAAGGGGTTTTTGAATTTTCAAAAGAGATGGATGGTTATATCTTAGAAAAGCTCCATGTTGATCGGAAGGGGTGTCCCATGTGCAGTATGCAATGCGGCCATGTGATCAAGGATTCCAAGGATCAACGGGCAGAACTGGATTACGAAAATGTCGGAATGCTCGGTCCCAATATCGGTTTAAAAAGCCTTCCTCAGGTGGCGTTGCTGAACCGAATGGCAGATGAATGGGGTTTGGATACGATTTCTCTGGGAAGCGGCATCGGTTTTCTCATGGAAGCCTCCGAGAGAGGATTGATCAAGGAGAAGATAGGATGGGGAGATTTTGAGGCGGCTCAAAAACTCGTTCAAGAAATTGGAAAGGGAGAAGGAACGGGAGCCTTGGTGTCCAAGGGAGTGAAAGCCGCTTCGGAGGCCATTGGGAAGGGGTCGCATCGCTGGGCCATGCATGTCAAGGGACTGGAGATCTCGGCCTACAACTGCCATGGCTGTCCCGGAATGGCCCTCTCTTTTGGAACGTCTCCGATCGGCGCCTCCCATAAGGATGCCTGGATCATTGCCTGGGAAATCTCGACGGATCGATTCTCCTATAGCAAAGAAAAAGTTCAAAAACTCATCGAGTTTCAGAGGATTCGGGGAGGATTTTTTGAATCCGCTACGGTCTGCCGGCTTCCCTGGGTCGAGGTCAATTTTGGCCTTCACTGGTATCCGGAATATCTTGAAGCGATCACGGGGAATCGCATGGCCTGGGACGATCTTTATAAAATCGGGGATCGCATCTATAACCTGATCCGGGCCTACTGGAAGAGAGAAATTTCTCAATTCGGCCGAACGTGGGATTACCCGCCTGATCGCTGGTTTGAAGAGCCTCACTCCCAGGGAAAGATGAAAGGGGTGAAGATCGATAGAGAAAAGTATGAACAGATGCTTTCCTGGTATTATGAACTTCGCGGCTGGGATCAAAACGGGATACCTCTCCAGGCGACGCTTGACCAGTATGACCTGAAGGAGGTTGCTAAGTCCATCGATTCATAAATACGCTAACGTATTTATTTACTCAGGACTTAGTGCTGAGTGAGCAATTATTTCAATTCGCAGCATGAGGATACGTGATCGTATTTGCGAATCGAAGCACTAAGGAGATATCGGAAAAAGTTGGCTGAGCTCAAGTTTTTGGGTTACCTGGCAGATCTTGTGGGGACAAGGAAAAAAGAGGTGAATTTAGAGAAGCCCATTCCTTTAAGGGCAATGCTGCCCTCTCCTTTTCCGGAAATGAATATCATCATTCTCATCAATGAAAAAGTGGGCAGTCTCGACAGCTCGATTAAGAACGAAGACTCCGTGGTCTTGATGCCCATTCTATCAGGAGGATAACTCCTGTCCTTCTCCTTTCACAAAGCTTCAGGTTCTCAACAATATCGAATCACCCCCAAACATTAAGTTTACGGATTTCCTGCATTTTGGCCGGCACGCGCCCTGCAAGACGGGGGCATGGGGCACAATATAAAAGGAAACTACCTTGCCGGGAAGCCCCGCCCTTTAGGGCCGGAAGCTTCATAATAAACATTCCTAAATTTTTGAATTTCATGTAAAATAAGGTTCATTGACAGGAGGGGGAAGGTATGGAAAAAGGAATCAACATAGAAGCCCTGGAAAAAAGGATTGTGGAACTTGAGGAGAGTTTGAAAGAGTATGAACAGAAAGGCGCGGAGAAGCATCTTCGGGAGATGGCGAGGCGCTTCGAGAAAATTGCCGAGATGGGAGACGATGGGATCATCGTCTTCGATGAAGAATCCCGTATCGAATTTGCCAACCAGATGGCGGCTGAGATCCTGGGTATCCCTAAAAATCAGATCATCAGACGGGAATTTTTCTCTCTGATCGGCAAGAGGGATGAGGAATTCCTCGAGGAGATGGTGATGCGCGGAGAAGGCATGGGCCAGAAAGTCTGTATTGAGATGCCCATTACGACTCCACAAGGCCACATCAAAGAGACTGAAGTCTGTATTGCTCCCACCCGCTCGGAGGAGGGCTGGATCAAGACCTACGCTTACATCAGAGACATCACGGAACGAAAGAGATTTGAAAAGGAACTCAAAGAATCGGAGGAAAAGTTTAGAAACCTCTTCGAAAGGGTCCAGCACGGCCTTTTCATCAGCACTAGAGAGGGTCGGTTTCTTGACTGTAATCAAGCCCTGGCAGAGATGGCAGGCTACGATGATAAAGATGAATTCTTGAAGATCGATATTCCAAGAGACCTTTATGTTAACAAGGAAGATCGCAGGAAATTTCAGAAGTTGATTGAAGAGCAGGGGTTTGTAAAAGATCTGGAGGTGGAGTTTAAAAAGAAGAGCGGTGAGAAGATTACCGTTCTCCTCACCGCCAATGTCAAAAGGGACGAGAAGGGTGAGGTTATCGGATACGAAGGGCTCAATATCGACATCTCCGACCGGAAGAGGATGGAGAGGGAACTAAAAGAAGCCAATGAATTCTTCATGAATCTGATCGAGAGTTCAGTGGATGGGATCATCGCCGCTGATATGAAGGGCAACATCATCATCTTTAATAAAGGGGCGGAGACATTGACAGGTTACACTGCGGAAGAAATGATCGGAAAGATACACATCACTCAGGTCTACCCTGAAGGCGTTGCCAGGGAGATCATGAAAAAACTCCGGAGCCCCGAATACGGGGGGACAGGAAAGTTTACCCCCACCCAGCTCAATGTCGTCAACAAAAACGGGGAGGAGATTCCCATTCAACTTTCAGCCGCTCTCATCTACGATGGGGCAGGCAAGGAGGTGGCCAGCGTAGGAATTTTTACCGATCTGAGATCCCGCCTGAAGATGGAGAAAGAGATCCAGGAGATCCAGCAGGCCCTTCTCCAATCCGAAAAACTGGCGGCCATGGGAAGGCTCACCTCCCAGATCGCCCATGAATTGAACAATCCCATCTACGGCATTATGAACACCCTGGATCTCCTTAAAACCGAAATTCCTCCGGAGAGCAAGCGGCGAAGGATCCTCGAACTTTCCCTCTCCGAAACCCACAGGCTTGCCGAGATGCTTCGAAATATGCTCAGCTTCTCAAAGCCCGAAGAGGAAGCGCGGCGACCCGTCAATCTGAACGAATTGCTGGAGGGAATCCTTTTGATGGTTGATAAACAGATGCAGGAGGCCAATGTCAAGGTAAAAACCTACTTCGACGGGAAAATTCCGCAAGTGATGGCTTCGACGAACCAGATGAGGCAGGTGATGCTCAATATGTTTAAGAATGCCAAGGAGGCGATGCCGAAGGGCGGGATCCTTACCGTTGGAACAGGAAGAGAAAAGAATAAGGTCTTGATCCATATCCGGGACACAGGCATGGGGATTCCGGATGAGAGCAGAGACAAGATTTTTGAGGCCTTTTTTACGACCAAACAGAAAGTGAAGGGGGTGGGGCTTGGCCTTTCGGTCTGTTACGGAATTATCAAGAGTCATGGCGGGGAGATCAAGGTCGAAAGCGAAGAAGGAAAAGGCGCCTATTTCACCATCCGCCTCCCCATTTAAGTAGAGTAGGTGGTCCTTCGAATTTTAAGAAAGATTTCGTGAATTCCACTAATGATAACGAATTTCACGAACAAAACACATTCGTGTCATTTGCTGTCATTCGTGCTATTCGTTTCTACTTTCTAAGACAATGAATCACGGAGATTGGGTCAAAAAGGAATTCCGGAAATTAAGTCGCTCTCTGGGTTTTAGATACATCCCGGATGAGGAGATAGAGAACCGTCTCAACAGGGTCAGGGATGGAATGAAGAAACAGGAGATCGAGGCGCTCCTCGTTGTTCAGAAAATGGATTTCTATTATCTCTCAGGAACAACCCAGGACGGTTTTCTCTTCTTACCTCTGGAAGGGAAACCTCTGCTCATGATCAAAAGGGTGTTGGAACGGGCCAAGGTGGAATCGCCTTTGGAGGATGTGGTTTTATTGAAATCGATCCATGATGTTCCATCGCTCATTCGGAAGCATTGGAGAAAACTCCCTCAAAATCTAGGTCTGGAGTTTGATCTCCTTCCGGTGAGGGACTATTTCAAATTTCAGGAGCTTTTTCCAGGCGCAAGATTGATGGATGGTTCCCTTGTTTTCCAGGGGGCTCGCAAGATAAAATCGCCTTTCGAAATCGATTTGATGAGAAAGGCAGGAGAGATCGGAAAGAAAGTTTATGAGGAAGCAACAAAAATCCTCAAAGAGGGAATGACGGAGATCGAGTTCGGGGGTCTTCTGGAGGCAGTTGCAAAGAGATACGGCCATGAAGGGCTTCTCAGGGTGAGGTCGCTTAATTACGAAGCTTACACCTGGCATGTTCTGAGCGGTTCCAATGGGGGAATCGTGAGCCAGTCGGATTCTCCAATGGGCGGGCTCGGGCTCTCTCCTGCCTTTCCGGTTGGAGCAAGCATGAGAAAGATGAAGGCCCGTGAGCCCATCCTGGTTGACTTCGGGACCTGTTTTCACGGTTATCAGGCAGACGAGACCCGTATGTTTTCCATTGGAAAAATGAAAAAGAAATTTATCGATGCTTTTAAGGCCTGCCGGGAGATACATGATGCTGTCCTCGATGAGGTTCGACCAGGAGCGGATGGCGAGGCAATCTTTATGAAGACTCTAATACTGGCAAAAAAGCTGGGTTACGAAAGAAGTTTCTTGGGACCCCCAGGACTTCAGACACGTTTCATCGGACATGGAATAGGACTGGAGCTGAATGAATTGCCTTTCATCGCCCAGGGCCATTCTTATCCTCTCGAAGAAGGGATGACCTTTGCTCTGGAGCCGAAAATCGTCTTTCCCGGAGAGGGAGCGGTAGGACTTGAAAATACGGTGGTGGTCACGAAGGACAGCTACGAAATCCTAACCCCAGTTGAACAAGGAATATTTCAGGTGTGATGGTCTCGTAAAAAGTCGAAAAATCCTAATGATCGTCATTCCGGCGAAAGCCGGAATCCAGTAATCTAAGATACTTATGAAAACACTGGACATCGGTTTTTCCCGCGTTTCGCGGGATGAGACGACTTTTTACGAGGCCATCAATAATGTCTGCGAAACCGGGAATCCATAACGTTCTGACATGACTGGACTCCCGCTGGAGTTTACTTCGTAATTGATACGGGGCGGGAGTGATAAATTGGAAATTATTAGAGGTTCCCGAATATCTTAGATTGCCACTCTCAGTGCTTCTTGCGCCTCGCGGGGCAACTGTACAGGAACGAAAAAGGACTGGGGGTAAAGATAATCTTGACCTGATTCATCGATTACCCTGAGGTAACCTTCTTTTTCTGCCCCTTCGTCCGGCAGAACCTTGTAGATCTTACGCTTTTCTAAATCGTCACAGTCCTTGTTCTCAACGCAAAGCGCAACTACCTGTTCTTTCTTTTCTTTTTTCATAGCTTTAATCCAGTATAAGCCTAACGATTTAAATCGGCGGTGGCTGTAAGCCATCCCTGCCTGCCGGCAGGCAGGCGCTGGAGTATTTTGTTATGCCGCCACTGTATGAACGTCAGATGGAAGCCTACTAAGAATCAGTTCTTTTAATTGGATTTTCTTGCTGGCGTTATCAATATCAATACCTACCAAGTTGCCTTCGACGTCGTAATCAAGCACAACACCTTCAGAAATTTCTTTGCTCTCTACACTCGTTTTCTCTGGGAGATCGATATACAAGGAATCGGTCTCCGGGTAATAGTTGAGTTTCATACCTTGTACCTCCTGCCTGGAAAAGCGTGTGAATTGTTTTCTTATCTTCCAAAGTTATTACTCGCAACACACGGCCTTCAAGCTCTTCGATTATACCCCAAAATCGAAAACGGTTATGCTCCTGAGATCCGACTTTGAGCGGGTTCTCGATTACTCGAATACACCATTCCCTCTTTAGATATGGGCGTTTCCTCAAAACCTCCTTCTCAAAATATTCTGTAAATCTGTATTCGCCCATTAAATTTTTTCTCCATTATTATAGGCCGAACATTTATTTTTATGCTGATTCTATATTTTCCTAAATTCTCAGCCAGTAAAGGCTCTCTTCTACTCAAAAGGATTAAATTTCATGGTATCTTTTCCAGAAAAGATAGTTTTAAACAATATTATATAGAATTGAGATGATTTAAGGGTGAATTATTCATCGGGGTTGAAACTTATCTCCATTAGTCTCTTAGAAATAAAATTGTGCGAGAAATGGCAACAAAATTTTAGTGATCGAGCGGGGTCTAAATCCGAAGCACGAAATCCGGGCGAAGCGTCCAGCAGGACCAATTCGAAACAATTTCTAATGTTCAAAATCCGAAACATCAAGACCTTTGTGTTTTAGTCATTTGAACATTTGGATTTCGGATTTGTTTCGGATTGGTCCTAAGAGGACGCTTCGCCCGATATTCGGATTTCGGATTTTTGAAACCCCCAAAACTTCTTTGGTTCTGGCTATGCCAGGTTAAGATTTTGCACTTAGAATATACCCCTTTTTTTAAAATTAGGGAAGGGAAAGTTTCAGGAAGAAATGGAGATTCTCAATACCGAAAACCATTTTCTTTCTCACTTAAACTCCATAAACTGGTTTTTGGGGGCTGAACAGACCGGACAGGTTTCGGGACAGATTCCGTCCGCCACATAACCGCACACCTGGCATACATAATAAATGGTCTCCCGCTCTCCGATCAGGTGGTTGATCGCCATTTTGTATAGCCTGGCGTGGCCCTCTTCAACATCTCTGGCATTGGAAAAGGTCATCGATGATGCAGTGTCCCCTTTTTCCTCCGCAAGCTCGACAAAATTTTCATAGGCCACACCTGCAATGCTTGTCTCCGACTGGAAACTTTCTTTAAGATTGGTATCGGTGTCTTTGATTTCCCTGAGCATCCGGAGGGCACGCTCGCCATGAATCTCTTCGCTGAAAGCGATGACGCGGAAGAGCTTTGCCATTTGAGGAAGCTCTTCCTGGTCCGCCTTCTTGGCAAAGGTTTTTAATCGGAGCGCCGCCTTTGCCTCCGCCTCATACGCTTTATGAAAAGCCTCTCTGAGCTTCTCGTCCATATGTCCTCCCGATCAATCATAGACGGTCTGTAATTAAGTAACTTTTAGGGTGTGTTATTGTACAGACTGTATCACAAAAAGGGAAAATGTCGAATCCCATTAATAAAAACGGAGGTATCGGGTTGAGTCCAGTGACCACATTATGTAGTATCTTAGCATGGAGGATTATCCTGGCACCCTGGCACAGTTCGAGGAACAGTTCACGAGTGAAGTTGCTTGCCTGGAGTATCTGGCTTCGCTGCGTTGGCCGGGTGGCTTTGTATGCCACAATATATAGGGGGTACTGGAACCAACCCGATACCCCACTATTATTAATTTTTCAGTCACACTTTGCAATCCCAACTGTCTAAATTGTAAAAGGCCCAAAAAGGAGGATTTCAGAAAGATGGAATCAGATATTGATAAACTGGTTGAGTTGGCGGTTATTGGAGAAAAGAAGGCTCTCGAAAATCTTATCAAGTGTATTCAAGATCGTGTATACAAGCTTGCACTACGGATGCTTGCACACCCTGAAGACGCTGAAGACGCAGCCCAGGAAATTCTGATAAAGGTCATCACCCATCTAAGCAGTTTTCGTAAAGAGAGTGCGTTTATGACATGGGTATATCGTATCTCGGCCAACCACCTGCTGACTACACGCAAACGGCGCGCTGAACTCTTGGAGATCAATTTTGAACAATGTCAGAAGCAGATTGACAAAGGGTTTGCAGATACATGGCATCCATCCGTCTCAGAGGCCGAGCAGAAACTTATTGTAGAGGAGTTAAGACTAAACTGTCTTCAGGCATTGTTGCAGTGTCTGGATCGCAACCTTCGAATGGCATATGCACTGGGCGAAATATTTGAAGTTAAGAGTAATGAGGGCGCTTATATATTAGATATTACACCTGAAGCGTTTCGTCAGCGCCTTTCGCGTGCCAGAAAGCTTATTCGAAAATTTATGCAAAAAAATTGTGGTCTTATAAATTTAGAAAATCCCTGCCATTGCAAGCGTTTGGCCCCTTCTGCAGTTAAAACCGGATGGGTCAACCCTAAAAAATTAATATTTGCAAATCATAAACGTAAACATCAGACTGATGATTTTGATGAATCGTATCTTCATGATCTGGATGAGCTTAACCGGGTCGCCACCCTCTTTCGGAGCCATCCTGATTATGCCGTACCGGAAACGTTCATTGGAAACATAAAAGAGATGCTGGATTCAGGCAGATTTAAATTGCTTCAATAACATTAGTAAGCAATCCGTATGAAATTTTTTTATAGTTGAAATCACAATAAGTTGATTTGGGAGGAAACAACAAAATGAACACAGAATTATTAGCGCCTTGCGGTCTATATTGTGGCGTTTGCGGCGTTTATATGGCAAGTCGCGACAATAATCAAAAACTAAAAGATAAATTAGCCAATGCTTATGGTGTTACCCCTGAACAAATAGCCTGTAAAGGCTGTTTATCAAACGAAAATTTTGTATACTGCCAAACATGTGGTATTCGAGCGTGTGTCATGGAGAAAAAATATGAAGGCTGCCATCAATGTAAAGAGTTTCCTTGTAAATTAATTAATGAATTTCCCGTTCCTGTTGGTAAAAAAGTTATACTCCGCTCTGTTCCTGATAGAAAAAAGTTGGGTTCTGAAAAGTGGTTGGAAGCAGAGGAAAATCGTTACAGATGCCCCCATTGTAGTGCCCAGCTCTTTCGCGGCGCCAAGCGCTGTGGGAGTTGTAAGGAGTTAGTCGAGATAGATTAAAAAAGGGGTTAAAAAAGGCCATAACAAGACAAATTCAGCCGACGCTAAAAAGCAGCGCGGCTGATTTGCAACGTTAGGTATGGAAATATCTGGAGGTAAGACAAATGGCAAAATCAAAAAGAGAACTTCTGGGAGTGTAAAGGAACCTTAAATAATAATAGAATATTGGACTTCCTTCCTTAAATCGTTATATTTGTAATCAGGAGGATGCGGAAATGGATCCATTAAGAATAACCATAGGTGAACTTCTGGAAGGGGTGGCTTCGAGATTCCCGGAGAATGAGGCTCTGGTTGATGTCTCAAAAGGGGTGCGATTAACCTACAAAGAATTTTTAAATCGTGTCAACCAACTCGCCAAGGGTTTTTTAAAACTCGGTTTGAAGAAAGGAGACCACCTGGCCCTCTGGGCCCCCAACCGCTGGGAATGGATCGTCACACAGTTTGCAGCGGCAAAGATCGGTGTCGTCTTAATCAGCGTCGATACCAATTACCAGCTCCAGCAACTTGAATATCTCCTCAAGCAATCGGATTCAAGAGCTCTCGTCGTGACCGAAGGGTTGAAGGGATCTGAGTATGTAGAGATCATCCGTCAGCTCCTTCCGGAGATTGGAGGCGCTTCCCAGGGACCATTAAACTCTTCGGCGCCTCCCGAGCTGAAACACCTCATCCTCATATCAGATCGAAGATTGGACGGCATGCTCAACTGGAGGGAAGTCTCTGAGATGGGCAGGGAGGTCTCCGATAAGGTTCTGGCTGAACAACAGCGATCCTGTCATGACGAAGATGTCATCACGCTCCTCTACACCTCAGGGACGACCGGAGCCCCCAAGGGAGTGATGTCCATGCATTTTGGAATTATCAATACATCCCTTGCCAGTGCGGAGATCCAGAAACTCACCGAGAAAGACAGGCTCTGTCTCTCCGTGCCTCTTTCCCATATGTTCGGATGCGTTTGTGTTACCCTTGCGACTATCATCAAAGGAGCGACACTTATCCTTCCTTCCGAAACCTTTGAACCGGGAAAGATTCTCGAAGCCATTGAAAAGGAGCGCTGTACCGCCATCTACGGCTCGCCGACAGCTTTCATCAGTCTGATGGAGCACCCGAAATATGCCCCGTCCAATATCCGCTCCCTTCGAACCGGAATCATGGGAGGCGCTCAGTGCCCTCTGGAAGTGATGAAAAGGGTGGTCGGAGAAATGGGGGTGAGGGAAATCATTCTCGGTTATGGACTAACGGAGTCTTCTTCCTGGATTACAGAAACAAGACCTGATGATCCGTTGGAATTGCGTGTCTCGACCGTGGGGAGACCCCTTCCCAATGTCGAGGTGAAAATTATGGATCCCAAGACCGGAGAGGAGGTTCCAACGGGAATCGCAGGAGAACTCTGTGCCCGGGGATTCAATATGAAGGGTTACTACAAAATGCCCGCAGCTACGGAGAAGGCCATTGATCGGGAAGGTTGGCTCCATTCCGGCGATCTCGGCACGATGGATGCAAAGGGTTATATAAGGATGACAGGAAGATTGAAAGAGGTCATCCAAAAAGGAGCAGAGACGATCTATCCTTCGGAGATCGAAGAAGTCTTGTTTGCCTTTCCGGGAATATCGAATGCCCAGGTGTTTGGAGTTCCTGATAAAGCGTTAGGAGAAGAGATTGCGGTCTGGATTAAGCTGGAGGAGGGAGCTTCGACCTCTGAAGAGGAGATTCTAAAGTATGCCAGAGAAAAACTTCCGGATTCCCATCTGCCCCGATACATAAAATTCGTAAAAGAGTATCCAATGACCCCATTGGGAAAAGTCCAGAAGTTCAAGATGAGAGAGATGGCTGTCAAAGAATATGGACTGTGAAACGGGACGTTATTTTCTATTTTAGTTTTTCTACGGATTCGGTTTGAATGGGACCTTCATTCGGTGAGATCAATTTAGGGAGATAACGAAGATTAAAGTAGTGATTGTGTATTTGCAAAATAGAAAACGACGTCCCCTCCTATCCCAGGTTAGGAGCAGGCCAAATCTTTTCAGAACATATCAAGCGAGTGCACTTATGAAATCCCAGGTTCATCGGTAGGTAGAAGAAAGGCCGCACCCTGGGTTTGGTCATAATCCTGCGCCATATCCCCTGCCATGAATAGACGCGACTCCATACCGATCGCATGCCCCAATGGAGTTGTCTTGGAGTCATGTTCTTCGGCATAAAAGTGACTGTTCCTTCGTCATAATCGCGCCAGTTGTGACTGAGCATGCGGTTCTGGGTTTTCATTTGATCAAAAAGCATGGTGTCAGGCTTGGGGGTGAGAATCAATGTAAAGGCTGTCTCCAACCGGTTTTCCATCACAAAGTCAACGATCTGATCAAAGACCTCCGGGGTGTCTTCGCCAAAGCCAACAATAAAGGTGCCCATCACTCCGATTTCGCGTTCATGAAGACGCTTGATACATTCAGCATATTCAGCCGTTTTATTTGGAAACTTATGCATATGATCAATATTCGCCTGGGAAAGTGATTCAAAGCCGATGTTTACGCCTAAGCAGCCTGAATCGGCCAAAAGATCGACCAGTTTATCATCCCGCATGAGATTGAAACTTGCATGGCCGAACCACCTGAGGTCGCATTCCTTGAAGACGTTAAGCACGGCGCGGGCATGGCCAAGATCTGAGATAAAATTGGAGTCCATCACATAGAGAAGCCGTCTTTCCACAAAATAGGGGATGTCAGGGTGCCAGTGTCGAGCCAACCACTTCTTCCATCGCGTCTGCGGCGGCCTTGGTCCGAATAAAACCATCAATTCCCTTTTAATGGCTTCGGGCGGGCGAACCCTGAATCTTGTGCCAAAAAAATTCTGCACACCGCAAAAAAAGCAACCCACGGAACAGCCCCGTGTGGTCTCAATGATTTGACCCGGATAGTAGAATTTTTTATTGAACAAGTCGCGCCTCATAGGAGGAAGCTCGGCAAGGTTCACTTCCTGGCCGAAATACTTTTTCTTAAGCGATCCTTTGACAAAGTCGTCGAGAATCTCCCTCCACACTGCTTCGGCCTCACCCACAATGACAGAATCGGCATGCATTAATGCTTCATCAGGAAGCGCGGTCACATGCATACCGCCCAATATGACTTTCGTCCCCTCAGAGCGCAGACGGTCAGCAATAACGTAACCGTTTGGCATGTGATGGGTCAGGCCAACGATGAGCGCCAAGTCCCCTTTTTTCCCATAGGGAATCGGTTCGTTGGCCTCGTCAACAAGCTGAATATGAAATTGATCAGGGGTCAGAGCAGAGATCATTCCAAGACCAATGGCGGGATATCCTAAAAGTGGCAATCTTATTCCAAAAGCTTTATTGCGGACTTTTGAACCTGTAGCAGCCGCTATCAGCAGCAGGGCGGGCCTTCTTGAGACCTCCCCTCTGACTGAACTATCGGAACCACTCCGGTTCAATCCTTTTTGGACATTATTGGAGATCGTTATCACTTTGATCGCTTTCTATGGGAGAGTCCAGGTCATCTTCAAGGAAATAATTCTTTATGTTGGGTTCGGGTATGGATTGTCAAGAACAATAAATGGGTCTTTCCCACTTTACCCCGTTAGAAATAATGAACCGCTGGAATTTCTAACGGGGTTTACTCGCCAATTAGGGTGGCCGGAGGCTCTCATGGTAGATTTTCCTCCCTAAAAGAGGTGGATTCTCCATGACCCAACCTTCTTTAGGCAAAATCCAGAAATTTAAGATGAAAGAGATTGCTACAAAAGAGTTCGGGCTGGAGTAAAGTTGTTGAAATGAAGGAAATAGAACACAAAATTAATCCTTATTATAAATGAAGGGCAAATAAAATGGCATTGCGCACCTGGTCCATCTTTTCAGAGGAAAGTGTTGTAATTCGTGATCCTATTTTTCCTTTAGATACCGTTTGAATGTGATCACAATTTACAGCACAGTCTTTTGGCATGCCCTCCTCTTTGGATAGAAATACTTCGCTGGGGATATCTCTTATTGTTGAGGTAATGGGCGCCACTGTGACCTCTCCGAGGTATTCAAGGATGGAATCACGGGTCAGAATCAAAACAGGACGATTTTTATCAGGCGACTGAAACTTATACCATCTGATTTCACCTCTCTTCATTCATCCCCCCAATCTTGCTCTTTTTCCCACACACTAAATTCTTTTTTGTTTTCAGGATGTGCTCCATATCCTTGCCTATGTTTCTGTTCAAGGCTGCTCGCATGAAGTCTTTTAAGGGCATCCCTCAGTGCGGCACGCGTAAATGCCGACCGGGTTGTTTTAAGACTCTTGGCGGCTTTATCAATTGATTCGATCAATTGATCATCAATGGTCATCTGCACTGTCCGCATATTATCCTCCAAACAATGTATATTTAAATAGCTATTATAGTCCACATAAGAACCCATGTCAATAATCAGTTGATATTTTTTGTTTTGCTGGGAGCAAATCTTGATGGTCTCGTAAAAAGTCGTCATTCCCGTGCTTGCGCGCCAGAGCGCTTCAGCGCGCAGGCGTGAAAACGGGAATCCAGAGAACTCTAACTACTTAAAAATACTGGATTCCTGCTTGCGCAGAAATGACTGATGATGGGGTTTTCAGACTTTTTACGAATTCATCAATCTTAAATAAAGGTTTTAAAAATTATCAATTAAATCAATTAATTAGTGTCTGTCCATAAATGTATCTTTTCCGTCATGTCGGACTTGAGGAGCCTGCCCCGTACTGGCTACGGGGTCATCCAGACGTCGTCCCAATGAAAGTCGGGAACCATCTCAAAGACTGGGTCCCGGTTTTCACCGGGAACCCTGGATTCCGGCTGGAGTTTATCCCGATGAAAATCGGGGCCGGAATGACGTTTCTATTTGAGAATGGCAGCTTATAAACAGACTTTAATTATCAAAAATATAAAATATATGTAACCCCTCAGTTATGAAGGATAAATGCTTTGTCGAATATGTAACTCAGGGCCCTGCCGCAGGAGCCCTGATGAATCAGCCCTGAAGGGCTGAGTTACAGGTTGTGGTAAACTTAAGCAAACCATAACTGAGGGATTACCCGTCCCGAGAAATTTTTCTGGACAAAATTTTACTTGACAAACTATAAATTCTATAGTAATGGTAAAAACTATAAAATCTATAAAAGGAGTAAATTATGGAAATTCTAACCGTATCGCAGGCGAGTAAGTATTGTAAGGTTTCTTCTAAGACTATCATTAACTGGATCGAGGCAGGCCATCTAAAGGCATATAAGACCGTTGGGGGGCATCGAAGGATTAAGCAGGAGGATATGGATCAATTCCTCAGAGACAAAGGGATGCCTTTGCCGGAGGAACCCAAGGGAGAGGAGAGGAAGAAAATCCTTGTGGTGGATGACGATAAGATTATTGTTGAGACGATTGTCCAGGCCCTTGAAGAGGATGAGTATGGATATGAGATGATCTCCGCTTCGGATGGTTTTGAAGCTGGCCTTCAGGTAAGCCACTTCAAACCGGACCTCCTGATCCTCGATATCATGATGCCGGATATCAATGGATATGAGGTCTGTCAGAAGATCAAATTGAACCCTGATACAAAAGATATCAAGATTATTGTCCTCTCCGCCTATCTCAATGATGAGGCTTTCAAGCAGATGAAAGAGTATGGAGCGGAGGCGTGTTTTTCAAAACCCCTTCCGCTGGAGCAGTTGAAATATGAGGTGGCCAAATTGCTTGGGCTGAAGAAGTGATCCGTTTAACAATCTCCCATATCTGTTTTATAATTATAAGGAGAATCCTATGAAGTTAGAAGAGAGTTTAAAGAGTAAAAGATTTATCGTGACCTCTGAGATTCAACCCCCCATCGGGACAGGGGTTCAGGACCTTGTTCGAAATATTGACAAGATTCGGGGAAGGATTGATGCCCTGACCGTTCCCGAACTGAAGATTGAAGGGTTGGTGACAGACACGATGGGCACCTGCCGTGCATTAAAGGATCAGAAATTTGATCCCATCCTTCAGACCACCTGCAGGGAAAAGACCCGGATCGATATCCAGGATCATCTAATCAAAGCCTCAGAGGCGGGAATCGAGAACATCCTCGCATTCACGGAAGATTATCGTATCACTGGGGATAGTCTCCAGGAGATCATGTTCTTCCATGTCGATTCAGGGAAGCTCTTCTCCGTGGTCGAGAACCTCCAGGAAGGCCATGATATCGCAGGCAGGGAGCTCCTTGTAAAACCAAAGTTTTGTGTTGGATCAGGGATCGATTCGAGCTGGGGGAAGAAGGTTCCAGACATGGAGTTAAAAGAGATGGAGGAGCTGGCTGGACTGGGAACCCAGTATTTTCTGACCACACCGGTCTTCGATCTCGATTCCTTTAATCAATTTATGAACCGAGTCGGACCGATTCGAATTCCAGTGATTGCTGAAATCATCCTTGTCAGATCCGCAGAGATGGGACTCTTTTTGAATAAACATGTGAAACCGGGAATGGTGCCGAACCATATCATTGAGAAATTGGCGAAATCTCCGGACAAGGAGAAGGCCAGCATTGAGATCGTAAGCGATCTGGTCAAAGGGCTGAAGGACCTTTGCCAGGGAGTCCATTTCATTCCCATCGGAGCAGAGGACCGGATTTCAAAATACCTCGATGCATTGAAGCTTTGATGCAGCTCGATATCAATGTGGGATCCTAATAGGTGCTTGGCATAATCACCAAATTCCAAGCACCAATAACCAAATAAGCTCCAATGACCAATACCCAAACGATGAGTATAGGCCGTTGAGTTTAGTTTGGTGATTTGGACATTGGTTATTGGGATTTATTTGGAGTTTGGAATTTGGTGATTGGGATTTCAACTATCCCGTTTTATTCTAAACGAAAAGATATTTTAACATTAGAGAGGTTGAGTATGGCAGGTAAGATTGGCGCTGCCTTAGTCGTGGGGGGAGGGATCGCCGGGGTGCAAGCCGCTCTCGATTTGGCCAATTCCGGAATCCGGGTCTATCTTTTAGAGCGGACCCCGGCGATCGGCGGGAAGATGGCTCAACTCGATAAGACCTTCCCCACCAATGATTGCGCCATGTGTATCGTCTCTCCAAAATTAGTGGAGGCAGGCCGCCACCTCAATATCGAGATCATTACCAATGCGGAGTTGGTCTCTCTCGAAGGAGGGGCCGGACAGTTCAAGGCAACGGTTCGAAGACACCCGCGCTATGTGGACATGAGCAAGTGCACCAGTTGTAACGACTGCACTGAGGTCTGCCCCATCTTCCTTCCAAATGAGTTCAACGAAGGTCTCGATCAGAGAAGGGCAATTTATAGGCCTTATCCTCAGGCTGTTCCCAATACGTTCCTTGTTACCAAAAGGGGAACGAGTCTCTGTAAGTCCACCTGCCCTGCGGAGACAAGTGCCCAGGGCTATGTTGCCCTCATTCAGGCCGGCCGGTATAAAGAGGCGCTCGATGTGGTCAAAGAGTATAATCCTTTTCCTGCCTCGGTAGGGCGTGTTTGTAACCATCCTTGTGAAGAGAAATGCAATCGGGGAAAACTGGACACGCCGGTTTCCATCTGCGCTCTGAAGCGATTCGCGGCTGACTGGGTCTATGAGCATCGGGAGGAGTTAAAGGGAAAAGAAGACACGATTCACGATCCACGATCCACGATCCACGATGACAAAGAACAAGAGAGACCCAGAGCAAAGGTGGCCATCATCGGGGGAGGACCTGCAGGATTAAGTTGCGCCCACCAGCTCTCACGGATGGGCTATCAAGCCACGATCTTTGAAGCCCTTCCGGTGGCAGGCGGGATGATGAGGGTGGGTATCCCTTCCTACCGATTGCCAAGGGATGTTCTTCAGAGAGAGATCGATGAGATTATCCATCATCCGAATGTTGAATTGAAATTAAATGCTCCCGTCCGAAATATAAACAGCCTCTTCGACGCGGGTTATTCTGCCGTTTTTCTGGCGATGGGCGCCCATGAGGCGCAGAAACTTGGAATTCCTGGGGAGGAAGCGCTGGGTGTTCATCACGGCGTTCCCTTTTTGCAGGGCGTCAGTTTAGCAGAGAGATATGGCGTCACAGAGGGATTGGAAGACCGGTTCATCATTGCCTTTGGAATTCCGATTGCCCCCAGAGTGGGGGAAAAGACGGTTGTGATCGGCGGCGGAAATGTGGCCATCGATGCGGCAAGGACAGCCCTGCGATTGGGCGCCAAAGAAGTGAGCATCCTCTACCGTCGGTCACGGGATGAGATGCCTGCCAATTTATGGGAAATCGAGGCTGCGGAAAAGGAAGGAATTGAGATTCAGATTCTCACCGCTCCCGTCGAGGTGGTCGTTGGAGACGGTCATGTCAAGGGCGTCAAATGCGTGAAGATGGAATTGGGAGAGCCCGATTCATCAGGGCGAAGAAGGCCCATCCCCATCAAAGGTTCGGAACTTGTCGTTCCTGCGGATACGATGATCGCCGCAGTTGCCCAGGCCCCGGAAATCTCATTCCTCGATGAGACCCATGGCCTCGAAGTCACACCCAAGGGGACTTTTGCTATTGATGAACTGACCTTAACCACAAACCGGCCGGGCATCTTCGCAGGAGGAGATGTGGCCAGGGGACCCTGGATATTGATTCAGGCCATTGCGGATGGCCGGCGGGGAGCCCTCTCCATCGATCGTTATCTGAGAGGTGTTCCTCTTCTTACTCCAAGGGAACAGATCCCTCTTCCTGTGGTTGATCTATCTCGTGAAGAGATTGATCAGATGGTTGAGGAGGGGAAAGTCGATTTGTCACCCAGGACAAAAAATCCTGAATTACCGGAGGAAGAGAGAGTCAGAAATTTTAGAGAGGTGGAACTGGTTTTCACTGAAAAACAGGCAAAGCAGGAAGCGGATCGCTGTCTTGCCTGCGGGATCTGTTCGGAATGTCATCTCTGCGTCCATGTCTGTAAACGTGAAGCGATCGACCATCAGCAGGCGGATGTTCTTGAAGAGTTGGAAGTGGGTTCTGTCATTCTTTCTCCCGGCTACTCCCTCTACAATCCCGAACTTTCACCCGAGCTGGGCTATGGCCGTTATCCCAATGTGGTGACGAGCATGGAGTTTGAGAGAATGCTCAGCGCCTCCGGCCCATGGGGCGGCCATGTCACACGGCGCTCTTCAGACCATCAGGAACCTAAAAAGATTGCTTTCCTTCAATGCGTGGGATCGAGGGAGAAGGAGCATGATTACTGCAGTTCGGTCTGCTGCATGTATGCGACCAAAGAGGCGATGCTCGCCATGGAGCACATCCCAGGTGTGGAGATCAAGATCTTCCAGATGGATATGAGGGCTTTTGGAAAGGGATTTGACGCCTATTTCGAAAGGGGCAAGGAGAAGGGAATTCAGTATATTCCCTGCCGTCTCTCGGGATTGGAAGAAGATCCCCAGACAAAGGATATACTCATTCGGTATGAGGATTCGGATGGAGGACATAACGTTAAAGAGGAGAAAGTTGATCTGGCGATACTGAGCGTCGGCATGTCTCCTCTTCCGGACATTCAACGGTTGGCAAAGGCATCGGGCATTGAACTCGACTCCTATCAATTCTGCCGCACGGAAGACTTTAAGCCGATCGATACGAGCCGTCCTGGCGTCTTTGCCTGCGGCGCTTTTACAGAACCGAAAGATATTCCTGACAGTGTGATTCAGGCAAGCGGCGCGGCCGCCAGAGCCCTTTCCGTGATCGGTGAAGTTAGAGGAACGCTTGCGAGAAAGAAGGAGTATCCTCCGGAAAGAGAAGTCTCTCAAGAAGAAGAGCCGCGAATCGGAGCCTTCATCTGCAGTTGCGGAACGAATATCGCCGGAACCGTCGATGTGAAGGAGGTCACCGAATTTGCCAAATCCCTCCATGGAGTCGTCCATGCTGAGAATACGATCTATACCTGCTCGGCAGACTCGTTGAAGTTGATCCAGGAGAGGGTCAATGAGCTCAACCTGAACCGGGTCATCGTCGCCTCCTGCACACCAAGGACGCATGAACCTCTTTTCAGAGATACGATTCGAGAGGTGGGACTCAATCCCTACCTTTTTGAGATGGCCAATATCCGGGATCAATGCTCCTGGGTTCATATGTCTCAGAAGAAGGAAGCCACAGAGAAGGCGAAAGAACTTGTCCGGATGGCGGTGGCGTGTTCCAGAAATCTGGAACCCCTTCATGAAGTCCCGCGAAGTCTTGTTCACAGCGGCCTGGTTGTGGGCGGCGGTTTGGCTGGGATGGTCAGCGCCTTGAGCATGGCAGAGCAGGGATATCCGGTCTATCTGGTCGAGAGGGAAAAAGAACTGGGTGGCAGACTGAGACAGATCTATCACAGCGGCAATGGAGGCGACCCACAGACTTATCTGAGGGATTTAATAAAGAAGGTGGAGAGCCACCCGAGAATTGAGGTCCTGAAAGGATATCAGGTCGTGGAACATGAAGGGGCTGTAGGAAATTTTAAGACGAAAGTGGCTAAAATGAATGGTTCGGATCAGAGGGTCTTAGACCACGGAACCACGGTCATCGCAACAGGCGGAAGAGAGTACCGAGGCAAAGCCTATCTCTTGGGTGAGGATTCGAGAGTGATCACACAGGAAGAGTTTGAGAAACGGTTGTCCGTTTCCGATCTCTCCCTTTCAAAAGCCAAATCCATTGTGATGATTCAATGTGTAGGCCCGTGGGATGAAGACCCTTCCAAACCTTTCTATTGCAGTCGAATCTGCTGCAATGTAGCGGTCAAGAATGCCATCCGGATAAAAGAACTTCATCCCGGCGCCTCGGTCACCATCCTTTATAAAGATATGAGAACCTATGGTTTCAAAGAGGCATTTTACACAGAGGCGAGGGAGAAGGGAGTTCTTTTCGTTCGTTTTGAAGATAAGAAAAAACCTTCTGTCTCGTTATCCGGTGGACGAATCTCTGTTCAGATAGAAGACCCCATGCTTCATCTTCCCCTTAACTTTCATCCGGACCTGCTCGTTCTCTCTGAAGCGGTCGTTCCCAATGAGGGAAGCAAGGAGCTGGCAAATTTCTTCAAATTCCCATTGACACTGGATGGATTTTTCCTGGAAGCTCATGTCAAATTAAGACCCGTCGATTTTGCGAGTGATGGCCTCTATCTCTGCGGGATGGCCCACTATCCGAAATCGATCAACGAGACCATTGCCCAGGCTGAGGCGGCCTCTGCACGGGCGGCAACAATCCTTTCTCAGGAATGTCTACAGGTCGGCGGCGTGGCGGCGATGGTGGAGGGGGAGCGGTGCGCGGCCTGTTTGACCTGTGTGAGGGTCTGTCCCTACAATGTGCCGGTGATCAATGCCAGAGGTGAGGCGGAGATCGATCTGGCCAAATGCAAGGGGTGCGGAAGCTGCGTGGCAGAATGTCCGGCCAGAGCCATAGAGCTGATGCACTTCAGAGATGGCCAGCTCTGGGCCAAGAGCCAGGCGCTGGTAAGAAATTAGAAGAAATTAGGGACACTTCCCAATTTTTATCATTGGAAAATTATCTTAATACGAAAAATTGGGAAGTGTCCCTAATTTCCTAATTTCGCGAACTGACAGGGAGAGACAATGGAAGCAGTTCAGGAGACACGAGTCACTAATCACGAATCACCAGTCACCCGGTTTGAGCCTGAGATACTGGCTTACTGTTGTGAGCATTGAGCTTATAGCGCCGCGGACCTGGCAGGTTCGATGAGGTTATCGTATCCCACGAACGTCAAGATCGTGAAAGTTCCCTGTACGGGCAGGGTGGACATCCTGTTGATTCTCAAAGCCTTTGAATCGGGGGTGGACGGGGTCTATCTGGCGGGGTGCCTGGAGGGGGAGTGTCACTTCCTGAGAGGGAATTTGAGGGCCAAAAAGAGGGTTCAGTATGTGAAGACACTATTGGACGAGGTGGGATTGGGTTCTGGCCGTGTGGAGATGGTCAACATGAGCTCTGCTCAGGGCCAGCGATTTGCAGAGGTGGCCAGAGAGATGACGGAGAAGATTCGGGTGTTAGGACCAAGCCCTGTCAAAAGATCGAAAGTCGAAGGTAGAAAGTAGAGAGTGGAGAGTTAGATTCTTAACTACTTTCTACTTTCTACTTTCCACATTCCACCTTCGGGAGCGGAGGCGTAGATGATTGTAGCAAACCGTAAGCCATTGGAAGAGATACTCACGATGCTCAAACCCTACAAAAAGGTCTTGCTTCTGGGTTGTAACGAATGTGTGACGGTTTGTGCCGCAGGGGGTGAGAGAGAAGTCGGAGTCCTGGCCTCGGAGATAAAACTCTCCTGCGCCAGAGAGGGTCGGGAGATAGAGGTGAGAGAGCAGACCCTGGAGCGTCAGTGTGACCATGAATACATCGATCAGATTCGTCCCTTTGTGGGCGACTATGAAGTGATCCTATCGATCGCCTGTGGAGCGGGGATACAATACGTGGCAGAAAAATACCGGAACAAAGTGGTATTGCCCGGGGTCAACACGACCTTTTTGGGAGTGACCCTTGAGCAGGGGGTCTGGTCAGAGCGGTGTCAGGGATGCGGGGAATGTGTGCTTCATCTGACCGGGGGGATCTGTCCGATTGCCCGATGCGCCAAGAGTCTACTCAATGGACCCTGCGGGGGCAGTTCCAACGGCAAATGTGAAGTGGACAAGGAGCTGGAGTGTGGTTGGCAGCTGATCATCGATAGATTGAAAGAACTTAATCAGATGGACAAATATGAAGAGATCATCCCGATCAAAGACTGGACCCCCTCCAGGGACGGAGGACCGAGGAAGAGAATCAGGGAAGACTTAAAACTTTGAAAATGGAAAGTGGAGAGTGGAATGTGGAAAGAAAAAAAGTTAAACCACCTTCTACGTTCCACCTTCCACTTTCGGGAGCGAAGCGGAGATGAAAACCAAGTCAAACATCGAACGTATTTTGGAGAGTGGTCAGTTGGTAGTGACTTCGGAGTGTGGGCCGCCGAGGGGGGCGGATGCCGAGGTGATCAGGAAGAAGGGAAAACTTCTTCAGGGGGTGGTTGATGCTGTCAATGTGACCGACAATCAGACCTCGGTTGTGAGGATGAGCTCCTTTTCGGCCTGCCTCATCCTCAAAGAGATGGGCTTTGACCCCATCCTCCAGATGGTCTGCCGGGACCGAAATAGGATCGCCATTCAGAGTGACATCCTTGGGGCGGCGGCATTGGGGATCAACAACATCCTATGTCTTACCGGGGATCATCAGAAATTTGGGGATCATCCGAAGGCCAAAAACGTCTTTGACATGGACTCGATACAACTTATTCATACGGTCAAGACGATGCGCGATGAGGGCAAATTCCTGGGGGGAGAGGAGCTCAAGGGCAAGCCCATCTTATTCATTGGGGCGGCGGAGAACCCCTTTGCCGATCCCTTTGAGATTCGTGCGGCCAGGCTTGGGAAAAAGGCCAGGGCAGGGGTGGAATTCTTACAGACGCAGTGTATCTACAATATGGAGAGATTTGAGAAA
>Ga0208733_100287_pt1 | contig 24995 bp, 23 predicted proteins | sample SubbioR11Jul_8B1_FD_184816 | JGI IMG/M metagenome (GOLD analysis project Ga0208733, IMG submission 184816) | Serpentinite rock and fluid subsurface biosphere microbial communities from McLaughlin Reserve, California, USA - CR11Jul_8B1 (SPAdes) | ecosystem: Environmental > Terrestrial > Deep... | reverse complement strand
GACCGCGCGCTGGCGGGCCTTGAGGCCGTCGATCTCGGCGCGCAGGTTGGCGATGTCGCGGATCTGGCCCTCGAGCTTGCGGATCTCGGCGCCCAGGAACGCGTTGCGCTGCTGCTGCGCCGCGGTCATCTGCTGCAGCACGAACCACCAGCCGCCGACGACGGCCAGCCCGGCCAGCGCCGCGGCGACCAGCGCGGCGTAGAACAATTGCTGCCGGCGGCGGCGCTTGGCCTCCCGGTGCGGGAGCAGGTTGATGAGGATCACTGCATGAACCTCCGCATCGCGAGCCCGCAGGCGGTCAGGTACGACGAAGCCTCGCGCCGCACGCGGTTGTCGCGCACGGTCGGGCCGAGTTCCATCTGCTCGAAGGGGTTGACGACCTGCGCGGCGAAGCCGGTCAGGTCGGTGACGCGCTCGCGCAGCCCGGGCAGGGTCGCGGTGCCGCCGGCCAGCAGGACGTAGTGCACCTTGTGGTGCGGCGTGCTGGTGAAGAAATACTGCAGCGCGCGGCCGATCTCCTGCGACAGCGTGTCGACATAGGGCTCGAGCACGGCCTGCGCGTAGTCGTCGGGCAGGTCGGCGGCGATCTTCCTGGTCTCGGCCTCGTCGAACGAGAAGCCGTACTGGCGCGAGATCAGGTGCGTGAGCTGCGCGCCGCCGAAGGCCTGGTCGCGGTCGTAGAGCAGCTCGCCCTCGCGCAGCACCTTCAGGCTGGTGGTGTCGGCGCCGATCTCGAGCAGCGCGACCAGCGCGTCGCGCCCGGCGCCGGGGAGCTGCTCGACGATGCGGCCCACCGCCATGCGCGAGGCATGCGACTCGATGTCGAGGACCACCGGCTGCAGGCCCGCGGCCTCGGCCAGGCCCTGGCGGTCCTGCACCTTCTCCTTGCGCGAAGCGGCGATCAGCACGTCGATGTCGCCCACCGAGCTGGCGCTGGGCCCGAGCACGCAGAAGTCGAGGCTGACCTCGTCGAGCGAGAACGGGATGTACTGGTTGGCCTCGGCCTCGACCTGCAACTCGAGCTCGTCCTCGCGCAGGCCGTCGGGCAGCACGATCTTCTTGGTGATCACCGCCGACTGCGGGATCGCCAGCGCGACCTTGCGCGTGCGGGTGCCGCTCTTGGCGACGACGCGGCGCAGGGCCTCGGCGACCTCGTCGAACTTCTCGACCTGGCCGTCGACGATCCAGCCCTTGCCCAGCGGCTCGCAGGCAAAGCGCTCGAGCACCCAGGCCTGGCCGGCGCTGCGGCCGAGCTCGACCAGCTTGACACTCGACGAGCTGATGTCCAGCCCGATCATCGGCGGATGCTTGCGCCCGAGCAGCGCGTCGACAAGACTCACGACTGGCTCTCCCAACGAATCGGCACGGCCTGGGGCCGCACCCGCAACCGGCATCTTGCGCCGCACCCGGGGGTGCCTGGCGCCGGCCGGCCGTCCACTTCTGATCCTTGGATTCGATGCTAGCAGCAATGCCTGCGCGCAAACGACGAAAAGGCGGGCTCCATGCGCGCATCTCGTCACGCCCCGCACCAGTGCCGCAGCCCGGGTGCGCGCCGGGGCGCGATCCGGGATAATCCAGCCGCCTCCCGGGCATGGCCGCGGCAAGCGCTGCGGCTGCACAGGCCGGGCCGGCCGCAGGGCCGGCCGGCGTTTACACCCCGTTTCCACTGCCACCGCGCCGCACGATGCACTGGCTGCTCAAGTCCCTGGCCTGGGCCGCCGGCCTCGCGGTGGCCGGCGCGCTGTCGGCGCTGGCGCTGGTGGCCATCGGGCTGATGTTCGCCTACCCGAACCTGCCAGCCATCGACAGCCTGGCCGACTACCGCCCCAAGCAGCCGCTGCGCGTATATTCGTCCGACGGCGTGCTGCTGGCCGAGTTCGGCGAGGAGCGGCGCCAGTTCACCCGCCTGCACGACTTCCCGCCGGTGCTGCGCCAGGCCGTGCTGGCCATCGAGGACGCGCGCTTCTACGAGCACGAGGGCGTCGACCCGGTCGGCCTGGCGCGCGCCGCGCTGGCCAACCTGACCGACGCCGGCAGCCAGGGCGGCTCGACGATCACGATGCAGGTCGCGCGCAACTTCTACCTGTCGTCCGAGAAGACGATCACGCGCAAGATCTACGAGATCCTGCTCGCGCTCAAGATCGAGACCCACCTCACGAAGGACGAGATCCTCGAGGTGTACATGAACCAGATCTTCCTCGGCCACCGCGCGCACGGCTTCACCGCCGCGGCGCGCACCTACTTCGGCAAGCCGGTGGCCGCCCTCACGCTGGCCGAGGCCGCGATGCTCGCCGGCCTGCCGCAGGCGCCCTCGGCGTTCAACCCGTTCAACAACCTGCAGCGTGCCACGGCGCGCCAGCGCCATGTGCTCGACCGCATGCTCGACGTCGGCTTCATCAGCGCCGAGCAGCATGCCGCCGCACGCGCCGAGGTGCTGCAACTGCGCCGCCCGACCGAGACCCGCGTGCACGCCGAGCATGCCGCCGAGACCGCGCGCCAGATGGTCTACGCCAAGTTCGGCGACGAGACCTACGCGCGCGGCCTGCGCGTCGAGCTCACGCTCGACTCGCGCGAGCAGGCCGCTGCCGTGCGCGCCGTGCGCCAGGGCCTGATGGCGCTCGAGCGGCGCCAGCATTTCCGCGGCCCCGAGGGCCATGTCGAGCTGCCCGCCGACGCCGCCGCGCTCGACCTGCGCATCGCGCAGGCGCTGGCCGAGCACCCCGACAACGGCGAGCTGCGCGCTGTCGTCGTGCTCGAGGCCGCGCCGCGGCGCGTCGTCGCCGCGCTGCAGTCGGGGCAGACGATCACCGTCAGCGGCGCCGGCCTGCGCCCGGTCGACTCGGGCCTGTCGGCGCAGGCCCCGCCGAACCGCCGCATCCGCCGCGGCTCGGTGCTGCGCGCGGTGCAGATCGCCGACGGCGCCTGGACGCTGACCCAGTTGCCGCAGGTCGAGGCCGCCTTCGTCGCGCTCGACCCGCGCACCGGCGAGGTGCGCGCGATGGTCGGCGGCTTCGACTTCCGCCGCAGCGCGTTCAACCGCGTCACGCAGAGCTGGCGCCAGCCCGGCTCGGCGTTCAAGCCCTTCATCTTCTCGGCCGCCTTCGAGCATGGCGTGATGCCCGCCACCCTGGTCAACGACGCGCCGCTGTTCTTCGACGCCGCGACCACCGGCAGCCAGCCCTGGGCGCCGCGCAACTACGACGGCGAGTTCGAGGGCCCGATGAGCGTGCGCACCGCGATGGCCCGCTCGCGCAACCTGCCGGCGATCCGCCTGCTGCAAGCCGTGGGCCCGCAGACCACCCAGGACTGGCTCGCCCGCTTCGGCTTCGACACCGCGCGCCACCCGCCGTTCCTGACGATGGCGCTGGGCGCGGGCAGCGTCACGCCGATGCAGATGGCCAGCGCCTACGCGGTCTTCGCCAACGGCGGCCACCTGCTCGCGCCGACGCTGATCAGCCGCATCAGCGACGCCAGCGGCCGCGTGCTGTTCCAGGCCCGCCCGCCCGCGCTCGACGACAGCAACCGCACCCTGGACCCGCGCAACGCCTTCCTGATGGCCGAGCTCCTGCGCGAGGTCACGCGCAGCGGCACCGGCGCGCGCGCCCAGGCCACGCTGCAGCGGCCCGACCTCTACGGCAAGACCGGTACCACCAACGACGCGCTCGACGCCTGGTTTGCCGGCTGGCAGCCGACCCGCCTCGCGGTGGCCTGGGTCGGCCACGACAACCCGCGCCCGCTGGGCTCGCGCGAGACCGGCGGCGGCCTCGCGCTGCCGATCTGGATCGACTACATGTCGCACGCGCTCAAGGGCGTGCCGGTGCAGGAGCACACCGCGCCCGAGGGCGTCACGCGCGCCGAGGGCGACTGGGCCTACGCCGAGTTTGCCGGGGGCAACGGCATCCGCGCCATCGGGCTCGAGGACGGCGTGCCGCAAGCCCCGACCGAAGAAGAGCGCAGCGGCATCCTCAACCTGTTCAGGCGCTGATCAGGCGCTGTTCAGACGCTGATCGCCAGCGGCCGGCCGGCGTACTCGCTCGCGCAGCGCGCGAGCAGGGCGTGGAACTCCTCGCCGCCGCGCTCGACCCAGGCCCCGTCGAGGTAGCGGAAGTGCCAGCCCTGGCGCGCGGCCAGCCAGATCTCGTGCAGCGGCGGCTGGGTGTTGACGACGATGCGCCGCCCGCCGGGGAAGACCAGCTCGAGCAGGCCGCCGGTGCGCTGGGTGTCGACGTCGACGCCCTCGTCCTGCAGCCAGCGGTCGGCGGCGGCCTCGACCGCGGCCAGCAGCGCGCTGCTCAGGCGGTGGTACTCGGCATCGGTCAGCGGGGTGACGGCGGGGGCGGTGCTCATGGTCGATATCATGACCGATAAAATGCGTGCGATGACGCCAGCGCTCTGCCGCAGTGTAGCGACGCCCCGCCCGACCCTGCGCGCGACCCCGCTGCTGCTGGCCGCGGCGCTGGCTCTGCTCGCCGGCTGCGGCCAGAAGGGCGACCTCTACCTGCCGCCGCCGCCGCGCGCGGCCGCGCCCCCGGCTGCACCCGCACCCGCCGCCACCCCCGCGCCACCGGCTGCGCCCACCACACCCGCGGCCGCGCCGGCGCCCGCTGCCGCCCGGTGAGCCTGCCCGGCGCCCCCTGGCTGCAGCGCCGCGGCCGCTCGCTCTGGCTCGACGGCGTCGAGCTCGAGGCCCTCGCGCGCGCCCACGGCACCCCGCTGTACGTCTACTCGCGCGGCGCGATCGAGGCCGCCGTCGCCGCCTACGCGCAGGCCCTGGCCGGCCACCCGCACCTGCTGTGCTACGCGGTCAAGGCCAACCCCAACCTGGCCGTGCTGCAGGTCCTCGCGCGCGCCGGCTGCGGCTTCGACATCGTCTCGGTCGGCGAGCTCGAGCGCGTGCTCGCCGCCGGCGCCACGGCCGCGCAGGTCGTCTTCTCGGGCGTCGGCAAGACCCGCGCCGAGATGGCGCGCGCGCTCGAAGCCGGCGTGGGCGGCTTCAACGTCGAGAGCCTGGCCGAGCTCGAGCGGCTCGACGAAGTCGCCCGCGCCCACGGCCGGCGCGCGCCGGTCAGCCTGCGCGTCAACCCCGACGTCGACGCCCGCACCCACCCCTACATCGCCACCGGCCTGCGCGACAACAAGTTCGGCATCGCCCACGCGCAGGCGCTGGCCGCCTACCGCCACGCCGCCGCGCTGCCCGGGCTGGCGGTGCAGGGCGTGGCCTGCCACATCGGCTCGCAGATCACCGAGCTCGGCCCCTACCTGGCCGCGCTCGACCGCGTGCTCGACCTCGTCGAGGCGGTCGAGGCCGAGGGCCTCGCGCTGCCCCGGCTCGACCTCGGCGGCGGCCTGGGCATCACCTACGGCGACGAGACCCCGCCGGCGCCGCAGGCCCTGGTGCGCGCCCTGCTCGCGCGGCTGGCCGCGCGCGGCCACGGCGGGCGCGAGCTGCTGCTCGAGCCCGGCCGCTCGCTGGTCGGCAACGCCGGCGTGCTGCTGACCGAGGTGCTCTACCTCAAGCCCGGCGCGGCGCGCAACTTCTGCATCGTCGACGCCGGCATGAACGACCTGCTGCGCCCGGCCATTTACGGCGCCTGGATGGCCATCGAGCCCTGCACGCAGCGCGCCGCGCCGGCGCAGACCTGGGACATCGTCGGCCCGGTCTGCGAGTCGGGCGACTGGCTCGGCCGCGAGCGCGCGCTGGCCGTGGCCAGCGGCGACATCCTCGCCGTGCTCTCGGCCGGCGCCTACGCGATGAGCATGGCCGGCAACTACAACAGCCGCCCGCGCCCGGCCGAAGTCCTGGTCGACGCCGGCCGCGCCGACCTCGTACGCACGCGCGAGCCGCTGGCCGCGCTGTGGGCGGGCGAGCGGCTGCTGGCCGGGTGACCCTGGATCCGGCAGTTGGCCGGGCCCGAGCGGGCCGTCATCGCAGCGCGCTGGCAAGGCGCGAACCGCAGCCATGGCCAGTGCCATTGCGAGGATGAGCAAGGCCGCCAGCGCGGTGCGAGGGCGGCTCGGGTCGGGTGCGCAGCGCGCTGGTAGAGCCACGGACCTGGCCAGATCTGCAGGCATGACCAGACCTTGCACGCGGCGGCAAGCGGTCAACTGCCGGATCCAGGCTGATAGTGTGTCGCCCCATGCCCACCAGGGTTGCCCTCGGCAGTCACTTCGAAGCTTTCCTGCGCGATCAGGTGCAAAGCGGTCGCTTCAACGACGCCAGCGTAGTCGTGCGCGCCGGCTTCGCGCCTGCTCGAGGAGAGTGAGCAGCGGCGGCAACTCGAGCTGGAAGCTCTGCGCGCCGAGATCGCGGCGGGTCGGGCCAGTGGCCCCGCCCGGCCGGCCGAGGAGGTGTTCGCTCGGCTGGAGGCCAGATACCGCACGGTGGCCAAAGGGCGCTGAAGAAGGGCGCTGATGCGTCTCTGGTGATCGCCCCGCTGGCCGAGCTGGACCTCGAAGCCCTCGGTGACTACATCGCACGGGACAACCCGCACGGCGCCCTTCATCGCGCAGTTGCGTGAGCAATGCGAGCGTATCGCTCGCCACCCGCAGGGCTGCCGCAGGCGGCCCGGCGCGAGAGCTGCTCTGCCGAAACGCGTGCGCCAATGAAAAAACCCACCGGGCCCGGGTGGGGCGCGGTGGGTCTGGCGTTCAGCCCCGCTGCCGGCGGCTGCCGGCGGCGGGGCGAGCGCTCAGCCGATCAGAACGTGTGGCGGATGCCGACGGCGATGGTCTGGACTTCGGTCTGGTCCATGTCGCGGGCTTCGAAGCGGCCGTACAGCGCGGTGCGCTTGCTGAAGCTGTAGTCGACGCCCAGGCCCAGCACCGAGCGGTCGGCGCCGGTCTCGAGCGCAGCCACACTGCCCGCGGCGTTGAAGAGCTGGGGGGCGGCGGCCGCATTGTTCTCGGACTGCGTGTACGCCGCGGTCAGGGCCCAGGGAGCCATCGTGTAGCGCACGCCCAGCGTCCAGCCGGTGATGTCGGCACCCTCGACACCGGCGACCTCGACCTGCTCCTGCCAGTAGCCAGCGCTGAAGGCCAGCGCGCCCATGACGTAGCGGCCGCCCAGCATCCACAGCGTGCTGTCGACGTCGGTGCCGCCGACGCCGATCTGGCTGGCTGGAGCCAGAATGGCGCGCGAGGCCTGCGTCTGCTGCAAGCTGAGCATCGCGGTGATCGGGCCCTGCGCGAAGACCAGGCCGGCGTCGATGACGCCAGGACGCACCGTCTCGGTCGGGGTGGTGTCCTCAGGCACGTACATCAGGCGACCCCGGATGCCGTTGAAGACCGGCGACTGGTACTCGATCGCGCCGTTGAAGCGAGTCGGTGCGGTAACAGCGGCACCGGCGTAGCGGGTCACCACGCCCGCGGCACCCCAGCCGCTGCCCAGCCACACGCCGAGGGGGTTGGCGATCAACCAGTTCTGCAGGAAGGCGCTGTTGAGGCGGCCCAGGCGGACTTCACCGAAGTTGCCGGTCAGGCCGAGGAAGTTGTTACCGGTAGTCGATAGGGTGCCGCCAGCAACGAAATCAGGGTTCATCTCGATCTGGAAGATGCCGCGCAGGCCGCCGCCGATGTCTTCGCTGCCGCTGATGAAGAGCTGGGTGTTCGCCGAGCCGTTGTGCGCGACGCGCTGCTGGTCGAGGCGGTTGGCGCCTTGCTGCGTGTCGGCGGTGGTGCCGCCCGAGCCGTCGACCTGGCCGTAGTTGATGTCGACCGTGCCCGTGATCGTGACGGCCGACTGCGCAAAGGCCGCACCGGCGACGGTGGCCGCGGCCAGGGCGATGAGGGACTTCTTCATCATTGAGCTTTCTCCTGAGAGAGTGGACGGGGCGTAGCCCGTTCCGAGGTAACGAGGCCCGCGGCGCGCGCGCCTTGGGTTCGATCGAAGCAACCTCCGCATCGGGGAAGTCCGGCGTATTGAACCAGAGGGCTGCACGGCTTGGCTAGCGTACAAGCGCGAACAGTGCCGCCGGCGTTGCTTGCGCGCAACGCCGGCGCCGCGGCCGGCTTGGGCTATGCTGGTGTGATGGACCCCGCCGATGCCCGCCCCCTCAGCCGCAGCGACGCCCTGCTGAGCGCGCTCGACCACGGCCTGCGCACCGTCTTCGGCCGCACGCATGCGGCGCGGCCCCTGCCGCTGCCGGCCGGGCGCTGGGCAGCGCCGCCCGGGGAGGACGCAGCGGAGCCGGCGCTGTCGGCCGAGGAGCGCGCGCTCTCCGGCGCGCTGATGCGGGTCAACCATGTCGGCGAGGTCTGCGCGCAGGCGCTGTATCAGGCGCAGGCGGTGAGCGCGCGCTCGCCCGCGCTGCGCGCGCGCCTGCTGCGCGCCGCGCGCGAGGAGGGCGACCACCTGGCCTGGACGCAAGCGCGGCTCGACGCGCTGGGCGCGCGGCCGAGCCGGCTCAACCCGCTGTGGTACGCCGGCGCCTTCGCCCTCGGGCTGGCCGCCGGCCGGCTGGGCGAGCGCGCGAGCCTGGGCTTCGTCGTCGAGACCGAGCGCCAGGTCGAGCAGCACCTGGCCGGCCACCTGCAGCGGCTGCCGGCGGCCGACCTCGCCTCGCGCGCGGTCGTCGAGCAGATGCAGGCCGACGAGGCCCGCCACGCCGCCGAGGCCGAGAACGCCGGCGGCCTGCCGCTGCCGCTGCCGCTGCGGCTGGCGATGCGCGTCGCGGCCAAGGTCATGACGCTGACCGCGCACCGGATCTGAGCACCCGGCCCGGGGCACTGCCGGCAGTGGGCGGCGGCTGGCGGCCGCAGCGAAGTCAAGGCGGAGCGACGGGCGCAGCCCGGCGCGGGGGACATGAGCGGAGGCAGCCAGCCGTCGGCCGCGGCGGCGCAGGGCTGCGCAGCCACCCCGGAAGTTCAGAGCGCAGCCTTGGACACCCGCGGGAACGCGCCGGGGTTGCGGATGGACTCGACGGCGAGATCGACGTCGAGCTGCGGCCAGTACAGGTGATCGGCCGTCGGCCGCTGCACGTCGCAGAGCTGCTCGATCGTGGCCTGCTTGAACCACGGGAATTCGCCGAAGGGCACGCTCAACTCCTCGTCCCCCAGCAGCAGCCAGAACCCGTGTCTGGACACGTGGGTGACTTCAGCTTCCGAAGTGACGGACCCAGGCATCTTGGATTTCCTCGAGATGGGCTTCGACGACGGCCTGCGCCAGCCTGAGCTGAGCTTGCGAGAGACCGACGCAGGCGGCCAAGTGTACGTCCGGGGTCAGCCAGAACTTCGCTTCGCCGTCCGGGTGGGCGACGTGAACGTGAACCCGCGTCTCTTCCCGCGAGAAGAAGAACAAGCGGAACTGGCCGTCGCGAACGATCGTCGGCGCCATGCCTGCATGGTAGCCGGGTGAGTCACCCCCGGCCGAGGCCCGACGACGGTGACCGGCCGCGGCTTTTGCGCAGCCTCAGCGAAGCAGTCCGACCCAACGCGGCGACAGATTCATGTCCACCAGCAGCTTCATGCGCTGGCGATCTGAACCTCGCATTCCTGCGCGCGCCAGGCGGCATAGCGCAGCGCCTCCAGGATGTCTTCGCGTTCGAGGTAGGGGTAGTCGGCCAGTACCTCGTCGACGCTGCGTCCGGCACCGATCTGGCCCACCACCATGCCGACGGTGACGCGCAGCCCACGGATGCAGGGCTTGCCGCCCATGACTTCGGGCTGCTGCGTGATGCGATCAAGTGGCACCATGACCTCGGCAGTATGGGGGTGATCGGGTGAGTGTGGGCGACCAGGAGAAACCCCCTCGGAACACGCTATCCAGGCGCACCGATTGTCGCAGCCAGCGAGCCCACCCTCGCTGCGGCAGCTCAGGCGGCCGCCGGCGCTGGCGGCGCCGGCGGCGCGGCCTCGTCGACGAGTTCGAAGCTGGTCTCGATCGCCGCGGTCCGGCCCAGCATCGCGGTGGCCGAGCAGTATTTCTCGTGCGACAGCGCGATCGCGCGCTGCACCGCCGCGGCCGGCAGCGCGCGGCCGCGAACGACGAAGTGCAGCGCGAGCCGGGTGAAGACCTTGGGGTCGGTCTCGGCGCGCTCGGCGTGAGCGCGCACTTCGCAGCCGCGAACGTCGTGGCGGCCGCGGCGCAGGATCAGCACGACGTCGTACGCGGTGCAGGCGCCGGCGCCGGCGAGCAGGGTCTCGAGCGGCCGCGGCGCGAGGTTGCGGCCGCCGCCGTCGGGCGCGCCGTCCATCGCCAGCAGGTGGCCGCTGCCGGTCTCGGCGACGAAGGCCATGCCGCGCTCGGGCAGCCACTGGACGGTGCATTGCATGGGTAGTGTCTCCTTGCGGTGGGTGCCGCGGCCCCGCGCCGCGGGCGAGCCCCGGCAGCGGGCCAGCCGAGCGCTGCCGGCTGGTGATTGTGCACGCCGGGCCAGGCTCGCAGCAGCGCTGGGGGCAGCCCCCCCCAATTTGTAGGCGCAGGGTTATTGCGGCGCAGCAAAAGCCGCGCTAGACTGCGAACCAAGCAGGTCATCCGGGTTTACCCTTGGGAACCCGCCGGCAGCGGTTCGAAGCAATCGTCGGCGCGTGCCAGCGGCCTGCACCGTTTGTCTCCTCCACCTCCCAACGGTGGTTAGGGCCCGGGGCGCAAGCCTCGGGCCCGTTTTTCTGGGCGCGCAGGCCGCGCCCAGCGGCTGACCCTCGCCGCGGCGCGGCTATCATCGCCGCCCCATGCCGCGCCGCCCTGCCGCCCCGCCGCCCGCCCCGCCCCCGCCGCCCGCTCACACGCTCGCTGCCAGGCGCCAGCGCCGCCTGCAGGCGGCCACCGGCGAGGGCTTCCTGCGCCGGGTGCTGACGGCCAAGGTCTACGACGTCGCCGTCGAGACCGCGCTCGAGCCGGCGCGCGCGCTGTCGCAGCGGCTGGGCAACCGCGTGCTGCTCAAGCGCGAGGACCAGCAGCCGGTGTTCAGCTTCAAGCTGCGCGGCGCCTACAACAAGATGGCGCATCTGACCGCCGAGCAGCTCGCGCGCGGCGTGATCTGCGCGTCGGCGGGCAACCACGCGCAGGGCGTCGCGCTGGCCGCGCGCAAGCTGGGCTGCCAGGCCCAGATCGTGATGCCGGTGACCACGCCGCGGCTCAAGGTCGACGCCGTGCGCGCGCTCGGCGCGCAGGTGCTGCTGCACGGCGAGAGCTTTTCCGAGGCCCACGCGCATGCGCTCGAGGTCGAGCAGTCGCGCGGGCTGTGCTTCGTGCACCCCTTCGACGACCCCGACGTGATCGCCGGCCAGGGCACGATCGGCATGGAGATCCTGCGCCAGCACCCGGGGCCGATCGACGCGGTCTTCGTGGCCATCGGCGGCGGCGGGCTGATCGCCGGCGTGGCCGGCTACATCAAGGCCGTGCGGCCCGAGGTGCGCGTGATCGGCGTGCAGATGCGCGACTCCGACGCCATGCTGCGCTCGGTGCGCGCGGGCAAGCGGGTGCGGCTGCACGAGGTCGGGCTGTTTGCCGACGGCACCGCGGTCAAGATGGTCGGCGAGCACACCTTCCGCATGGCGCGCGCGCTGGTCGACGACTATGTCGTCGTCGACACCGACGCGGTCTGCGCGGCGATCAAGGACGTCTTCGAGGACACCCGCAGCATCATGGAGCCCGCCGGCGCGCTCGGCGTGGCGGCGATCAAGCAGTATGTCGAGGACAGCGGCGCGCAGGGCCAGACGCTGGTGGCGATCACCTGCGGCGCGAACATGAACTTCGACCGCCTGCGCTTCGTCGCCGAGCGCGCCGAGGTCGGCGAGCAGCGCGAGGCGCTGTTCGCGGTCACGATCCCCGAGGAGCGCGGCTCGTTCAGGCGCTTCTGCGCGCTGGTCGGGCCGCGCGACGTGACCGAGTTCAACTACCGCATCAGCGACGAGCGGCTGGCCCATGTCTTCGTCGGCCTGAGCACGCAGCGCCGCGGCGAGGCCGCGCAGATCGCCGCGCACTTCGCGCAGCACGGCTTCGCGACGCTGGACCTGACCGCAGACGAGCTCGCCAAGCTGCACCTGCGCCACATGGTCGGCGGGCGCTCGCCGCTGGCGCGCGACGAGCGGCTGCTGCGCTTCGTATTCCCCGAGCGGCCGGGCGCGCTGATGCGGTTTCTGGGCGCGATGCAGCCGGAGTGGAATATCAGCCTGTTCCACTACCGCAACCAGGGCGCCGACTACGGCCGCATCCTGGTCGGCATGCAGGTGCCGCGCGGCGACCGGCGCGCGCTGCGCGAGTTCCTGGCCGCGCTCGACTACCCCTGCGTCGACGAGACCGACAACCCGGCGTACCGGCTGTTCCTGCGCTGAGACCGGCCGCGCCGAGGCCGGCGCCTACACTGGTGCGATGACCACCACCCCCCGCTCGCTGGTCGCGCCGACGTCGAACCCGGCGCTGCAGCGCGCGCTGCACGACAAGCTGCAGCGCCGCGCGGCGACCTGCGGCAGCTTCGGCGAGCTCGAGCCGCTGGCGCTGCGGCTGGGGCTGATCCAGCACACGCTCAAGCCGCGGCTGCGCGAGCCGCAGGTGCTGCTGTTCGCCGGCGACCACGGCCTGGCCGTCGACGGCGTGGCCGGCGACGGCCGCGGCACGCCCGAGCTGGTGCAGCAGGTGCTGCACGGCCAGTCGCCGCTGGCGGTGTTCGCGCGCGCGCAGGCGCTGGCGCTGACGGTGGTCGACGCCGGCGTCGCGCAGCCGCTGCCGGCGCACCCGCAACTGCAGGTGCGCAAGATCGCGCATGGCACGCGCAACGCCCGCGTGCAGGCGGCGATGAGCAGCGCGCAGGCGCACGCGGCGATCCGCGCCGGCATGGAAGCCGCCGAGGCGATGCCGGGCAACGTCGCGCTGGTCGCCGGGCTGGGCGCAGGCGCCGAAGTCAGCGCGGCGCTGGTCCTCGCCGGCCTGTCGGAGCGGCCGCTGCGCGAGCTGCTGGCCACCGGCGCCGGCATGTCGCCGCACGCGCTGGCGCAGCGGCTGCTGGTGGCGCAGGCGGCGCAGGCCCGCCACCGCGGCGTGAGCGAGCCGGTGGCGGTGCTGGCCGCCTACGGCGGCTTCGAGATCGCGACCATGGTCGGGCTGATGCTGGCCGCGGCGGCCAAGCGCCACCTGCTGCTGATCGACGGCCTGGCCGCCTGCGCGGCGCTGCGGGTGGCGCAGCGCATCGCCCCGGCGGTCAGCGACTACTGCGTGTTCTGCCGCAGCCACCGCGGCAGCAACCTGGACTGCGCGCTGGCGATATTCGGCGCCGGCGCGCTGCTCGAACTGGGCATGGACAGCCTCGACGGCACCGGCGCGACGCTGGCCTGGCCGCTGGTGCGCGCCGCCGCCGCGCTGCTGACCGAAGTCGCCGACGGCGAGGACCCCGGACCGTCGCAGCCGGGCGGGCTGGTCGAGGGGGTTTGAGGGCGGCGCCGTCGCGACCGCGTACCATTGCCGGCATGCCGCTCAAGCAGTCCAACCCGCACTTGAGATCCGCAGCCGCCCGCCAGGCAGCGCTGCGGAGGTCGGCTCAAACCTCCAGCGCCGTCGAAGGCATCCATTCGCCCTTCGCCAACGGTGGGCCGGCGGCAAGACCGGCGAGCGAGGCGGCCTTCATCGCGCACTGGAAGCGACGCGTCGCCTCGAGCGGGCGATGACACGCCCGAACATCGCCGCCAGCGGCGCGTAGTCGCGGCCCACCGCCGCATGGATGGCTTCGATGTAGGCGCGCCGGCCAGGGCCGGCCAAGGGCGCGAAGTCCAGCGGCGGCAAACCCGGCCTGCAAGGCCATCAACAGTGCCAGCAGCCGCGCAAGACGCCCGTTGCCTTCGCGAAACGGGTGGATCAGGATCAGCTCGGCGTGGACCTCCGCCAGCGCCGTCGCTGGCGGTCCAGTCATCACCCACCAGACAGGGCGTGCGGCGGGCCAGCGCCCCGTCTTCGAGTTCGCCCATCAGGCGCGGGATCAGCGGCGCATGAGCGAACTGGAACCCGCCCTTGCCGATGTTGACGCTGCGGTACTGGCCCGCCCAGTCGTAGATTGGCCCCAGCCACAGGCGGTGCAAGGCAGTGACGTCGGCAGCGCTGAAGCGATGCTTGGGGCCGTAGTGCTCGATCGCGGCGTCCTGCGCGATCAGCAGAGCCTGTGACTCAGCTTCGTTGATGTCGCGCACCCGCGTGATGCCAAGCCGGTTGCGCAGCACGCGGCCGTGCGAGCCAGGCTGGGTCTGCACCTCGACGCCTGTCGCCTGGTACTTCGCGGTCTGCACCCGAGTTCACCCGCGCAGGTTCAATCCACCGGCGTGCTCGGGTCTTCGAGCGTGACGACGCCGGCGGGCAGTTGTGCCGGCAGCGACTCGGGCACGCGGGGCACCGGGGTCGGCGCCGGCGTGGTCGGCCGGCCGGGGCCGGCGGCGGGGCGCGCGGGCGCGGCGGCCGGGGCGGGTGCAGCCGAGGCCGCCGGCGGCGGCTGCGGCGGCAGCTCGAGTTCGATCTCGGCCGGGCCGCCGGCCGGGCCCAGCGTCGCGCCACGCCGGTGCACCGACTGCACGACGGTCTCGCCGACGACCACCGCGCCGACGCGCAGCGCACGCGGCGGGCCCTCGTCGATGGCGATCAGCGCGATGCCCTGGCGCCCCGGCGCGGTCGGCGGCGCGATGACGCCCAGCAGGCGCAGCCGCGTCGCCGCGCCGGCGATCGCCTCGGGCGCTGCCGCCGGCGCCGCGTACAGCGCGCCGCCGAGCACGCGCACCCAGTCGCCCGCCGCCGGCTCGAGCGCGACCGGGGTCACGTGCGCGGGCACGGCCGGGCGGTCGGCGCCCAGGCGCAGCGCCCAGAACAGCGCAGCGGCCGCCACCGCCGCCCAGACGAATAAGGTCAGCACACGAGCCGTCATGGTGCGCCGATTATGATCAGTGACAGTGACAACCCCGGCGCCCCGCCGCCGCCTTCGATGACCGCGCCTGACTGCGTCCGTCTGGCCTGCCGCGTCCGGCCCGCCCGGCGCGGCGGCGGCGGCTTCACCCTGATCGAGCTGATGGTGGTGCTGGTCATCATCGGCGTGCTGGCCGCGCTGATCGTGCCCAATGTGCTCGACCGCGCCGACGACGCGCGCGTGACCGCGGCGCGCACCGACGTCGCCAACCTGGTGCAGGCGCTGCGCCTGTACCGGCTCGACAACCACCGCTACCCGAGCGCCGAGCAGGGCCTGCAGGCGCTCGCCCAGCGCCCGAGCGCGGCGCCGCTGCCGCCGAACTGGCGGCCCTACGTCGAGCGGCTGCCGGCCGACCCCTGGGGCCGGCCGTACCAGTACCTGAACCCTGGCGTGCACGGCGAAATCGACGTCTTCAGCTTCGGCGCCGACGGCCAGCCCGGCGGCGAGGGCATCAACGCCGACATCGGCTCCTGGCAGTAGGGGCCGGGGGCAGGTGCGGCCGGCCCAGCCAGCAAGGACGCCAAGCCAGCCATGCGAACGCCGCGCGGCTTCACGCTGATCGAGCTGATGGTCGTCGTCGCGCTGGTCGCGATCGCCGCCGGCACGGTCGCGCTGGCGCTGCGCGACGGTGGCGCCGACCGGCTCGAACGCGAGGGCGCGCGGCTGGCCGCGCTCCTCGAGGCCGCGCGCGCCGAGGCGCGGGCCTCAGGGCTGGCGGTGCGCTTCGAGCTGGTCGCGGCCGACGCCGCCGGCGCCGAGGCCGGCAGTGCGGCCGGCAGCGCAGCGGCCTTTCGCTTCGTCGGCCTGCCGCCGGCGGTGGGGCTGCCGCAGCACTGGCTCGACGCCCGTGTCAGCGCCGAGATCGTCGGCGCGCGCGCGCTGCTGCTGGGCCCCGAGCCGCTGCTGCCGGCGCAGCGCCTGGTGCTGCACCTGGGCGAGCACCGGCTGACGCTGGCCAGCGACGGGCTGGCGCCGTTTGCCGTGGTGGCACCGACGCCATGACGCCGCGGCCCCGCCCGCCCCGCCCGCTGCGCGGCTTCACGCTGGTCGAGGTCATGGTCGCCGTCGCGGTGGTCGCGATCACGCTGGGCGCCGGGCTGCAGGCCGCCGGCGCGCTCACGCGCAACACGCAGCGCCTGGTCGACGTGACCGCGGCGCAGTGGTGCGCCGACAACCGGCTGACCGAGCTGCGGCTGACGCGGGCGTTTCCCGGCCTCGGCCGCGGCGAGTTCGAGTGCGAGCAGCTCGGCCGCCGCTACCTCGGCGTGCTCGAAGTCAGCGCGACGCCGAACCCGAACTTCCGCCGCGTCGACGCCCGCATGGCCGACGCCGCCGGCCAGCCGCTGCTGACGCTGTCGACGGTGGTGCCCAGGCCATGAGAAAAGCTCTGGTGGCTGCCCCCCGCCGCGGCCGGCGCGGCTTCACGCTGGTCGAGGTGCTGGTCGCGCTGGTCGCGCTGGCGCTGCTGGCCGGGCTGGCCTGGCGCGGCGTCGACGCGATGGTGCGCGCGCGCGAGGTCAACGCGGCGCAGACCACGCAGGCGCTGCGCGTCGACACCGTGCTCGCGCAGTGGGCACAGGACCTGCAGGCCCTGCGCGACGTAGCCGCGGTGCCGCCGCTGATCTTCGACGGCGCGGCGCTGCGCCTGGTGCGCGACAGCGCCGAGGGCGCGCAACTGGTGGTCTGGTCGCTGCGCGGCGGTGCGCTGCTGCGCTGGACGGCGCCGCCGACGACCCGCGTCGGCGAGCTGCGCGAGGCTTGGCTGCGCAGCCTGCAGCTGCAGGGCAGCGAGCCCGGGCAGTTGCGCGCGCTCGAGGGCGTGACGGCGATGCAGGTCTACTTCTACCGCGGCACCGGCTGGAGCCACGCGCAGTCGACCGGCGACCTGGCCGCCGGCGCGGTGCGCGAGGACCTGCCTGCCGGCGTGCGGCTGCTGCTGGACTTCGGCGGCGCGGCCGGCGCGCCGCAGGGCCGGCTCGTGCGCGACGTCGCGCTCGGCCCGCAGGGCCAGCGGCGCTGAGGGGACCGGCGTGAGCGCCGCCGCCCACCGCGGCCCCCACCGCCCGCCAGGCCACGGCCAGCGCGGCGCGGCGCTGCTGGTGGCGATGCTGGTCGTCACGGTGGTCACGACGCTGGCCGCCGGCATGGTCTGGCAGCAGTGGCGCGCGGTGCAGGTCGAGAGCGCCGAGCGCGCGCGCGTGCAGGCCGGCTGGATCCTCGCCGGCGCGCTCGACTGGGCCGGGCTGATCCTGCGCGAGGACGCGCGCAGCGGCGGCGTCGACCACCTCGGCGAGCCGTGGGCGGTGCCGCTGGCCGAGGCCCGGCTGGCGACCTTCCTCGCTGCCGATGCCCAGGCGGCCGACGACGCCGGCCTGCAGGCCTTCCTCTCGGGCAGCATCGTCGACGCGCAGGCGCGCTTCAACCTGCGCAACCTGGTCAACGCCAACGGCCAGATCGACCCGGCGCCGCTGCGGGTGCTGCGCCGGCTGTGCGAGCGCGCCGGGCTGTCGGCCGCGCTGGCCGACCAGATCGCGCAGGGCCTGCGCCAGGCCTGGGGCGCGGCCGCGCCCGAAGCGCCGCTGGCGCCGCGCACGGTGGCCGAGCTGCGCTGGCTGGGCGTGCCGGCCGAGGCCCTGGCCCAGCTCGAGCCCTGGCTGGTGCTGCTGCCGGTGCCGACGCCGGTCAACCTCAACACCGCCAGCGCACCGGTGCTCGCCGCGGCGCTCGACGGGCTCGATGAAGCCGGCGCGCAGCGCCTGCTGCGCCAGCGCGAGCTGCGGCCCTTCGACAGCATCGACCAGGCCCGCCAGGTGCTGGGCGTCGACAGCCCGGTGCGCTTCGACGGCAGCGGCGTGGCCAGCGCATTCTTCGTCGTCCAGGGCCGCATGCGGCTCGACGCCCGCGTCGTCGAGGAACGCTCGCTGGTGCAGCGCGTCGGGCGCGAAGTCATCGTCCTGCAGCGCGAACGTGTCAACATGGTGACTGGCGTCGGCGTGGCGGCGCGGCCCTGAGCCCGGCCGCGCTGCCGCGCTGACCCGCCGCTGTTGCCTGCCCCGCACCCTGTCACCGCGCGCTGTTTCGCACCCGCCCGCCGATCGATGTCCCTGCTGGTCGTGCTGCTGCCACCCCGCCCGCGCCTGCGCGCGGCCGGCGACGCGCCGCCGCTGCGCGCCGAGCCCGAGTACCGCTACGTCCTCAGCCACGACGGGCTGGGCGTGGCCGCGCATGGGCGCTGCGCGCCGGCCCTGCTGCCGGCGGCCGCGCGGGTGGTCGCGGTGGTCGGCGCCGAGGACCTCGGCTGGCAGCGCATCACGCTGCCCAAGGCGCCGGCGGCGCGGCTGCGCGCGGCGCTCGCCGGCGTGCTCGAGGACGCCCTGCTCGACGACGCCGACGCGCTGCACCTCGCGCTCGAGCCCGGCGCGCTGGCGCAGCGCCCGGCCTGGGTCGCGGTCGCCCACCGCGGCTGGCTGGCCGCGCAGCTCGAGGCGCTCGAGCGCGGCGGCCGCGCGGTCGACCAGGTCGTGCCGGCGGTGGCGCCGGGCGAGCCGGCAGCCGGGCATTTCTGGCATGGCGAAGACGACGACGACGCCGACCCGCCGCGCCTGACCTGGCGCGACGCCCAGGGCGTGCTCACGCTGCGGCTGCACGACGGCCTCGCGCGCAGCCTGCAGCCGCAGTGGGCGCGCAACGCCGGCACGGCCTGGAGCGCCAGCCCGACGGCCGTCGAGGCTGCCGCGCACTGGCTGGGCGAGCCGGTGGCGGTGCGCAGCGACGACGAGGGCGCGCTGGCCGCCGCCCGCTCGCCGTGGAACCTGCGCCAGTTCGAGCTGGCTGCGCCGCGGCGCGGGCTGCGCGCGCTGGCCGAGGGCTGGCGCCGGCTGCGCGAGCCGGCCTGGGCCCCGCTGCGCTGGGGGCTGCTGGCGCTGGTTGCGGTGCAGGTCGGCGGCCTCAACCTGTGGGCCTGGCAGCAGCGCGCGGCGCTCGAACAGGGCCGCGCTGCGCAGATCGAACTGCTGCGCAGCACGCACCCGCAGGTGCGCGCGGTGCTCGACGCGCCGCTGCAGATGCAGCGCGAGACCGCGCTGCTGCGCGCAGCGGCCGGGCGCGCCGGCACGGCCGACTTCGAGGCCCTGCTCGGTGCCGCCGCCGCCGCCTGGCCGAGCGACCTCGGCCCGGCCCAGGCCCTGCACTACGAGGCCGGGCAGCTCAGCCTGAGCGCGGCGGGCTGGTCGCCGCCGCATATCGAGGCCTTCGGCCAGCGCCTGCGCGCCGAGGGCTGGCGGCTGGAGCACAGCGACGGCCGGCTGCGGCTGTCGCGCGCGGCGCCAGGCGCCGGCGGGGGGCGCTCGTGAGCGGCCGCACCCGGCCCGCCTGGGCCGCGCCCGTCTGGGCCGCGCCCGTCTGGGCCGCGCCGCTGCGCGCGCGCTGGCAGGCGCTGGCGCCACGCGAGCGCGGCGCGCTGCGGCTGGTCGCGGCGGTGATCGCTGCCTACGCGGCCTGGGCGCTGCTGCTCGCGCCGGCCGTGCAGACGCTGCGCAGCGCGCCGGCCGAGCTCGCGCGGCTCGACGCGCAGCGGCTGCAGATGCAGGCCCTGGCCGTCGAGGCGCGCACGCTGCGCGCGGCGCCGCCGCTGCCGCCGGCGCAGGCCCAGGCGGCGCTGGCCGCGGCGACCCAGCGCCTGGGCGAGGCGGCGCGGCTGAGCCAGGCCGGGGCCCAGGCCACGGTCACGCTCAGCGGCGTCGATGCCCTGCAGTTGCGCGACTGGCTGGCCGAGGTGCGCGCCGGCGCCCGCGCCCAGCCGCTGCGGGTCGAGCTCACGCGCGACGCGCGCGGCTGGAGCGGCAGCGTGGTGCTGGCGCTGCCGGCGGCGCAGCCCTGAAGGCCCCGGGCGATGCGCCGCGCTCCGCCGTCCACAGGGGCTCGCCGCCGTCTGGCAGCGCCCACCGCCGCCCCCGGGGTGCCCCGATGAGGCCCTGGCGCTGGGCCGCGGCCGGCGCGCTGGCCGGCGCGCTGCTGGGGCTCCTCGCATGGGCGCCGGCGGCCTGGCTGGCGGCGGCGCTGGCCAGCGCGACGCAGGGCCGGCTGCTGCTCGCGCAGCCCGAGGGCACGCTCTGGCGCGGCAGCGGCGTGCTGGTGCTGGCCGGACCGGCCGGCAGCCACGACGCGACCGTGCTGCCCGACCGCCTGGGCTGGGCGCTGCGCTGGCGCGCCGGCGCGCTCGAACTGGCGCTCGACCAGCCCTGCTGCCTGGCCCCCGGGTTGCGGCTGCGGCTGAGCGCGGGCTGGGCGCGGCAGACACTGGCGCTGCTGCCCGGCGCCGAGGGCCGCATCGGCCAGTGGCCGGCGGCGGCACTGGCCGGGCTGGGCACGCCGTGGAATACGCTGCAGCTCGGCGGCACGCTGCGCCTGAGCGCCGCCGCCGCAGCCGACGCGCCGGTCTGGACGCTGACCCGCGCCGCCGGCCGCACCGCCGTCGCGGGCCGGCTGCAGCTCGAACTGCTGGGGCTGTCGTCGCGGCTGGCGACCATCGCCCCGCTGGGCAGCTACAGTCTGACGCTGAATTCGGCGGCCGGCGCGGCGCCCGCGCTGACCCTGGTGACGCTCGAGGGCGCGCTGCGCCTGAGCGGCAGCGGCAGCCTCGCCGAGGGCCGGCTGCGCTTTGCCGGGCAGGCCGCGGCCGCGCCGGGCAGCGAGGCGGCGCTGAACAACCTGCTCAACATCATCGGCCGGCGCCAGGGCGCGGCCGCCATGATCTCGATCGGATGACCATGACCCCGCGCCGACCCGCCCTCGCCCTGCCGACCGCGCTGCCGCTGGCCCTGGCGGCCGCGGCGCTGAGCGCCAGCCTGGCCGCGCCGCCGCTGGCCGCGCAGCCGGCGGCCGGCCCCGCCGCCGCGCTGGGCGCGCGCACCCCGGTGACGCTGAACTTCGTCGACGCCGAGATCGAGGCCGTGACGCGCGCGATGGCCGCGATGATCGGCCGCCAGATCGTCGTCGACCCGCGCGTGCGCGGCACGATGACGCTGTTTACCGAGCAGCCGATCGCCGTGCGCGACGCCTACCTCAGCTACCTCGCCGCGCTGCGCGGGCTGGGCTTCACGGTGGTCGAGGCCGCCGGCCTGCTGCGCCTGGTGCCCGAGGCCGAGGCCAAGCTGCAGACCGGCACCGTCGCCGTCGGCCCGACCACCGTGCGCGGCGACACCGTGCTCACGCAGATCTTCCGGCTGACCCACGAGAACCCGAACAACCTGGTGCCGGTGCTGCGGCCGCTGATCAGCCCCAACAACACGATCAACGCCAACCCGGCGACCGCCTCGCTGGTCATCACCGACTACGCCAACAACCTGCAGCGGCTGGGCCAGATCATCGCCGCGCTCGACCAGCCCTCGGCGACCGACATCGACGTCGTGCCGCTGCGCCATGCGCTGGCCTCGGACCTCGCGCCGCTGGTCCAGCGGCTGGCCGCCGACACCGGCGCCGCCGCGGCGGTGCCGGGCGCGCCGCCGGGCACCGGCGCGGCGGCGGTCGCGGTGGCCGCCGAGCCGCGCAGCAACGCGCTGCTGGTGCGCGCGCAGAACCAGGCCCGGCTGGGCCAGGTGCGCGCGCTGATCGAGCGGCTGGACCTGCCGCAGGCCGGCGGCGGGCCGGCCGGCAACGTCTGGGTCGTGCGCCTGCGCAACGCCGAGGCGACGCGGCTGGCGACGGTGCTGCGCGCGGCCTTCGCGCATGCCGCCCCGGGCGGCGCGGCCGGCGCCGGCGCAGGCGGCGCAGCCCCGGCACCGGCGGCCGAGCGCGTCGGCCTGCGCGGCGGGGCGTTGGGCGCGGGCGCCGGCGCCGCCGCCGGCACCCCGGCGGCGGCGACCACCCCGCTGGCCGAGGCCGCCGCGCCGGCCACCGGCGGCTTCATCCAGGCCGACCCGGCGACCAACTCGCTGGTCATCACCGCCCCCGAGCCGCTCTACCGCCAGGTGCGCGCGATGATCGACCAGCTCGACATGCGCCGCGCGCAGGTGCTGATCGAGTCGCTGATCGTCGAGGTGCGCGGCGACAACGCCGCCGAGTTCGGCTTCCAGTGGCAGGGCCTGATGGGCCAGCGCAGCGACCGCCACATCGGCGGCGCGGGCACCAACTTCGGCGCCGTCGGCAACCTGGTCGACCTCAACCGCGCGATCGCCGCCGACCGCCTGCAGGACGTCACACTCGGCCAGGGCCTGAACTTCGCACTGCTGCGCCGCCACGCCGGGGTCTACGGGCTGTCGGCGATCGCGCGGCTGCTGCAGACCCAGACCGAGGCCAACATCGTCTCGGCGCCCAACCTGATCACCCTAGACAACGAGGAGGCCCGCATCGTCGTCGGCGCCAACGTGCCGTTCATCACCGGCCAGTTCCTGCCGCCGGCCGGCGGCGCGGCGGCCAACCCGTTCCAGACCATCGAGCGGCGCGACGTCGGGCTGACGCTGCGGCTGCGGCCGCAGATCGGCGAGGGCGGCAGCGTGCGCATGGTGATCTTCCAGGAGCAGTCCAGCGTCGACCCGCGCGTCGCCCCGGGCACGCTCAACGCCGGGCCGTCGACGACCAAGCGCTCGATCGAGTCGACGGTGGTCGTCGACGACGGCGACATCCTGGTCCTCGGCGGCCTGATCGAGGACCGCTACGAGGACACGCGCAGCCAGGTGCCGGTGCTCGGCGACCTGCCGGGCATCGGGCCGCTGTTTCGCAGCCAGAACCGCAGCCGCCAGCGCACCAACCTGATGGTCTTCCTGCGCCCGGTCATCATGCGCGACAGCGACAGCGCCGAGCGGCTGAGCCTGCAGCGCTACGAACAGATCCGCGCGCGCCAGCTCGGCATGCAGCCGCAGCCCAGCGTGCTGCTGCCGATCGGCGAGGCGCCGGTGCTGCCGATGCTGCCCGCGGTGCCGCCGGTGCCGGCGCCGGGCGCGCCGCCGGCGGCCGCGGCCCCACCCATTGCGCCGACCCCGCCGACCCCGCCGGCGACCGCGGCGCCGGTGCGCTGAAGCCCCGCCACCGAGGGCACCTGCTGCGATGGGCGCGCGCCACCCCCTGCCCTACGCCTGGGCCAAGGCCCACACGCTGCTGCTCGAGGACGACGGCGGCGCGCTCACGCTGTGGGTGGCCGAGACGACGCCGGCGAGCGCGCTGTCGGAAGTGCTGCGCGTCTACGCCGTCGCCGCGCTCGAGCGCGAGGACGGCGCGCGGCTGGCCCAGCGCATCGCCGCGGCCTACGCCGGCGGCGAGGGCAGCGCCGCGGCGGTGGTCGGCGAAGTCGAGAGCGCGGTCGACCTCTCGCGGCTGATGCAGGAGCTGCCGGCGGTCGAGGACCTGCTCGAAGCCGCCGACGACGCGCCGATCATCCGCATGCTCAACGCGCTGCTGACCCAGGCCGCGCGCGACGGCGCCAGCGACATCCACATCGAGCCCTACGAGCGCAGCAGCGCGGTGCGCTTTCGCGTCGACGGCACGCTGCGCGAAGTGGTGCAGCCCAACAAGGCGCTGCACGCGGCGCTGATCAGCCGGCTCAAGATCATGGCCGAGCTCGACATCGCCGAGCGGCGCCTGCCGCAGGACGGCCGCATCGGGCTGCGCATCGGCCAGCGCGCGATCGACGTGCGGGTCTCGACGCTGCCGTGCGCGCATGGCGAGCGCGCGGTGCTGCGCCTGCTCGACAAGAGCGACAAGCTGCTCGGCCTCGAAGGCCTGGGCATGAGCGGCGAGGTGCTGGCGGGTTTTCGGCGGCTGGTCCAGCAGCCGCATGGCATCGTGCTGGTCACCGGGCCGACCGGCAGCGGCAAGACGACCACGCTGTACGCCGCCCTGCAGACGCTCGACACGACGACGACCAATGTGCTGACCGTCGAGGACCCGATCGAGTACGAGCTGCCCGGCATCGGCCAGACCCAGGTCAACCCGCGCATCGAGCTGACGTTCGCGAAGGCCCTGCGCGCCATCCTGCGCCAGGACCCCGACGTGATCATGATCGGCGAGATCCGCGACTACGAGACCGCGCAGATCGCGATCCAGGCCTCGCTGACCGGGCACCTGGTGCTGGCCACGCTGCACACCAACGACGCGCCCAGCGCGGTCACGCGGCTGACCGACATGGGCGTCGAGCCCTTCCTGCTGAGCTCCTCGCTGCTGGGCGTGCTCGCCCAGCGGCTGGTGCGCACGCTGTGCCCGCAGTGCCGCCGCGCCGACGCGCACGGCCACTGGCACCCGGTCGGCTGCGCGGCCTGCGGCGACACCGGCTACAAGGGCCGCACCGGGGTCTACGAGCTGATGACCGCCGACGCCACGGTCCGCGAGCGCATCCACGAGCGCGCCGCCGAGGCCGAACTGGCCGCCGCCGCACGCGCCGCCGGCCTGCGCCCGATGCGCGAGGACGGCCAGCGGCTGGTCGCCGCCGGCCTGACCGCGCCCGAGGAGTTGCTGCGCGTGACTCGCGATTGACGGCCTATCGTCGGTCATTTGTTGCTCATCATCTGCCACCTGAGCCGATGCCCGCGTACCGCTACGAAGCCCTGGATGCCGACGGCAAGCCCGCCAGCGGGCTGCTCGAGGCCGACAACGCGCGCGCGGTGCGCTCGGCGCTGCGCGCGCGCGCGCTGGTGCCGCTGGCGGTCACGCCGGTGGCCGCGCAGGTCACGGCCGACGCGGTCGGCACCGGGCTGGGGCGGTGGCGCCGGCGGGCATTCGCGGCCACCGCGCTGGCGGTCTGGACGCGCCAGCTCGCCGGGCTGGTCGGTGCCGGGCTGCCGCTCGAGCGCGCGCTGGCCGCGCTGGCCGACGAGGCCGAGCAGCCGCGCCAGCGCGAGCTGATCGCCCACCTGCGCGCCGAGGTCAACGCCGGCAGCAGCTTCGCGCGCGCGCTGGCCAGCGCGCCGCGCGAGTTCGACGAGGTCTACCGCGCGGTGATCGCCGCCGGCGAGCAAAGCGGCGCGCTCGGCGCGGTGCTCGAGCGCCTGGCCGACGACCTCGAGGCCAGCCAGGCGCTGCGCGCCAAGCTGCTGGCCGCCGCGCTGTACCCGGCGATCGTCTCGGTGGTCGCGCTGCTGATCGTCGTCTTCCTCGTCACCTACGTCGTGCCGCAGGTCGCCGGGGTGT
>Ga0208733_100284_pt1 | contig 25251 bp, 27 predicted proteins | sample SubbioR11Jul_8B1_FD_184816 | JGI IMG/M metagenome (GOLD analysis project Ga0208733, IMG submission 184816) | Serpentinite rock and fluid subsurface biosphere microbial communities from McLaughlin Reserve, California, USA - CR11Jul_8B1 (SPAdes) | ecosystem: Environmental > Terrestrial > Deep... | reverse complement strand
TTTTTTTAAAAGTCGTCTTTCCGGCGAAAGCCGGAATCCAGTGTTTTCAAGGGTCTCTGGATGCCGGATCAAGTCCGGCATGACGGAAAAAGACATTTATAAACAGACTCTAATTACATGAAAGATACTGGATTCCTGCTGGAGTTTATCCCGATGGAAATCGGGGCAGGAATGACGACTATCGATCACTGAATGAAAATGTCATTCCCGTGAAAACGGGAATCCAGAAGGCTTTATCTTTAAAACAGGTGTGTAATCAAGAGAGCGTGTAACAGCTTTTTAGATCTCTCTATAAAGATTAAGGGAGAGGGCGGAAAATGCCGATAAATGAGATAAGGGGGCGGCCGGGGCCCTGGAACTCCTCGAAAGTCCAGGGCCAGGGACAGATCGACGAGAAGAGACTTGAGAAAGCCTGTCAGGAATTCGAATCGATCCTTATCCATCAGATGATGAAAACGATGCGGCAGACCATTCCCCGAACAGGATTTATGGCTGAGGGCAAGGATAGAAATATCTTTCAAGCCCTCTTTGATGAAGAGATCAGCAAGAATATTTCAAAAAGCGGCGGGCTGGGTCTGGGAAAGATGCTCCTCCGTCAGATGGAGAAAAAAGCAGGCGAAAGCGGTTCTTTTGAGATGAAAAAAACCGATATCGCCCTGGACCCCTTGAGAAAAGGAGGAGTGGAGGAATGATGAAGGATTGGGAGAAAGATATGGATCTCTTATATCAACTGTTTGAGCAGGAGGCGTCGAACTACCGCCGGTTGATCAAAGAGATGAAGATAGAGTCGAAATGGTTGAGGGAAGGAGACACCGATTCTCTGATGAAATCGGTGAGATCGATCGAGGAGCGCATCAAAACGATCCGGATCATCGAGGAGGAGATCCGGAGAACGGGCGAAACGATTCTCAATGGTCTGGGAAAGGGAGAAAGGGACCGGACGCTTTCGTGTCTCTCGTCCCTTCTGCCCCCCACTCACCAGATCCGTCTCTCCTCGCATCAAAAGACGCTTAACCAGCTCAAGGCATGGGCCGGACAGATCAACACTCAGAACACCGCCTTCATACGGGAGTATATGGCTTTTCTTTCAGAGCTGATCTCTCCTCTGGTCGGCCGGTGGAGCGGGTCGACGGGTTATCCGGGCCATAAATGGGCCACTGCTTTTTCATCCTATGCGTTGAATCGGGAGGTTTGAACATGAGCGGCATCCGGAATGTGATCGACATTGCCAAGGGAGCCCTTCTGGCCAACCAGAAGGCGATCGCCGTGACAAGTCACAATATCGCCAATGTCAATACTCCTGGGTACACCCGCCAGAGGATGATTCTTGAATCGAATCCCCCTTATTTCGCCAATCGGTTGAAGGTAGGGATGGGGGTCAGGGCAGACTCCGCCGTCCAATATACGGATCAGTTCATCAACCGGAATATCCATCAGAAGACCTCCCTTCTGAAAGAATATGAAACGAAAACATCCGTCCTCTCTCAGATGGAGACCATTTTTAATGAGACGAATGAACAGGGGTTGGTTCGGGCCATGAACGAATTCTGGAATGCCTGGCAGGATGTGGCCAGCAACCCGGGCGGGTTTTCGGAGAGGACGGCCCTCCTCGCAAAAGGAGAGGTCCTCACGCGCCGATTTCAATCGATGAACGAGTCTCTCCATCAGATCAAAAGGGAGATGAACACCAACCTCAAACTCTCCATTCAGGAGGTGAACCGGCTGGTCAAACAGATTGCGGAGTTAAACGAAAAGATCGTGTTTGCGGAGTCCGACCAGACGGCGGCCAATGATTTGAGAGACCAGAGGGCAAATTATATTGAACAGCTCTCCGAGCTGGCGGGCAATGTTTACCTGACCGATCAGCACGGCGCCCTGACCGTCATGAGCGAGGATGGGATGATCCTGGTGGACGGCAAATATCACTGGGAGCTGAGCCAGGACGGGAATGCGGTCTACTGGAATGGCATTCCAAGCGATATCAGCCGGAAACTCCAGAGCGGAAAGGTCGGGGCATGGCTCGATCTCAGGGATGAAATCGTTCCCGAATATATCGCCAATCTGGATGAACTTGCAGGGACCCTGATGAGAGAGATCAATGCACTGCACCTTGCGGGATATACCCTTTCGGGAGAGACCGGAAAACATTTCTTCGAAAATTTTAAGAGCGCTCCTGACACCCCCAACGCCGGCGATTTTGCCGGAGCGGCTTCTTATATCAGGCTGAGCAGTGATGTGAAAGGGATTCCGGCCAATATTGCGGCAGGCAGGGCATCGGGCGCCCCGGGTGACAATGAAAATGCGATGAGAATCCTGTCGATTCAGACCGATGGGTCCATCCAGATCAGAAAGTGGAGTTTCGATCAACGGGGGGCGGCTATTTTGAGCGCGCTTCAGGCCGAAACCCTTGACGATTATTATCGTACGCTGGTAGGGGAGATCGGTGTTCAGACTGAAGAATCAGCCGAGAATCAACAGTTTACACAGGCCTTCCTCGCTCACCTCTCGGAGTTGAGGGATTCCGTATCCGGAGTAAATCTGGATGAGGAGATGGTCGAATTGATGAAAATCCAGAGGTCGCACGAGGCCGCCTCGAAACTGGTCGCAATCGCGGATGAGATGTTGCAGTCCCTGCTGGAGATGAGATAAGGAACCCAGGAACTCAGGAAAAAATCTTTCTTGGCTTCTGCTGGAGATGAGATAGAGGTGGGAAGATGAGAGTAGCGACCCGGTCGTTCTATCAAGGCATTCAAGAGAGGATCCTCCGGCTGTCAGGCGATCTGAAGAGGATCAATGAGAAGATCTCTTCGGGGAAAAATGTGAATCGGCCGTCGGATGATCCGCTCTCCCTCATCGACTCGCTCGGCCTTAAGGCCAGCCTCTCACAATTAGAGCAGTATCAGCGCAATATGAAGAGGGGGGAGTCATGGTTAAACCTGAGCGAGTCGGCCCTTTCCCAGACCCTCCTGATCGTTGACCGGGCGCAGGAGATCGCCATTCAGATGGCCAGCGATACGCAATCCGGCGAGTCAAGGACGTATGCGGCCACAGAGGCGGGACATCTCCTGGATCAGGCCATATCCCTGGGCAATACGAGACTGGGAGGATCTTACATCTTTTCGGGCTACAGAACAGGCACGGCTCCTTTTTTGAAAGTGACGGTTGGCGGGATTGAGACTGCACAGTATAACGGGGATGCCAATGATTTTAGAATCCTGATCGGCAAGGGAGAGGAGTTGACCGTGGGGAAAAACGGACAGGCCGTTTTGATGGACTCCGGAATTTTTGATGCTCTGGGCAGGCTGAAAAGAGCTCTCGAGGATAATGACCGAAGCGCCATCGGTCAACAGATCGACGGGCTAAGAGGGGTTCAAGGCGACCTCAATAACGGGATTGCCGATGCAGGAGCAAGAACAAGCAGGCTGGAGGGAAAGAGGGAGATTCTGAATCATCTGGATTTGAACCTGAAGGAACGACTTTCTCAAATCGAGGATGCGGATTATGCGAGAGTGGTCGTGGAACTGAGGGAGAAAGAGCTGGCTTACCAGGCCGCCCTCCTCTCCTCGACGAAGATTGCGGAACTGACCATTCTCAATTATATTCGTTAATACAGACGCATTAAATGAGATGCTGAAACGAGTTCAGCATGACAGGAAAAAGTATGTCATTCCGAACCAGGTCCTGAACTTGATTCAGGATCTATCGATTTCGGAATCTCGAATTTAGCAATGACAATAAATTAATTGCGTTTGTATTAGTCACAGGATGCGCGGCTGTAAGATTTTCGCCAGGGAAGGTGAGCATGCTGATTCTGACCCGCAAGGCGGGCGAGCGTATTGTCATCGGAGAGAGGATCAAGGTCCATGTCATCGAGATCAGGGGACAGCAGGTCCGCCTGGGCATTGAGGCGCCGGGAGACACCCCCATCCATCGCGAGGAGGTCTATCAGAAGATAGCGGAGGAGAACCGGCTTGCCGCTCAGATCGGGTTAAACCATATCCATTCTCTTATGGATGGAAAGGAGTGATTTCATTTTGAAGATAACAACCAGCCGTTTTGGAACGATTGAGATAGAAGAGAAACAGGTCATCCATCTGCTCAACGGAATGATCGGGTTTCCGGAAGAGAAGCGGTTTGTCCTTTTGAGGCACGCGGAGGAATCCCCCTTCTTCTGGTTTCAATCGGTCGAAAAGGACTCCCTTGCCTTCGTCCTGACCGATCCCCTCTGGTTTCAACCCGATTACGACATCGAAATCAGTCCGGAAGATGCGGAGAGGCTTGAACTGGACAGGGCTTCAGAGGGAATTCAGACCCTGGTGTCGGTCAGCATTCATCCGTCAAATGGGACGTCCGAAATTACCGCCAATCTCCTCGGGCCCATCGTGATCAATCTACGCAACAGGCTGGCAAAACAGATTGTCCTCTATAGCAGTCCTTACTCTCACCGCCATCCGATCCCCATCCATGAAAACAAAAAACCCTGAAGGCCTTTACTCTCAGCTTTCAGGGTTTTCAGGCAGATGATTTAAAGATGGGTCTATTTGATCAGATCGAGGATGGATTCTTTGATGATCTTTTCTGCGAGGGTTTCACTGTCCACACGGTACCGGCCATCCTCTATCCGACTTTTAATCTCGGAAACCTTATCCGATCTCACTTCTGGAGTCGTCTGAAGGACTTCATAGATTTTCTGCATCTCTCTGGATCGGGCGGAAAACTCCGCCCTGTCTCCGGAGGCAGTTTTCGCATCCGCTTCTCCCGGCTTCTGATTTTTCTCCGGAGGATGGGTTGAATGGGCCTGGCCGACATTCTGCAACATGTTCTTCTGGTTGATGTCAGAGACTTTCATTATTCTCTCCTTATTCAAATTGAAATGAGTTGTTCATTGACGAACGATTTCGTCATCTCATAAAGCCTTTTTTTCAACTGGTTGTTTTCGGCGGGGGCCAGGTATTCTTTAACCCCGCCATTGGTTTCACCCAGAACCTTGAAGGCCATCCCCTGTCCGTCATCCGAAGCCACATCGAGCGGCCTTCCATACTCCTGGCTTAAACGCTTCAGAAGGACCTGACCGGTCTCGTTGCGGGGGGATCCGTTGGTAAGCTGGGCAATAATCTCATTGGCGATCTTTTCGATGATCAGCATCTTTTTACTCTCCCTGGATAAGGTCACTTCATCCTTCTGGCCGGTATTTTTGGCGATCTTCTCCTTTGAGATGCGGGACTTCACAGATAGCTGCTGGCTGTAAGCCCTTAAAACATGCTGGACATGGTAGTCGGTCAGGATCATGGCCTTCTCGTTCATCTACCTTATCGTCCACCCACGGAAAAACTTTAATCTTTTTTATGTTCGACCGGCAAAAAATTCAGCTTCAACCTTTTTAATCAGGCCATTTCTGCCGGTTCGGCGCGCGGGTCAAATCTAACCCATTTAAATTGTTGAGGAAATTTATTTGTCTGGCATGGCATATGACTTGCTATAGTTCAAGTGAAAGTTAAAGTTAGAGCGAGTCTCTCCGATAAGAATCATAAAGAGGCGATTGCCATAAAGACAGCCATGGAGAGGGAAAACCAGCTTCTCACCATCTCAGAAGTCAGCAAAAGCCTGAATATCTCAAAGCACACTTTACGTTTTTGGGAAAAGGAATTCATGGGCCTGTTTGCTCCTCAAAGGACTCAAGGGGGCCAGAGACGGTTTAGTGTCAAAGATATTTCCCGGATCGAGGAGATAAAAAAATTGAGGAATAAAGGGATGAACCTTTCTGAAATCAGGACCAGGCTTGCTCAAGGTCAGAAAGAGGATGGTCTCAACCTTCATCGAATTGATCTCCTCGCTCACAGGATTGCCGAAGTGGTTAAGGCGGAAGTGTACGATTTTTTAGAGAGAAGGATCTTATAAGCTTGAGGGGTTTCGGAAATTTTCATGACAGGCCATGCGATCATGAAGCCATGATGAAAGAATCCAATCGATTGAGGTGAAGAGCGATGAAGATTTTGGTGATCGGTTCGGAAGGCAATATTGGCAGGCCCCTGGTCAGGCACCTGAGGGGCTGCGGGCACCGTGTCCTTTGCGCGGATATTCAAAACAAGTATGGTCAGGACTACTTCCAGACCGATATTGTCCATCCTAATGATCTCTATCCCATCACCGTAAAAGAAAAGCCGGAGGTTATTTATAACCTTGCTGCGATGGTTTCTCGTGTCACCTGTGAGGCCTCTCCGCATATGACGATCGACCGCAATCTGGGCGGAACCAACAATGTCATTCAACTGGCAAAGTTAGTTGGCGCCAAGCTGATCGTTTTTTCAACCTCGGAAGTTTATGGCAACCAGGGGGGAGTCCAATCAGAAGAATCGACCGCATTGAAGCCCAATAACCGATATGCCCTCTCCAAGTTATTATGCGAGGAGCTTACGAAATATGAGGTGGAATATGGCGGTCTCCATGCCGTTATTGTCCGACCGTTCATGTTTTACCATGAGCGGGAAGAGATCGGCTCTCATCGAAGCGCCATGATCAGATTTGCCGATGATCTGTATCACCGTCGAAAGATCGTGCTGCATAAAGGGAGCAGGCGGAGCTGGCTTCATATGGACGATGCGGTCGTGGCTTTGGAAAGGGCGATCTACCTCAATCAGTTTACCATCCTCAACATTGCTCATCCCCGTGTCATTGAGATGGAGTATTTAGCCCGGCTGTTTTGTGAGATCTATGGCAGGGATTACAGCACATATGTCGAAGAGGTCCTTCTACCTCCCCAGATGACCTTGGAGAAGATCCCCGATGTGAAACGGCAGAGGGATTTGCTGGGCTTTGAGCCGAAGATCGATATCGAGGAGGGAATTCAGAGGGTTGCGGAGAAAATCATCCGTGATCATTCGGGCATGATGGAGATGAATTATCCAAAGGGTTTCAATCCTCTTGGGAGGACTCTTACGGACAATATCCCTGCCTGAGGACCGATATGCTGAAGATCATCCTGATCAATCCCCCCAGTCCCTACTTAGCCAATGATGCGGCCTACCCTCCCTCAGGCCTTCTTTACCTGGCATCCGTAATGGAGAAGGCCGGGCATGACGTTTCCCTGACTGATCTCACCGGAAACCCGGATTGGCGTTTGGTGGTTCGCAGACTCGATGCCGATCTCTTCGGCATCACCTGTGTCACCCCCAATGTTCCACTCGTCAGAGAGATATCCTATCTCCTTCCTTCAGAGAGGCCAGTGATCCTCGGCGGCGCCCATCCCTCTTTCCTGCCGGAAGATGCCCTGAAGCAGGTGCGCTGCGATGCGATTGTTAAGGGAGAGGGGGAGGAGGTCATCGAAACCGTTCTAAACGATTTGAAGAAAGGAAATCTCAAAAAGATTTATGAAGGAGGGGTTGCCAGGGTGAAGGCGATCCCAAAACCTTCGAGGCATCTCGTCGATCTCCACCGGTACACTCCCGGAGGTGAGAAGACAACCCCTATTTATACCTCGAGAGGGTGTCCATTTAAGTGCAGTTTCTGTTCGAAGATCTCAGGGAAGACTTACCGGGTCCTGCCTCTTGAGCGCGTTCTGTCCGAGATCGAGGACGTCATGAATCATGGGTTCAGCCATATCCTCTTAAGCGACGATAATATCCTGGTTCAGCCGGAGAGGTTTCGCACTCTCATGAAGGCCATCAAGCCTTTCGGATTAAGGTTCCGGTTGAATCAAGACGCCAGAGCCATTGATGGGAAGATGATGAGATTGGCCAGAAAGGCAGGCTGCTATGAAATCAGTTTTGGGATAGAGACGGGCAGCCAGAAGATGCTGGACCTCATGAATAAACAGACGACGGTAGAAGCGAACCGGAAAGCGATTCTCACGGCCAAGGAGAATGATATTAAGACCAAGGCCTACTTCATTGTCAACTTCCCCGGAGAGGACGACTCCACGGTGGAAGAAACATTGGAATTTGCGAGGCAGGTGAAACCGGACAAATGGCTGTTATCCTCCTTTGTCCCCCTGCCGGGGAGTGATACGTTCCGGAATCCGTCAAGGTATGGAATCACGCGGATGAGTCCGGACTGGGGGGACTACTACCTTGTTGGAAAGGAAGGACAATTCCATCCCTGTTTCGAAACGGTATCGCTTACCGCGGAGAAGCAGATCCATCTCCATGAAGCACTTCGCCACGGCTTAAAGGAGATTCTTGGTTGATCAAACATTCGATGGAGAGGAAAGCATAGGAGGGCGCCAAGAAAGAGATGGGTGATGAAATCAACATCCAGGGAGCAAAGATCAAAGCCGAACAACTCACCATTGGAGAGGGAGTCATTTTCGGAGACGGAGTCACGATTTCAGATTTCCATGGCGAGCCTGCAAAGAGAATTATCATAGGAGATCATACTTATATTGGTTCAGACGTCAACATTGCCTGCCCTGAACTGATCCTGGGTGATTTTGTTACAGTCCATCGCCGAACCGGGATCTTTGGAGAGGGGGTCTGCATCATCGGACATAATTCTTGGATTGGTCAGGACTGCATTCTGAACTCGCACGGGGACTTGTGGATCGGCAACAATGTGGGGATCGGAGCAGCCAACCACATTTGGACTCACGCGGCTCAAGGAGAACTGCTGGAAGGGTGTCAACTTTTCCATGCCAAACCGGTAGTGATTGAAAACGATGCCTGGATTTGCGGCGGCCATTCCACAATCAATCCCGGCGTGAAGGTTGCAACACAGACGATCCTTCTCCCCCAGTCCCTGCTGACCCGGGACACCGAACCCAATGCCTATTACGGGGGGAACCCTGCAAAGCGAATTGAGAAGTTGGAACCTCCCTACAAGCCTCTGTCCATCGAAGAGAAGAAAGAGATGTTGAAGGATTTTTCCCGTCAGTTCCTTATGTCCCATCCTTCCCTTACCTATTCCATGAGTGAGGGCAAGCTCTCTCTCTTTAAAGAAGGGATCGGAAAAGTGGGAGAATTTGACTTCTTTCAGAAGAGGTATAAAAAGCAGCGGACACCCGAAGAGACCGCCTTCATCAAATTTATGAAAGGGAATAAGGCGAGATTCATCCCTGAAGAAGAACCTGTTCTCGGGGAAAACGTACGGGAGAGGATTCAGGAGAAGGGAAGGGGGCATGTGTTGAATGAGTAATAGGATGAGAGAAGGTCCATTCCAAGAGTCGAGTTATTATTATCCTGCAGAGAGAATCATTGCCTACTTGAGGACGCTTAAGGTGACGGAGTCCTACGAGAACCAATTTCTTCCTCCCCTTGATCGGAAGATTGCGATCCTGACCCATGACGATCAGTTTGATCCGGAGATGTTCCGGATCGAGCAATCCCAGGAGATTCGATCCACCTGGTTCCTCCTGGCCGAGAGACTTGGAGAGACGATTCCTGCAGAAGCGGATGTCCATCTCCATTTCGACAAGGAGGCAAGCACACTCGGAGAACAGATCGAGACGTATCGTGCTAAACGGGGCCGGTCTCCCAGGTTTAATCGGATACACCGACTCCTCTGGCGGGCGAACAATTTTGATTTTCCGCTCCTCGCCATGTCAGGGATCGAGGTGGACTGTACATTGATCGGAACAAAACCCTACAGGCCAACGATTGAGGGGAGGCTCTTGCCGATCTGGGAAGTTCCCTTCTCCATCACTGACCGAACCGAGCGGTTCATGGCCAGCTACTCCCTCTCAGCGGATTTCGAGGTCTTGTTCAAAGCGGGTCTTTCACCCATCGTCATTTTATCTCACCCCTTTTCCGTCTGTGCCCAGCATCAACTCGTTTCATGCTTTTACGAGGTTCTGGGGCTGGTCAAACGCTATGGCTATCAGTCCATGGATATGAGTTCATTCCACGACCGGTTCCTTAGTAAGGGCCGTCCGGGCGGACGGGATGGAAAAAACCAATCGGTCACAAGGGGCTCTCCTGCAGCCCTTGATCAAGACCAGAAAACAGAGGGGCCGCCATGAACCAAACCGTCTCCATCATCATCCCCTGTTACAATTATGGCCGGTTTTTGGGGGATTGCATTGAGAGCGCCCTTGGACAGACCTATCAGCCCATCGAGATCATCGTCGTGAATGACGGATCTACCGATGAAACCGAGGAAATTTGCCTTTCATACGGGGGCAGGATCCAGTACCTTCGTCAATCCCACCAGGGCATTGTTCAGACAATCAACGCCGGCATTGAAAGAAGCCATGGCGACTTCTTTTATTTTCTCTCAGCCGATGACGGACTTTTCCCCGGGACCCTCGAAAGGCAGATGAGCGTTATGGAAAAGGAAGAAGACTGCGCCGTCGTCTGCGGTAACGCCAAACTGATCAATGAGCAAGGAGAGGAGACCGGTGAAAGCATCCTTCCGCTGCCTGAAAAGGATTTACTCTTCCGGATGCTCATATCCCCCAACCTGCATGACGGCTCCCTTCTCTTTCGACGCTCCGCTTTAGAGGCCATAGGAGAGCTCTACTTTAAGCCTTTTGAGAATTATCACGGTTACCATCATCGGTGTTTCCAGCTCGCTAGAAGGTATCGGATCCGACATCTTAACGAATACCTCGTCTGTCAGAGGGTTCATCAGAACAATCTCAGCCATCCCAAGAACAAAGAGGCTATGATTGAGGGATACGGGGTTCTCCGGAAGAAGATGCGCGAGATCATCGATCCCTGTGAGATCCTGGAGGGGGCCGATCCGAAGCATCCCAAAGACAGGGCCCATGCTCACTTTTTGATCGGGGGCCTCTTTTTCTATTTCGGGCAATATGAGATCGCCTGTCAGGATATTAGACAGGCCGCCGAGCTCGAGCCGGACCTCTGGGAGAGGAAGGAGATAACCGAGGATCCGAGGCTTCGGAACATTTTTCCCCCGATCCTGCCAATTGAACGGATATGTAAGAATCAGCGCTTGCTCTCGACTATTGAAACTTATAAGACTCCCCGTGTGAAGGACCTTCTGTCCAGGATGAAAAACGGCGAGATCCTGCGCTCCTTTTTTCTTTGCCAGCAATTCCTAGAGGAAGCTCCCGATGATCCAGACTACCTCTTTATCCTCGCCCTCCTTTATCTCCTTCAGCCAAAGTGGCATGATTCTTTGAACCTGTTTCATGGAGTAACGATGGAACTCATGGAGAGGATCCGCCTACGTCACCCTTTCCATTCCATTGATCTCTATCTCTGTCTTGCCCTCCTGAAAGAAGAGGGGCCAGCCCTGGCTGAGCTTCATAAGAAATCCTCACGATTGGATTGGTTCGATCTCAATGTCTGCCTTTGGCTGATCAAGGTGGCCATCGCTCAGGAAAGGAAGGAGCTCATCAAAGAACTACAGGCCATCTTCAGAAAGAAGGGACTGACTCTCCATTACAGTTCGGGACCGGAAGAAGATAGCTCGAATAAAAGAAAGATGAGAGACCCACACAGGACAAGACGGGATGGGTCCGATGGAAAGCAGGACTCTCCCGAGATCGGTTTTCCCATTCCTTCTCCTGGCAAGCGAGAAGCGGCAGAGCCTCCGTTAGTGTCCATAATTGTCCCTACCTATTGTCGGCCTGACTCGCTTTTGGAGGCTCTGAACAGCATCCTGAATCAAACTTACCAGAATGTTGAGGTCATTGTAGTGAACGATGGCGGGGAAGATGTTGAACATCAGATTAGCCCTTTGAACAAGAAGCAGAACATAACCTATGTCAAACTTGCCTCCAATCGAGAAAGATCGGCAGCGCGCAATGTAGGCATTCAAATCGCCCGGGGGAAATATATCGCCTATCTGGACGATGACGATCTCTTCTATCCTGACCATCTGGAGACACTGGTCCAGTTCTTGGAAGGCAGTGATTATAAGGTCGCTTATACGGATGCAAACCGGGCACACCAAAAGAAAAAAAATGGCCGATATGTTGTCGTAAAGAGAGACGTGCCTTATTCCTTTGATTTCGATTATGACCGGATACTGGTAGATAATTTTGTTCCTGTTCTCTGTTTTATGCATGAGAAATCCTGTTTAGATGAAGTAGGCTGCTTCGATGAAGATCTGACCACACTTGAAGATTGGGACTTGTGGATTCGCTTGTCCAGAAAGTTTAAATTCGCCCATATCCCGAGGGTCACCTGTGAATTCAGCTGGAGAGAAGACGGCACGACAACGACAAGTGGGAAAAAGATGGACTTTCTCCGGGATAGGAAAAGGATTTATGAAAAATACAGGGAATATTCAAAAGATAAGCCCAATTTGCACCAAGTGCAGGAGACCTTTCTTAGGAATTTTGATGAATCAATTAAACGGGAATATGATCGAATACAACAGCTGATCCCAAAAAACCTGATCGAGGAGGCCATTTCAGCGCTTGAAAAGCTTATCGTCCTATCTCCTGCTCATTCTCTTGCCCATGATGATTTAGGGGCCCTCTATTTTCACCGGGGCGACAAAAGGCAAGCCCTGGAACATTTTATCCAATCTCTCAAAGCCGACCCAAAGAACCGGAACGCCATGAAAAATATGGCAGACTTGCGAAATGAATTAGGCCAGCCCGAGGAAGCCCTTCGGCTTTACCAAACCCTGCTGGCGGACCAGCCGATGGATGTCGAAGCCCTCTTAGGAATGGGTCATGTATGCCTTCAGACAGGCCGGTCCGGAGACGCTAAATGCTTCTACGCGAAAGTTCTTGAAATTGAGCCCGAAAACGATTCGGCGAAGCATGGACTGGAGACCCTCAGCAACCGTTCGCCTGATTTCCCCATTTCCGAAGAAACAGATCATCTGAGTCGAGGGGTTGACCTCGCCGACCAAAATCAGAAGCTCACCTCAATCATTATTCTTGCCCACAATCAACTGGAATACACGAAAAGGTGTTTGGACAGCATCTTCCAACATACCAGCGATCCGTTTGAATTGATTGTTGTGGACAACGGCTCCACAGATAAGACTTTAGAATATTTGGATAGCTTGGGGGCGGGAAGAATTACGGTTGGGGGATGGAGGCTCCGGTGCGGAGAAGGAGGAGAGATCCAAGAAAAGAGATTTGAGGGGAAAGGTTCAAAAAAGAGGAAGAGGGCAGAAAAGCATTTTTCCTGCAAACGGCTAAAGGCGATTCGTAATAAGATGAATTTGGGGTTTGCCGCAGGGAACAATCAAGGCATGGCAGAAGCCCGGGGGGACTATCTCCTCCTGATGAATAATGATGTGGTCGTGACCCCGGAATGGCTGGGCCGGATGATCGCCGTTGCTGAAAAAAAACCGGAGATCGGAATTGTCGGTCCGATGTCAAATTATGTCTCGGGTCCCCAGTGGGTTAGGGAAGTCGCCTATGATCCCCGGTCATTGGCAGGCATCGGCGAATTTGCTCGGAATTACGCACAAAAAAAGAGCGGCCAGGCAAAACCCTTCTGGCGGGTGGTCGGTTTCTGCATGCTCATCAAACGGGCAGTGGCGGAGGAGATCGGAGGCTTGGATAGCAGATACGGTTTGGGAAATTTTGAAGATGACGATTTCTCTTTACGGGCCAGATTGGCAGGCTTTGAATCCTGGATCGCTGAGGACTGTTTTGTCCACCACTTCGGGAATCGGACTTTTGCGGGATCCGGCATCGATTACAGTGAGAGTTTGAAAAGAAACTGGGAGATCTTCAAGAAAAAATGGGGAATTCCCGCAGAGGTGGCTTATGGAGCCGATTATATAGAGTCCATTAATTAAGTTGACATAATAAATGTTTATTTTTTCCTTTTCGGGTTTCAAAGTGCTGCTGTATGGTTTGCCAACATTCATCACTGGACTGAAAACGCCTGGTATGAGTTGCCTCACGGCGTAACTCATGCCATTCCCATTCCATAGGATTAATCTCCGGTGAATAGGAGGGTAGGAAGTTTAAAACAATGGTTTCTTGATGAGCCAGATATTTCTGGACCTTTTGCGCCTTATGCCATCGGGCGTTATCAACAAATAACTGAATCCGCGAATGGTTAGGGTAGATTTCCTTCACCCACTGCAAAAATGTGATGAAGCTTTCTGCATTTCCTTTTGGGATTCTTTGAACCATGGCATCCATGGTGTTTATATCGACGATACCACAAAGGTTAACACGTTCTCGGGTACTGTCCGAGAACAACTGGGGCTGGCATCCTTTCGGCGCCCATTGGGCAGCAAGGGTCGGATCCAACTGAATGCCTGCTTCATCCGAAAAAAGAATGGCTTCATCAGGTTGTAGATTTTGAAGTTTTTTTTTAAAATCCTCGACAAAAGCATCCTGTTTTTCAGGATCCGCTTTGCTATACTTTTTACGCCCCCGTTGCACGGAGAACTTAATGGTATGAAGCCAATTAATCATTTGACTGCGTCCGATATCAATATCATGTTTCTCTTTCAAATACTTCCTGACCAGGGGACCGTCCCAACGAGACTGTCTGTACCCCTGGTTCATCGGCGGTTCAATCAGTTTTTCTTTCAGGTCTTTCGCAATCTCATCCGTCAAACTACCAGGACGACCGGGATGTTTCTCCTCTTCTACACCCTTTATACCTTTCTCGTTTACACGCTTTACGAGATCATAAATGCCCTGGCGAGAGACCCTGTGCCGGCGACTCAACTGGTCAATGGGCGCACTGTCCATGACCCCTTGCAAAACAGCTACCCTCAGGCCCATGCGAACGGGACCTCGGCCAGATACATACTCGCTCAATGTTTCATCCGTCACTTCAGGATGCGTAACCATAAGTTTCGTTTTTCTCATATCTGCCCCTCCTTCCCGTTTTGGGTAGGGACAGAATAACTGGAAATTGCTTTTATGTCAAGTTATTTATTGGATTGCATATAAGGCTTGCCGGATGCTATTTGGACTTCCCCCTTGCTATGTTATGCATGTTCTGCACGAACGTCTCCTTGGTTTACTTAAAATTAAATTTTTGGTATAAATAGGTCAACTTCCATGGGGATTAAAAATTCAAGACCGGGGTCTAAGACTAACTTTGTAAAGACCAGCTTTTCGGGGAAGTGATCGAGAATTTGAAAACCGAATTACCGATGCCTGGCACCAATTTGCACACGATAAGTTTGAATATACCTACTGATTTCAGATTGAGGGTCTATATAAGCTGAATGCGGGCCAGCGGGCGATCTTCCCACTATTTTACCCACGGTTAAAGGGAGGGGGCAAGAAGGCTCTTCCCCTTCTCTTTCAATGGATACAAAAATTTGTTTATAATATTTTACGGATCGTCTATAATGGCATGGGAGGTGATTTTATGAAAAGAACCGTTCACATTATTATTGTGCTGTTAATCTTAATCGGAAGTATTTTCTTAGGTTGTAGCGGTAGCCACGTTAAATATATTAAAGAGAACCCAGACTTTTTAAAACCTGGCCTCTATTCAAGAGCATTTCTTGAAGCATGGGGACAGCCTGATAAGGTGATGGCCTATCAGGATTTCAGAGATAAACAGTATTCCAGCATAGGATTTATTTCAGGATCAAGTCAAGGGTTTTCTGGATTCTCTTCCGGCCAGTCCTATACTCCGACAACTGTTGTTTGGATTTACACAAACCACAAGAAAGTTCTCTTTTTTCAACAAGGCGATGTATTAAACGTACAGAGGCACGCCTTAAGTACATTGGTATGGAAATTAGTGGGTTGGGAAAATTTAACCGGTGAGCTAACCACCAAACCTAAAGTAACTCCACCTTCTTCAGGTACTGCGGTTTTGCTGACAGAAAAGAAAACCATTTATAGCGATAATGAGATAAGAGAGTGGTACAATGCAGTAACAAATCGGGAATGGAAGAAAATTAGTGAAAGTGAGCATACTACTTATTGCTATGACAAAATAAACATTAGCTATCCATCTCAAGATGTTGTTAGGATATATACGATAACGTATTATGAAAGTAAAAAAGCCATAAACGATATGATTAACCAATATCAACAACTTGGGTTATCCACAAAGGGTTATGAGAATCTCTATGGCACTATTTCATTACAGGAAGTAAATTGTAATAACAAAATGTATCTGCCGATACTTTCCATGGATTATGACAAGAATCGTAACTGGTTGCATCAATCTTGGAATTTATCAAGCAATGGCTGGAACAAGATACCTTCAACAATTCCGACGCTTGAAAAACTCTATAAGCTTGTATGTCCAGGGGAAAAGGAATGACGTCCCCGATAAAGGCTGTAACCTTTTTAGGCGATTTCCGAAGGTAATGGTTACAAAATAGTTACGGCCTACAGGAAAATTTACCCTTTCGAATCTGTCGAGAAAGAGAGACCTTCAAGGCTATCAACCCAGTGGCTTTGGAGGTTTTTCTGTTTCAATTCCAGTTGTTTTTTCATTCCAATTTGGTAGAATGTCCATTAAGTAAAACCTGTCGTCAATTCGATAGCCCCAAACCCATTTGGGCAATAAATAAATTTATTCAAATAGGCATTGTAGGAGAAACGATGAAAGTGAAATTTTTTGGTTTTATGGTCATTTGTCTCCTTTTAAGTTTTTTTCTTGGCGTCTATTTTGGCTCCCCATTGTTGTCTTATTTAGGATGTACTAAGAATAATGTAAAAAGTGGATGGGTTGATAGTGGATGGTGGAAAGAAGAAAGAAGGGATTCTGAACATTTGAAAGCCAAGAGAGAAGAATACAAGAAGTCGTCTGACCCCTTTAAGAGGCTTTCAAAGAAGTATTTGGGCGATGTTGAAAATTTGGAGCAATTGGAAAAAGAACTGAATGAGGGATCTTATTATCTATTCAAGGGCTTCCCAGAAATGTTGGGAGGCCATTGGAAAATTGTAAACCCCAATACATCCGAGTTGCTTTGGATAGTGGATAAAGAATTATGGGCTTCAGTCCCTCTTGAGAGGAAAAGACTGTTCTTGCCATATCTGCACGAAAAAGCGTACAAGGTAGGTGCTGGAGAGGCTGCTACCATTAACATAAAATCCATTAATGGAGAATGGTTAGGTCAAGTATCTAACAATAGAATAAATCTGAAGATTAGATGAATTTGGAAGACAAAATCGAAAACAAATAGAGTCAGAATTTATGAATTGGGAAGAAAAACCTAAAAAATTTATTTTGGAGCGAGTTGCTGCCTTTATTTTGGTAGGTTTCCTCGCTGCTCTCGTTCTTTCTCTAATACTTGGTTTTTTGGCATGGATTTGGGAATCTGAACCTATACAGCGTAATTTTTTCCCTAAAGATTATTGGGAAAAGAATGCCAATGAATTAGAATCAAGAATCGAATTCTATGAAGGAATGTTGCAGAATGCAAAAATCGAATTGGAAAAGAAAGAAATGGTCGTGGATTTAGAAATAAAGCAAACGATGCAACTTAACAAAGCATTAGGGATAGACCCTGTAGTAGCAAGAGAAGAAGTTGGAGCAAAGGAACGAAAAATAAATGCTGAAATACAACAATTAAAAGATGAAGTAGTAATGTGGCGAAAAGGATTAGAAGAAACCAAAAGGCTTCTTTATCAAGCAAGACGAGAACTTTCGAAATATAGGTGAACTTTGTTAAGGGGGGTTAATATGAAGAAGATAAGAATTTTGATCTCAATCATTCTATTGGTTGCTTTCTCAATTGTTTGCCTATCCCTTGCAGCCGATTTAAAATATGTCGGTTCTGCCAAATCCAACAAGTATCATTATCCCAATTGTAAATGGGCACTAAAAATCAAACCCGAAAACCTGGTAACGTTCAAGTCAGCTAAAGAAGCAATGGCAGGAGGGTATGTTCCTTGCAAGGTGTGTAAGCCACCCACCAAAGAATAAATTGAGGTATTAAGAGAGGCGGTGCTTTATGAAAAAGCTTATCGCATTAATTATGTTTGCATTTCTTCTCTTTGGATGCTCACCAAGGACGCTAATAGTAGAAGAACCGTCTAAGAGGGAATCACCTTATACTTACACCCATAAAACAGATTGGTGGCTTCTATGGGAAAATGAAGAGGGGAAGAATTTTATTGATTTAAATAGTATTAGGTATTCTTCCGGAGGTAAGGTTGAAGTTTGGCTAAAGGGTACCGTAACAAATAAGGGCAAGGATACGGAGAGAAGCATAAGAAAACAAATGGGAGTGTCGACGAAGGGCTTAGAGAATTTGTCGTACCGGATAGGGTTATTTGAGGTAGATTGTTCAAATAGAACGACTCGTATTGTAGAAAATTTTAATTATGACGAAAAAGGAAATTTAATTGACGACCCTGTAGACTATATGTGGACAAGAGCATGGAGAGATAAGTGGCAGTACATTCCTCCAGGAACGAAAATATGGCATCTCTATAAGTATTTATGTCAATAGATGCCTGGTAGTATGGTACGAAAAAAGGTCGAGCACTCTCCACCACCGGCCTGGCCCTAACTTTTCATAAAGAGTGGAGAGGCTACAGGTACAGGTAACTTGAAGATAAAGCAAAGGACTAAAAAATCTCCCCTGATCTTCGAGGGAAGTTTTCCACCCGCATTTAAGAAAGTCAAAATAGAAATCTCTCCTCCTCACGATGTATTAAACTGGTTTGAGCTTTTACGTATCAAACCTGAAGAATTGGGTAAACTTTTCCGCCGGGATTTCGTTGGCCCTGTAATCGACCACCTTCTTAGGAAACCGGCAAGAGGTATCCATAGGGGTAGGGAGGAGTTTATTAGTTGGGTAAAATATCGTGCAGCATTCACCTACTGGTTTATTACTTACTGGCTGAATAGACCCGCAAGGAGTCAGCCTCGGCACTTTAAGGACTTGGTGGCAGAGGTTCCCCCACGATTATCACGTTCTGGAAAAACTAAACCCCCTGGAACTCTGGAAATAACTATCCATATTATGGAGAAGATGTTTGGTAAGGAGAGAAGGTCTCACGGTTTGAAGAAATGGACTGACAATCCAGAGAGCTTCAGGAGGACCTTTGTCTCGGCTAAAAACAATGAACATATAGAGTGGTTTAGGAAGAGACTGAGGGATTTGGAACAGGCCGGCATTGGTTTGCCGCAAAACTTACTGATTACAGCTGAACGCCCTTCAGAAGTCATTCTTGGTCTGATCCAACTTGCTCACAACAAAACCCTCCCAACGCAGTAGACTATTTTCCGGGCATTAGATTCTTTGGAATCCGAAACTGCAATTTTGCAGATTGGGCGTTCTTGCAACCTATCGTGGGTAGGTTTATTTTAGGGGTAAACTTACACTAAGGGGGGAGAAATGAAAACAAGTAAGACTCAATCGACAGGCCCAATCGCAAAGGTAAGGAAAATTGTTAAACATGGGCATAGCTTCTATATTTCGATACCCCTGCCTTTCGTGAGACTCCACAATCTTCAAAAGGGAGAGAAGGTGCCCGTAATTTGTGATCATATTTTGAAGGTAGTATCTATGAAGGAGGCATAATATGGATCAAGATCGATGGTCATTATTCAAATGTCAGCGGTGTGGACGGTGCTGTGAGAAATTGGGCCTGCCTTGGGATGGCAATATCATAGAGAAAATGGCCAATTTTCTGAAGATGAACCCAGAAGATGTTATTATTCGAGATTACGGAGACATCATCATGGACAACGGCGAGAAAGCTGTCAAGTTAGACCGAAATCGAACCACTCCCTGTCCTTTCTTAGGAAAGGATAAAAGTTGTCAAATATATCCTGTCCGACCCTCTTCTTGTGAGGCGTATCCAATCGAGACGGATTTCGGTCGCTGTGGAGTCGATTGTCCAGCGATGAAAATTGTTGATGCGATGGATTCATCTGCAGAAAAGGACGGAGATCAACTGTTGGATAAAATTTACCTTTTGTTTGAAAATCCCGAGGAAAAAGGAATTACTCATCCTCCTTTTGCATATATCTGCCTCGGTAACTATTCAAGGACCACGATTTTGGGACATGAGCATATCGCTCTATCAGCGGAGTGTACTTCATATGACGAGGTTAAGTGGTGGGTCGGCCGACTTAAGAAGCATCTGAATAATGTTCTAAAAGAGGCTAAGCGAAAATTTACTAAAGCAAATAAAAAGCCTGGACTGCAGTCAAAAAGGAGCCATACTGCTCCAGATCAATCAGGTTAAAAAATCTTTTTGCAAATGTGTAAATCTGGGGTCGGGCAATCGCAATAGAGTGTTTTTTCTTTCCTCTCTTTGTCGAATCTTCTTTCAACCTCTCTTTATGATTTATCCTTTGTCCCCCTTGCTATAATCTCGACATATTCCTTAATTAGACGGGCCTCAGGGACTTAAGTTATTTAAATATGTTCTATCGGCTCCGGAAGTTGGCCCATTTTTACCAAAAATTTATTTTATAACAATTTTCAGATGGTTCCCGTTCTTTGGAAAATAACGTGTCCGTGAACCGTGCCCGTATAGAACAAAATTTTCATCATTCGTGGCAGTAGGCAGAAAGCAACAGAAAGAACACAGCAGCCAAAGAAGGAGATCATGAGTCGCTATTAAGCTGTCGTAGGTTGGTCTGAGAGGAGGCCCACCAGCCGCAGATTTTCGAGGCAGCACTTTGTGAAACATTTACTTCCCAGAATGCTTGAAATGGTTTATATTACAGGCAGAAATGACCGGATGTCGGATGGCTTGTGTCGAGAGTGATGATCAGGAGCAAAGAGAATTGAAGAAGGGATTTAAGCCTAAATTTAGTATCACGAACCGGATAACTGCCGGTCTCACCCGCATTGAACGAGCCCGGGGGTTTCTGGAGGCTGCGACTCTGTCCGAAGCCTGGGTTCGAGAGATGGGCCGTCGCGCCTTGATCCTGGAAGCCCACCACACCACCCATATCGAGGGGACCCAGCTGACCCTTGAGCAAGCCGAGCGATTGCTGGAGGGGAAACCGGTTCCCGAGGCCGACCCCGACGATGTGCGGGAGCTATTGAACTACCGGAGAGCCTTCAATTTCGTCTCCGAATACCTTGAAAGTGGAGGACCCATCACAGAAGGGCTGATCAGGGAAATCCACAAACGCCTTGTGGAAGGCGTGCGGGGCGGGGCCGCGGCTCCAGGAGAGTACCGGAAGATTCAGAACTACGTGGTCAACTTCGCTACCGGTGAGACGGTCTACACGCCGCCTCCAGCCCACGATGTCCCGATCATGACGGCGGAGTTGGTGGATTGGCTCAACCGGGAGAAAGAAACCCATCCTGTACTGGTAAGTGGGATTGCCCAGTTTCAGTTCGTGCATATCCATCCCTTCTTGGACGGCAACGGCCGCACCTCACGACTCCTCTCGACGCTATGCCTCTACCGGGCCGGATATGATTTCAAGCGTTTGTTCACGATCAGCGAGTATTACGACCGAGACCGGAGCTCCTTCTATCGCGCGATTCAGAGCGTCCGCGAAAGCCATATGGACTTGACCGGGTGGCTGGAGTACTTTGTTGAGGGCTTAACCACCCAGCTGGCCGAGGTTAAACAACGTGGGGAGCTGGCGATTCAGCGTGATGTTTTGGTCAAGCAGCACGGCCTTTCTGGTCGACAAGCAAAGGTCATCGAGCACATCCTGGAGCACGGCAGTCTGACAATCCGGGACTTCGAATTCCTGTGTCCGGAGGTCAACCGCCGCACGCTTCAGAGAGACTTAAAAAAGATGGTCGTGGGAGGATTGCTCTTAACCGAAGGGGAAACGCACGGTCTGCTTTACCGTTTGAGGAGAAAGAGGTATTGATTTTTGCGACAGGTTTGCGACAAAATTTGCGACATGTTCGCGACAGGACTCGCGACATACGCTAATTTCCGCACACATTCGACAGCAACAAGGAGACATAGGTTCTAAAACAACTTAATAATTTCAAAGGACTTGGGATCAGGCAATCATAATAAAGTATTTTTTCTTTCTTGGCCGAATCTGTTTTCAACTTCTATAGGAACTGTTAGACTGCCAGATTGCTTCGCCGCCTATCCGCTTCCTTGGGCTGTGCTCAGGACAAGCTCTTCAGACAGGAAGGAAAAATCGTTTAAAATAGGTTATGATGAAATTTCTGAAAAAGACCAGAATTCTCTGATTGCATATCTGCCTGCCCCGTACTTGATACGGGGACATCCAGAGACCCTTGAAAACACTGGATTTCCCGATCAAGTCGGGGAAAGACGACTTTTAAAAAACCGTAGTTTGGGGCTAACTCCCCAAGTAAGGTGTCCTGGCGGCTTGAATGATTGAAAAGGAATCGCCAAAAAGGATGGATAAAAATAAATTTTCCCATGAATGGATCGAGACCCTTCCACGCCTGGAAGATGTTGCACGGATTCTGGGTCAGGCCAAAATCATCGGGGTTGACTTAGAAGCGGACTCTTTGTACCACTACTTCGAAAAGGTATGCCTCATACAGATCGCTACGGAATCCGCCTCTTATGTAATCGATCCTTTAGCGCTAAGGGATCTTTCCGCTTTACGCCCCGTTTTATCCAATCCCCGCATCCGCAAAGTATTTCACGGGGCGGATTATGATATCCGTTCGCTGTACCGTGACTTCCAGCTCGAGGTCGAGAACCTCTTCGACACACAGTTGGCCTGTAAATTTCTGGGCCTCCGGGAGAGCGGCCTGGAAGCGTTGCTGCGAAGTCGGTTCCATGTGGAACTGAATAAAAAATATCAGCGGGCCGATTGGTCCCAAAGACCCCTTTCCCCGGAGATGGTGGAATACGCAGCAATGGACGGCATGTACCTGATTCCCCTGGCCCGTATGCTGGAGAAGGAACTGGATGAGAAGGGCCGATTATTCTGGGTGGAGGAAGAATGCCTATTTCTGAGCAAGGTCCGATTCACGCCCCCCAGCCATGCCCCCCTTTACCTGAAAGTGAAAGGGGCTTTTCTCCTGGATTCGAGGAGTCTTGCGGTTCTGGAGGTTTTGCTGCAATTCCGGGAGGCCCAGGCCCAAAAGTCGGATATTCCCCCTTTCAAGGTGTTCCGCAACGAACTCCTCCTGGAATTGGCTATGAAAAAACCTTTGCGCCCGGAAGAATTGGAAACGGGGAAAATCCTGAGCCGAAAGCAAGTCGACAGATATGGGACACGACTGCTGCAGGAAATTCACCGGGCCATGGCCATTCCCGATGAAGAGCTTCCGGTCTACCCCCGGGAAGTAAGGCCGGATTTGTCATCCCCCTTACGCAAAAGAGTCAAAGCGCTAAAAACCTGGCGGGAGATGCGGGCAAATCATTTAGAGGTGGAGCCTGGAATCCTTATGAACAACGCCTTGATCAATGGTTTCGCCTTGAAAAATCCCCGGTCGATAAAAGAGATGGAAGGGATTCCCGGCTTGAAAAAATGGCTGCAAGATCATTTCGGCCGGGAGATTCTGGCTGCTCAAATAGAAATCGGCAAAGGGCTGACCCCTTTAATATAGGACAAAATGATTAGCCGACAACAGGTAGCCCATGGCAGTTGTCCGCTTTTTTTATTAAGATGAAAGGACCAAGACATAGAAAGACTGAAGAGAGGAGGGTGTTATGAAAGAGAAAAGCAAAGGGGTAAAGGAAAACAAGAAGGCGCCGCAGAAAAGCCTCAAAGAGAAGAGAAAAGAGAAGAAGGAGAAGAAGAACAAGTAGGTTGAACCCTGTCCAATAAACCAACGATAAAGATAAGATGACCACCACAAAGAATCAGGCTACGCCGGACATTATTGTTGTGGGGGGAGGCGCTGCCGGCATGATGGCAGCAGGGCGCGCAGCGGAGCGGGGCGCGAAAGTAATACTTGTCGAGAAGACACACCGTCTGGGGAACAAATTGCTCCTGACGGGCGGCGGCCGGTGCAACATCACCAACAAGGCCGGCATGAAGGAATTCGTTCATGCCTTTGGGAAGAATGGCAGATTTCTCTATCGGGCATTAACCGTATTTTCGAACCGCGATTTGATCAATTTCTTCAGTTCCCGTGGACTGGACATGAGGGTTGATCCTGACGGGAAGGTCTTTCCCGCCGATCATCGCGCTCGAAGCGTGCTTGCCGTATTGCGTCAATATATAGATGACCGCCAGGTTCGTATCCTTCACAATACCGTCGTAACAAATATTATTTTCCAGTCCGGAGAAAGCTTACGCGCCGGCGGTATCAGATGCGCCGACCACAGCACGTTGGATGCCGAAAAAGTAATTGTTGCCGCGGGCGGCATGTCGTATCCGAAGACTGGATCTTCCGGCGACGGGTACAAGCTGGCAAGACAATGCGGACATTCCATTGTGCCGCTGACGCCGGGTCTCGTTGCGCTTGAGTCGGACGAGCCATTTCTTCAGGAATTGCAGGGGATAACGCTTAAAGACATTTCGCTTTCGGTGTTGGTGGACGGAAAAAAGAAGGTTTCAGAGAAAGGCGACATCCTGTTCACACATTTTGGTGTATCAGGCCCAACCGTGCTTATTCTTAGCGGGATCGTTATCGATGCGCTGGCTGCCGGCAGGTCTGTTGCCCTTTCACTGCAATTAAGGCCGGTTGATACAGCTCAAGAACTTGACCCTATCCTTCAACGGGAGTTTGAGTCCTGCGGGACAATCACCCTTTCACGGTATTTGAGAGAGGCTCTGCCAAAATCGTTCGCGCTGCTCTTTGAACGCCGGTGCGTCATCGAGCCGGGCAAGCAATGCAGTAAAATCAGCCGGGAGGAGCGGAAAAGAATCATCTCATGTTTTACGGATTTCAGAATAAATATAACAAAACCGAGGCCCATTGAAGAGGCCACCATCACGCGCGGGGGCGTATCGTTAGAAGAAATAAATCCCCGGACAATGGAGTCGCGGATAGTGCATGGTTTATTTTTTTGCGGCGAAATGATTGATGTGGACGGAATGACCGGAGGGTATAACCTGCAAGCTGCATTTTCCACAGGATATCTCGCCGGAGAATCGGCAGCGATTAGGGGTCAAAGCTAAACAAGCTGTTGCCCAAACCAACCATTTGCCCTTCGACCGTTCGACAAGCTCATGGCTCAGTCCAAGCGGTGATATGTTGAAATCATGTGACTTTTCCTCTCATGCCGAGCCCCTCCTTCGACTTCGCTCAGGACATTTGGGAAAAACCGTTCGCCCTGAGGCTCTCGAAGGGTGAACGGTTCACTCAGGAAATGAGGTACACTTCCTCTCTTGGTCAAATCTGCTTTCAACTTCTATAGGAACCGTTAGACTGCCGGATTGCGGAGCATGTTCCGAGCGAGGCGAGGAATCTCCGGATTTGCTTCGGCTTCGCCTCGCAACCGCTTCACTCCTCGACTGTAATGCGTCACTGAAGCGGGGGGGAAATCCGTCCATCGGGCAGTCATGTCTCCGAAAATCTTATCAAGTCGATAAGACCCGACCACGGGCGGATGGTTTATATTTT
>Ga0208733_100278_pt1 | contig 25589 bp, 32 predicted proteins | sample SubbioR11Jul_8B1_FD_184816 | JGI IMG/M metagenome (GOLD analysis project Ga0208733, IMG submission 184816) | Serpentinite rock and fluid subsurface biosphere microbial communities from McLaughlin Reserve, California, USA - CR11Jul_8B1 (SPAdes) | ecosystem: Environmental > Terrestrial > Deep... | reverse complement strand
CCGCCGAGGGGAGGGGAGAATTTTGGGAAACATTTGAGAGAAGGTTAGAGATAAATTCTCAGACTTTAATGTGTAAGAATCTATATATGTATCTTCGGGTTGACCCCATCCATTTATCCACAATCAAGGTTTTCCTGAGTCGGGTCGTTCGCGGGGAGATAGAGGCCTTTGTCAGCATTCCTGTGCTGGACGAGCTATTCTATCGGCTATTATTAGCACGGGTAAAGGAAACCACGGACCGTAATCCCCTCGATTTACTCCGAGAAAACCAGGCCAAAGCAATTTCTGCCCATAGCGACGTGATCGATAGTTCCCTGCGCAAACTGACACTGCTGCCTCACATCAATCTTGTGGGGGTAGAGACCACCGATTTTGACAGGATGCTTGAGAACATCAGGACATTTTTATTATTGCCCCGTGATGCGATGCACGTGGCGATTGTCCAACGTCTGGGCTTAAATGGCGTTGCGTCTGATGATATCGACTTTGACCGAGTCAAAAGTGTTGAACGCCATTGGGTGATCAATCCGCCAACTGGTTAACCCCGTTGTTCCTGCCTTCCTGGCTTCCTTATTAGGAAACCATGAACCCATGAATAAGATCTTTGACTTAGAACTTATCCACAAATAACTTCCCCCCCTTTAGCAAAGGGGGGTGAGGGGGGATTTAAAGTGGCAACCTTGGGCAAATCCCCCTAAATCCCCCTTTTCCAAAGGGGGATATTATTTACGGATAAGCTCTTAGAATATTTAGCATTGGGTTAAGGTTAAGGTAATGATGCCCCAAACCGGCCTCCTCACCTTCGCCCAATGACTTCTTCCTTTCCTGCATTCCTGGCTTCCTGGATTCCTTATTAGGAAACCAAGAACCCATGAATAAAGAATTCATGATTTTTCCTGTTCCTGGATTCCTGGGTTCCTTATGACAAAGATTGTCACTTTCTGGACAAAAAGCGTAAATAAAATAAAGGAATTAAAATGGTGAATTTTGTCAAAGGATACGCCCTCCTGAATCACGGGGAAAAATATCCAGTAATATCAATTAAATATGCGGCCTTTTGATTTCTGTTTTAATTTTTTAAATTTGGCATAGATTATGCTTTGTTATCTTCAAAAATCATATAAAGGAGGTGATTCAAGGAAAAAGGGAAGTTTTTAAAAATGGGGTTTTTTATTGACGAATAACGTAACCCTTAAACGAAACGGGCTTCGTCACCGTAACCATCAAACGAAAACAAAGAAGGAGGAAATTATGTTAAGAATGAAGAAACAGAAAGGTTTTACATTGATTGAGTTGTTGATCGTCATCGCCATCATCGGAATTCTGGCCGCCATCGCCATCCCGATGTATAGAGCGCAGACGATCAAGGCAAAAATGACAGAAGTCACAAATGGAATGAGCAATATAGCGAGCGCTGTTGCAGCTTACTATCAGGAAAACGATGCATGGCCTGCAAGCACTATAACAGGAAAATTAAATGTTCAAAACAGTTTGGGAGTGGGAACCGTTGCATTAGCTCGATTGGGTGACATTTCGGTTACTGGAGGAGCTGTTACAGTTGGAGGTGTTATAACAGGTACCATTGCAACAGTTGCACCAGGAGCAATTGATTCTTCAGTCAACGGTAGATTACTAATTTTACGCCCCACTGTATCGGTTGACGGTTCAATTTCTTGGGCTTGGGAAGGAGGCGCTGGTATGCCACCGGCTTATGTGCCTAAACGATAATTTAAAGAATAATTTAGATCAATCAATTTTAGGTTGCCCAAGAGCTTGAAACCCGTAGGCTCTTGGGCGCCAACATTTTAAGCTTATTATAATTTATCTGAAATCGTTATTTTAAACTTGTAAATGAAAAATTCAACTTCGGGTTTTACTCTCATTGAACTTTTGATTGTTATTGCAATCATTGGAATCCTGGCCACGGTTGCAATTCCGTATTACATGAATCACCAGATTAAGGCAAAATTGGCTGAAGTTGAGAATGCTATGGCAGTTTTAAAAAGTGCTGTCTCGGCATATCGCCAGGATACACAATCCTGGCCAACCTGCCCAACCATTGTTGAAGTCAGGAATAGCCTGGGGGTGGGATTAGGAGCCATTGATAGAATTCTTACAGTTTCAGTCGTAAATGGGGTAATCACAGTAGTGGTAAAAAATATTCACCCCACAGTACATGGTAAAACGCTAACATTAACACCAAATGCTGGGGCCGACGGTTCATTGAGTTGGACCTGGGGATGGTCATCTGACTTTCCTACACATTTAAGGCCCAAGAGCTAATGAGAAAAAGAGAGTTTATAGATGGCTTCAAATAAAGGAATTACCTTAATAGAATTATTGATCGTTATCGTGATTGTAGGTATCCTCGCCGCTATAGCCATCCCCAGTTATACCGGATATATGGTTAGGGCACGCAGGGCAGATGCCAAAACCGCTCTGGAGCAGGTGAGGGCGGCTCAGGAGATGTGGAGAGCAGAAAGAGGAGCATACGCAACTGATGGGGGTGGAGTTACGGCAGAAGTGAGACTCCAAAACACAATGGGAGCTCCGGCTCCGCATCCTGCAAGAGTTGGCGATTATTCTTGGGCATTTACAGTCAAAACTGTTACTGCATTTACTGCGCGAGCAACCCCACAAACCGGAAGACAGGCCGCCGATGGGTGGCTGGAAATCAACCATTTAGGTGCGAAAACCTCCCAACACCCTGACAGATGGGCCAAATAAAAATCGACAATGGAATAATGGAATGGTGGAAAAGGAGAGGACCGGAATAATGGAACAATGGAATGGTGGAATATTGGACCAAAAACATAACCTTTTAACGAAACGGGCATCGTAGCCCTGACCTTCTAACCATTCTCTCTGTTTTTTAAAGCAAGATAATGATTTATCTTGCTTTTTTTGTTTAATCATTATAATAAGGGATAAGGAAGCCAGGAATGCAGGAAAAATTCTAATTCTTTTGGCCCTGGTTTTTTCATGGCTTCATGGTTTCCTTATGAGAAAATTCCTTATTAGGAAGCCACACGCCGCGCAAGCGCTGGCGCTGCGGGGGAATACAGGAAAGAAGCAGTCATTGGGCGAAGGTGAGAAGGCCGGTTTGGGTATAGTTAGTTACGGTAAAATCGACCATTATTATTGGATGTGGTAAAAGAATTGTATGGAAACCATTTTAAAGAGGAGAAGGCAGGAACTTCGACTCAAAAGGCATAAATCGCTTTTACCTGAGGTAAAAGCGGCGGTTGATTTTTTATACAGTGAAGGAGCCAAAGAGGTTTATCTATTTGGCTCTGTTACAATCCCTGATAAATTTATGGAGCATTCGGATGTCGATTTTTTTGTGAAAGGGATTGATGAGGAAAGACATCTTGAAATTGAAGGGAAACTTGAAGACATTTTGAGAAATGTGGAATATGACATCTTGTTTTGTGAGGAGGAGAAAGAGATCCGGAAAGAGATTTTAGACCGGATTATAAAGGAGGCCGTTCTGTGGAAGCCCTCATGGTCGATGTAGAAAATGAGTTTCGATTCATTTCAAAGGAAATCGACGCCCTGAAAAGAAAAAAGGAGAAACTTCATGCCGAAAGGGATCCTGAGAACATCGACTCCCATATTAAAGCCATTGCCCTGACATTGCATTCGATTTATACGGGATACGAAAAGATATTGGAAATGATCATTAAAGGAATTGACGGGGATGTTCCAACGGCATTGGATTACCATACCGCCTTGCTCAAGAGGGCAAGCTACTCCATCCCTCATGTCAGGCCGGAGATCATTTCAGAAGAGACCTTCTCTTCCCTTAATATATTGAGGGCCTACCGGCACAAACTCCGGAGGATCTATACTTATTTAATTTCCCCTGAAAAAGTTGTCCGTCTGACAGAAACAGCCCTAAAATCCTTTGATCTATTTTACAAGGACTGGGAGGGTTTAAAGAAGTTTCTTTTGGAAAGGATTTGACAAAGAGTCCTCCATAAGGAAGCCAGGAATACAGGAAAGAAGCAGTCATTGGGCGAAGGCGAGGAAGCTGGTTTGGGTTAAGGCAAAAGATTTAAAGATTATTGACTTCTTTTGGGTCTGGTTTTTTCATGGGTTCATGGTTTCCTTATGAGAAAATTCCTTATCAGGAAGCCAGGAATACAGGAGACTACAAAATGCCTTTTTCCTGATTTCCTGCATTCCTTATTAGGAAGCCATGAAGCCACGAATCAAACAAATATATGACCCAGGAAGCCTTTTGCCTCCAATCCCGGATTCTTGACAACCATTGTTCGTGGCAATATGATTAGATTCTAACACGTAAAATCTGAGAATTTTCTTCTAACATTTTGACCCACTAAAAATCTCCCCTCCCCTTGCGGGATGGGATTGAGGGGAGGGGATTGAGGGGAGGGGGACCAAATTCACTTTGTCCACCCCTCTCCGAGCCAGAGGCTCTATGAGCCGGCGGCCACCTCTATCCTCCCCCGTCGAAGGGGGAGGAGGTTTAGCGGCAAAATTTCAAATATTTTTGGTTAGTCATAAGTAATGACTATTTGGAGGGTATATGAAGGTTAGCGTGGCTGAAGGGAAAAAGGGGTTCAGTCGTTTGATAAGGGACGCCTTTGAGAAAAAAGAAGAAATTGTTGTGACAAAGAGGGGAAAACCTGTTGCGGTGATCCTCCCCTATGAGGAATATCAACACTCCAAAAGAATAGAAGGGTATAAAAAAATTATGGAAGCGAGGGGGGTCTTCTTGAAGGCAAATATTTTTGCTGATGAGATTTTTAAAGAATCCAGAAGGCAATTGGAGAGGAGACCTTGAGACGGGTCGTTTTAGACGCAAGTGTGGTTCTTAATCGGAGATATCTGATAAATGGGCCAAATGAAAATTGATGCTCCAACATTGGAATAATGGAATGATGAAAAAGGAATATTGGAATGGTGGAAGAATGGAATAATGTAAATGCTGAAAGGATAGGCACTGGACAGAAAGCAAATTCAGGTAAGCTAAATCGAGACTCAAAGCAAGATAATGATTTATCTTGCTTTTTTTGTTTAATCATTATAATAAAGAAGCCAGGAAGCCATGAAAATTAAGAATAGGAGATGGGATAGAAAATGGGCCTTGAACTGAGTAGAAATCAAAAAGAGGCAATTGCCCGTTATTTGGAAATCTTGAGCCAAATATATAGAGAGCAGATATTAAAAGTAATACTTTTTGGGTCCGTTGCTCGTGGTGATTTCTCTCCCGAATCTGACATTGACTTACTGATCGTGACCGCAAATGGTGGGCAAAGCCTGAAAGATGAAATAAGCATGGCTTGCTTTGATATTATTCTGGAGACGGAAGTGATCCTTTCGCCTCTGGTAATGGATGAGGAAACTTACGAATGGCATAAAAAATATCGAGATCCGCTTTATAATCAAATCCAAAAAGATGGCATAGATTTATGGATGAACAAACCAGAGTTCTTATAGAAGTTCGGCTTGACCGTGCCCATGAGGATATTGAGACCGCAAGGGAACTATTTAATTCGGGAAGATATAGAGCGGTTGTGAATCGTTCCTATTACGCAATATTTAGTGTTACTACGGCATTGCTTCTAACACAGAGGATAGAGAGGAGCAAGCATGCAGGTGTTGAATCAGCCTTTATTCAACATTTTATCAAGAAAGGGATAATCGAGACAGAATATGGAAAGATTTATGATTATATTCGTAAAAAGAGAGAGGAGTCGGACTATAGCGCCCGAATCACGATTGATAAAGAGACAGCAGAAAAGGTTGTCGATAATGCTGAGAAATTCATTGTCCGTTTAGCTGAATATTTACGCACCCAATTTGGCCTCGATAATTATTAGTCGGTCCATAATTGTATGTACACTGGAAACCAAACCCCTCCTCCCTCCATTTACAAAAGGGAGGCGCCGACGATCAGAGCCGCATTACTCACTCCGAGCCGGGCATTGGGACTCTGGCGCCGGACGGAATTCCCCTCTTTGGCCTCCGGCCCATAGGGACTCTGGCCCGGAGGCCAAAGAGGGGTTAGCCTGCCTACCGGTAGGCAGGGGGAGATTTTCAGAAGATGTCTTATCAATTATGGACTCATTAGTAATGACATTTTGGAGAATTTAAAATGAAAACCATTGCGGAGATTAGGATGATTCTTGCTGAGCATAAGATCGAGCTCATAGAAAAATACGGAGTAAAGGAAATAGGTGTCTTCGGATCATATTTAAGGGAAGAGCAGAAAGAAACAAGTGACGTTGATATTTTGGTTGAATTTAAAAGACCTGTTGGAATGCTAACGTTCATTAACCTAAAAAATTATCTATCAGATCTCCTGGAGATCAATGTGGATCTTGTGACAAAAAAGGCCCTTAAACCAAGAATAGGTCAGAGAATTCTCAGCGAAGTTGTCTATGTATAAAAACCGGGAAGTGATAGACTTTCTTGAAGATACCTTAGTATGGGAAACGGTAAAAACAGATATACCCGCAATAAAACCACTGATTGTTGAACTTTTGAACAATATAAAAACGAAGCATGGGGAGCAATCTTAGAATGGATTCCATCCAGGAAATAAAAGAGAAAATCACTCCAATACTTCAACAATACGGGATCACAAAGGCCGCAATCTTCGGGTCTTTGGCAAAAGGAGAAGCTACAACCAGCAGCGATGTTGACATTTTGGTCGAGATTAAGGGCGACATGAGTTTGCTTGATTTTATAGGGATTAAGATAGAGATTGAAGAAGCCCTTAAAATGAAAGTTGATTTAGTGGAATATAATACAATTAAACCCATTATTAAAGAGAGGATTTTAGCTCAACAGGTAATCATTTTATGAACAGGGATATAAGGCTTTATATACATGATATACTTGAAAGTATACAAGCAATAGAAGAATATGTTCAGCCAACAACGGAGGAGGATTTTTATGGGAATCGACAAGTTCAGGATGCAGTTTTAAGGAGATTGGAGATTATCGGTGAGGCTGTAAAAAAATTAGACGAGAATTTCAGAAATAGATATCCAGAAATACCCTGGAAAAAGGTTGCAGGTTTAAGGGATGTCCTTATTCATGAATACTTTGGTGTAAGCCTGAAAAGGGTTTGGCGGGTTATAAAAATAGATTTGGTGGATCTCAAATTACAGATCTCAAGGATTTGGGAAGAATTGAAGCCTGTTTCTCGGTGACGAGGCTTGTATCGAAGCCCGTGACATACAATCTCCGTAAATGATACCAGTTTCGACAACGATAAACATTAGCTTTTATTAGAGTCATACATTCATTGGTGACGAAGCCTTAAATCATATGACAAAGTTCAACATAGGAGAGATTAAGAACAGATTGTCTCCTTTATTTGATGAAGAAGGTTTACGGCTCGTTTTGCTTTTTGGGTCTGTTGCTTCGGGAAGAGAATGCCAGGAAAGCGATATCGACCTTGGATTCTTATTTGACAAACCCATTGATATATTGGGTCTTACCAATCGAGTGATTCGGCTTTTAAGAACAGATAGGGTGGACGTGATTGATTTAAGTCGCGCAAGCCCCCTTTTGAAACATTCAGCTATCCGGATGGGCAAAGCGCTCTTTGAAAAATCACCGGGTCTGTTCAATACCTTTCAATCTCTAACATTTCGGGTCTATGTTGACACAAAGAAATTACGTGATGCACAGGAAAAGGCAATTCACAATTTTCTTGAAGAAAGAGGGCTTAAATGAGTCCCATCGAAGTCGAAATTGTCCGAAGGAAGCTTGCTGTTATTATAGAAAATCTTAATACTCTTGAGCCGATTAAGGGCATGAAACAGGAAGAATATCTCCAAGATGTTTACAAAAGAAAAGCAACTGAGAGACTTTTACAGGAATTGATCGAAGCAGCCATTGATATCAATATACACCTGATTGTTGAGGCAGGCCATACCGTTCCGGATCATTATTACGAAAGCTTTATAAGAGCAGGGGAACTTAAAATCATTTCATTGGACCTTGCGCAGAAACTTGCACCCTCATCAGGTCTTAGAAACAGGCTAGTCCATGAATATGATCGGCTTGAACATACAATGGTGCTTAAAGCTGTGGATATGGCTGAAGAGTTATTTCCACAATATATCAAAGCAATCAATGACTACCTTTCAAAGGAAATGTGATATTTAAAGTCATTCGTAACACACGATAAACGTTACCTTTTCTTAACGATACGGGCCTCGTAGCCGTAACCTTCTAAAACAATGGACCTCTCAATCATCATCCCGATGTTCAATGAAGCTGAGAATGCAGAGCATACCCTTGCCCGGGTTGAGGAATCGCTTGCTTCTTTCCAGGAGGATTACGAAATCATTGCGGTCAATGATGGTAGCGCTGACAATACCTTGGAGGTCTTGCAGGGGATTGCCAGCCTGAATAAAAGAATAAAGGTTGTTTCCTATTCGAGAAATATCGGGCGGGGAATGGCTTTAAGGAAAGGATTCCAGGAATCGAAAGGAGAAATCGTCGTATCAATAGACGCTGACTTGAGTTATGATCCCCGTTATATCGTCGATTTTCTTGAAAAGTTTAAAGAGGAGGAAGATATAGATCTTATTCTTGCATCCCCCTATATGCCAGGTGGAGGTGCAGAGGGGGTCCCCTTTTTCCGTTTATGGATCAGCAAGTTGGGAAATAAAATACTCCGATTAGCTATGCCAAACCGTATATACACCTCCACCGGGATTTTCCGTGCCTACCGAAGAAAAGTCCTCGATTCCCTCGAACTGGAATCCGATGGGAAGGAGATTCATCTTGAGATTCTCTCAAAGGCCATGGCCCTTGGGTTTCGTATCAAAGAAATCCCCACTATTCTCACCAGCCGAAAAAGAGGGAAATCAAAATTCAAATTCAGAAAGACAGCTCTCTCCCACCTCATCTTTTCTGCCTTTGAAAAGCCGATGATGATATTCGGTTTGATTGGCTTATTGACTCTTGGAATAGGTCTGCTTATCGGAGCCTATGTTGTCTACTTAAGATATTCAGGAGACTTAACCCCAGGGCGGCCCTTAATTACCTTCGCTATTTTAATGATTCTGGGGGGAATCCAAATACTATCCTTCGGTTTTATTGCTCTTCAAATCGTTTCAATTCGAAAAGAGATCCTCCGTGTCCAAAAAGAGAATCTGGATTTAAGAAACGAGATAAGGAAGCCAGGAATTCAGGAATATGAAGAAACCAAATGAAGTTCTTATTAGTTTCTCTTCCTGGTTTCCTGGATTCCTAATCATAAGGAACCCATGAATTCAGGAAAAGGATTGGAACATGAAACATTAACAGAAAAAATTATCGGGTGCGCTATTGAGGTTCATAAGAAACTGGGTCCTGGATTCTTGGAATCAATCTATGAAAATGCCTTTGTTATCGAATTGCATAAGCAAAATCTACAGGTTGAAAAACAGCGAGAAGTTGTCATTAAATACGATGGTGCAGAAGTTGGGAGACATAGACTCGATCTCATTGTGAATGATACCATTATCGTTGAGCTAAAGGCTGTTAAAAATATTGAGGATGTCCATTTTGCAATCGTAAAGTCTTATCTAAAAGCATTAGGCAAAGAACATGGTTTACTCATAAATTTTTCCAAACCTGTTTTGGAGGTAAAAAGGGTTATTCATAAATGAATTCCTGTATTCTTGGCCTCCTTATAATAAGGAATGCAGGAAGGCATGAAAAAAGCATCTTGAATTTTCCTGTATTCCTGGCTTCCTTATAAGGAATTTGGAATTCTCCTGGATTCCTGGCTTCCTTATAATGAGGAATACAGGAAGGCATGAAAAAAGCATCTTGAATTTTCCTGGATTCCTGGCTTCCTTATGAGGAATTTGGAATTCTCCTGGATTCCTGGCTTCCTTATAATAAGGAATGCAGGAAGGCATGAAAAAAGCATCTTGAATTTTCCTGGATTCCTGGCTTCCTTATGAGGAATGCAGGAAGGCATGAAAAAAGCATCTTGAATTTTCCTGTATTCCTGGCTTCCTTATGAGGATTTTATTCCTAAGTAATGCTTATCCCGACTTCGACACATCCTACCGAGGTATCTTCATTAAAAAGATGGCAACCCTTTTGCAAAAGGAAGGATATGAAATCACTGTTGTCACCCCAAAGATCTACAAAAAAAGCCTGTATTTTGAGAATCAGGATGGAATTCGTGTCTACCGTTTCCCTTTCTTCTCCGGGAATAAACTCTTGATAGAATATGCAAAGGTTCCTTATCTGAAGATGGTCCTCTATTTCCTTGCCGGGTTTCTCATGACGATCTATGCAACCATTAAAACCAGGAGCAGGGTGATCCATGTTCACTGGGCCATCCCAACAGGCGTAATCGGAGCGATAGTGAATTTACTCTGGAGGAAGTCTCTTATTGCGACCATCCATGGTTCTGATCTTAGATTAGCGATGGAAAGGCAGGGATTACTCAGGCGGCTTTTCGTCTTCGTTTGTAAGAGAGCAAACCATCTCAGTTGCGTCTCCGAAATTCAAAAGAAGGAAATGGAAGGAATAGGGTTCAGGGAAAAAGACATCACTGTCATTCCGATGGGCGTGGACCAGGAATTTATAGAGGCGCGGAAGAGAAGAAGCGATAAACAAGAAAATCGATCCTTCGCAATTCTCAGCAATCGGAACCTCCTCCCCATTTATAATCTCTCCCTGCTGGTTCAGTCCATCCCCCTCGTTCTTAAGGAAGAACCCCAAACCAGATTTCTGATCGCCGGCAATGGCCTGGAGAGGGAGAAATTAGAAAAAGAGGCAAAGGATTTAAATGTCGATAAATTTATTAAATTCCTGGGATCTGTTCCTCACAAGGAAATGCCTGATCTGTTGACGAAAGCGGATATTTATGTTTCCACCTCTTTATATGATGGGACTTCAGTTTCTTTACTCGAGGCCATGGCCGCAGGCGTCTTCCCTATTGTTACTGATATCACTTCTAACAGAGAATGGATCAGGGATGGTGAAAATGGATATTTAGTCCCTGTTAACGATGAATTTCTATTGGCAAAGAGAATTCTTGATGCCATCCATGATAAAGAATTGCTGGAGAGGGGGCGGAAATGGAACCGGTCTATAGTTGAAGAAAGGGCTCTCTGGTCGGTTTGTATTGAGAAGATAAAAAAGATTTATGGAAAATAGAAACGAATAGCACAAATGGCAGCGAATGGCACGAATGGATTTTATTCGTGAAATTCGTTTCCAGAGCCTTGCTGAAGTCCCGTTTGAATTTTTGTCGGAATGGTTTTAAGATACCCTTGATTATAAGCGGATACATTCTGAAGAAGAAGTGAAAGATTTTATTAATTTAAAACCCGAAGATATTCTCATTAGGAACCCAGGAAACCATGAATAAAGAATTTGAGTTTTAGAATTTGAATTTTTCCTGTCTTCCTGGCTTCCTTATGGCATGAAGATTGCAATTTCACCATTTTAGCATTGGCCTTTATTTCTCAGAAATAATCTTTATTTTAATTTATTTATAATAAAATCAAGTAGTTATTTGATTTTTATTTTTTCTCTTTAATGTTCAGGGAATGAACGGTGATCAAATATTGTCCTTTAATTTACAAAAGTTGTCCACTAAAAAACAACAAATAGCACGAATGATAGCGAATAGCACGAATTCAAATACCTTTAAACCATCCGAAGAGATAAGAGATCTCCGACTTCTTGAGGAGTTAGAGAAGAATCCTATCAGTTCCCAACGCGAATTGAGTCACAAGTTCAATATCGCTCTTGGAGTAACCAACGCCTGCCTTAAGAGGATGGCACGGAAAGGATGGATTCGAATCCGGGATTTAAATCCTCGAAAGATTGGTTATTACTTGACCCCGAAAGGTGCGCTGGAGAAAGCAAGACTGACACTCAACTTGATTTCCTTCAGAGTTCAACATTATGCGGAATTGAAAAAAATTATTGGCAACAGGCTATTAGAAATGCAAAACGGAGGTCTGAAGCGGCTCGTCTTCTATGGAATCAGTGACGAGATGGAAGTGGCATATATTACCCTCCAGGGAGTGAATCTGAAGTTGGTAGGAATTGTGGAGGATGATGAGAAAATGACACCTCGAATTATCTTTGGCTATGAAATAGAACCTGTGAGTCGTGTTCAGGAACTCAAACCGGATTGCATTTTAATCACTTCTTTGACGGAGAATGAACAAAAAAGGGAAAGACTAAAAAAGATTTATGGCTCCAATTCGATTTGTATTAAGGATATTTGCTTTCCATAAGGAAGCCAGGAAGCCATGAATATGTATTTAATTACTAATCTCTTGAATTTTTGATGTGGGTGAACAATCTGTGAGAATCCTCTACCTGACTTTAGAAAATATTTCGCTTCACAAAGGTTCGGTAGTCCATATCAAAGAAGTGATTGCAGGGTTGAAAAGGCTGGGACATTATGTGACTTTGATTGCCTTTTCCAGTAGTAATTTCAAAGAGGTTGATCAATTTCATAATTTGAGTCATTTCAACTTTTTATGGAATAGAATCCTTAAAATGAAAAGACAACCTTATCTTATATCTTCAATGGTCCTTTTTGGTCTCCTATGGAAAAATCTTTTCAAATACGACGTAATTTATGCCCGGGACTATCATACTGTGATCCTTGCCCTTATACCTCGTCTTATCTTCAAGAAAAGGCTGGTTTTTGAGATAAATGGTCTCGCCAACGAAGAGCAGATGCTTAAGGCCAATTCCCTGTTTAATAGAATTCTCTCCTCTTTAATTCGAAAGGCTGAAAGGTTGGCAACAAAATATTCGGATCGTATTGTCTCAGTTACTCCACAGATTGCCTCGTATGTAGTTCACCATTTTTGTTGCCCTGCCCAAAAGATTGAGATTATCAGTAACGGAGTGAATACAAAGGTTTTTCATCCAATTCAAGATGAACCTTTACTTTTAGATTTGAAACAAAAATTAGGGATTAAGAAGGAAGAAATGGTAATCGCCTTTGTTGGTAATCTGGCTCCATGGCAAGGAGTCGATATCTTCATAGAGAGTGCATTAAAACTCTTACCTAATGAAAAGAGATTGAAGTTTCTTATCGTGGGCGATGGCCTCCTCATGAATTCTCTCATGAAAAAGGCATTGGATTCCGGATATGGAGAAATATTCATATTTGCAGGAATGGTAAGTTATGGGGAAACTCCCTCGCTTATTAATATTTCAGACGTTTGTGTTGCCCCATTTATTTCGAAGAGAAACCGAAAGACAGGGGTTTCCCCCCTTAAGATTTTCGAATATATGGCCTGCGGTAAACCAGTAGTAGCTTCAAGGGTTGAAGGCCTCGAGTTCATCGAGAATGAAGGAGTAGGGCGGCTGGTAGTACCGGAAGACCCAATCATGCTCGGGAAAACCCTTGTGGATCTCCTTGAACATCCTAAAGAAAGAATTGAAATGGGACAAAGAGGTCGTCAGCTCGTTCTGAAGCAATTTGCCTGGGATTCGAAAGTCATGAAGATTGAAACGCTATTGAGAAACTTGGAATAAAGTTTGCTTATCCCTATGAACAGAAGTTAGAAATGAATTGTGATGGCCCAAAGGATTTCAAGATTACAATTTAGGATTACAATAGGTTAGGCAGTTTTTTTGATATTGATTGTTTGCAGAATGAACATATGGGGCTGAAAGTGGTCTTTTTCTGACCAGTTTGATGAAAAGTCATGCGGGGGGCGTGAACGATCTTTTTCGGTTCACCCCCGATGTGATTCTGATCACTTCCTTCGCCGATGGGGAAAGGCGGGTAGTCCGGTTGCAGGAGATCCTGCCTGGGCAAAAGGTTAAGGTCTTCAGGTTGTGATGGAAAAAAGTTCAGGGTGTAGCCGGGGTTTCTTCGCAAAGAGGAGCAAACCAGAGAAACAGGAGTTAAATATGGGAACAGGAAAAAAGTTGTTCTTGACAGGCGGCGCCGGGTTTATTGGCACGGCCCTCATCAAGAGGCTCATTGATGATCATCGAGTTGTCGTGTATGACAACCTTTCACGCAACTCCCTGAAAGAGACAGGGTTATGGAATCATCCACACCTTAATGTGCTTAAGGGTGATGTATTGAATTTTGATTTCCTTAGAGCGGGCATTCCGCTTGATACCGATATAATTTTTCATATGGCTGCGGTCGCAGGGATTGATACCGTGATTCAAAATCCGGTGAAGACCATGGAAGTGAATGCGATTGGTACCTACCATCTCATGAAGGCACTTAAGGAACTGAACCTCCTTCCCAATCTCGAAAGGCTGATCAATTTCTCAACGAGTGAGGTATTTGGCATTAATGCGTTTCGGGTGGACGAAAAGTCGAGCACCAATCTTCAGCCTGTGGGAGAAGCTCGCTGGACTTACTCGGTAAGCAAACTGGCGGGAGAGCATCTGGCGCATAGCTATCATAAGCAGTTTGGTCTTCGGGCCGTCAACGTCCGGCCCTTCAATATTTACGGACCAGGACAAGTGGGGGAGGGGGCAATCCATCACTTTGTAGTCAGGGCGATCAAAAATGAGCCATTGATTATTCATGGGGAGGGAGACCAAATCAGGTCATGGTGCTATATCGACGACATGATCGATACCCTACTCCTTTGTTTGGATAAAAGAGAGGCTATCGGAGAGGTTTTTAATATTGGAAATCCAAAAGGAACGATTACGATTTTAGGGTTGGCAGAGAAGGTCATCCAGATTGCTGGTTCTTCTTCACGGATCGTCCATGAAGCCAAGAACTATATTGATGTGGAGCTTCGTATACCCAGCATTGAAAAAGCGAAAGAATTGTTGGGATTTGAGCCAAAGGTAGATCTCAATGAGGGAATCAGGAGAACGATAGAATGGTACAGGGGAAAGGTCTAAGTCGCGTGAAGGTCAGACTTTCCAAGCCATACTTCGGCGACAAACAGAACCTTATGACCATGATCGAGGACATTTTGGAATGCGGTTACCTTGTTCAAGGTAGCTATGTGGCCCAATTCGAAAAACAGGTTGCTGACTATCTTGGGGTGGACCATGCCGTTGCAGTAAGCTCGGGCACCGCCGCTTTGCATATTGCTTTGGTGGCTCTTGGTGTCAAGCCAGGGGATGAGGTGATCGTTCCTGCCTATACGTTTCCCGCGACAGCCAATGTAGTGGAACTGGTTGGGGGAAAACCTGTCTTCGTGGACATTGACTTAAAAACATATAATATCCGGACCGATCACATCCCGAAAGTCATCTCACCAAGAACAAAGGCAATAATCCCTGTCCATCTGTTCGGAAATCCCTCAGACATGGACACGATTATGGAGTTAGCGAGGGCCTGCGACCTAGCCGTGGTTGAAGATGCGGCAGGGGCGTTGGGTTCGGAGTATAAAAGGGAAAAGTGTGGCACGATAGGAACTCTGGGGTGCTTCAGTTTTCATCCCCGGAAGATTATTACAACAGGAGAGGGTGGAATGGTCGTCACTAGGGATGACCTCTTGGTTGAAATCGTGAGAAGGCATCGGAACCATGGGATGAAGGCCGTCGGCCCCACTCTTGACGTTGTGACGCCTGGCTTCAACTACCGCCTTAGCGAAACCGGCGCGGCTCTGGGGATGAGCCAAGTGAATGATCTCCAGGACCGAATCAGAGGACGACAAAAGCTGGCCGAATATTACAAGAATCTTCTGGAGTATATCCCGGAAATCTCTGTGCAGCGGACTCCGGCCCGCGCAATGGCGGCCTGGCAGGCGTTTGTCGTGCGGCTTCGGGAGAGGGAAAACGGTCCCATCATCAAGCGACTGAAGGAGAAAGGGATCGAAACCACGATTGGAACCTATGCGCTACATGCTCTAAAGTTTTATAAAAATAAATACCATTTCCTAAGATCGGATTATCCCAATGCGGCGAGACTCTACACGGAATGTTTGGCCTTACCGTTTTATAACGGGATGTCACTGGAAATGATCGAAGAGGTTGTGAAAGCACTGAAGGAGACCCTCAATGAGAATTGAACCGGTAAAGGAGAATAGGACCCACGGTACAGGCGAGTTCGACATGGGGGATTTTCGTCGTCTGGGAAGGAATGCCGTTTTTGAGCGGGGGGTTATGGTCTTTCATCCGGAGAACATCGAAGTCGGCGAGAACGTCTATATTGGGCATTATACGATCCTAAAAGGATACTATAAGAATCTGATGACAATAGGCAACCATACCTGGATCGGCGCTCAATGTTTTCTACATAGCGCCGGTGGATTGCAGATCGGTAGGGCCGTGGGTGTTGGCCCCAAAGTAACGATTCTGACTTCTCAACATCACACACCCGACCGCTCCCTGCCCGTGTACTTTTCGCAAATAGAATTTTCCGAGGTGATATTGGGTGATGGGTGTGATATCGGAGCGGGTGCCATTATTCTTCCCGGGACAAAGATAGAGGAAGGAGCCATCATAGGCGCTGGCGCCGTGGTGACAAATTCCATTCCAGCCTATGAGATCTGGGCGGGTGTGCCAGCTCGAAAAATAGGGGACAGATGAATCTTCTTAAAGAGGTTGTAAATACCTTTTAGAATATGGGGGAAGCAACTTCCCGCCCTTGGGATGTCCACTGTTTCGGTTTGCCGGGGCCAGGGTTGTCGAAATACGAATTTTTTTTGGCGCACTGGAACTCGCTTATCCGATGTGCAGAAGGAAGTGGTCGCTGACGTCTATGCGTGTGTTGCACCTGCCTGTCAATATTGCTTCTATGGCGTCGCATACCGTTCGGGGACTGCGACAAATTGGAGTGGACGCACAGGGATTAGTCTTTGTGAACGCCCCCGTACAGTCTGAAGAGGCACTTCAGGTCATCGTATTAGCTTCCAAACTACGCAAACATTACGTTATGAAGCAAGGGATCCGGTGGCTTTATCAATACCTTAAATGGGTGGCCTGGGCGGACGTGATTCACTGGTATTTCGGTGCATTAGCCCTTCCCTGGGGCCTTGACCTTAGATATCTGAAGCTTCTTCGTAAGCCCGGGGTTGTGGAGTGGCTAGGATCCGACATCAGGATTCCAGAGGTCGCATCAGAGGATAATCCATATTACGCAGCGGCATTCAATAATGGTTATGAGTATCGATCCGAAAGCCATCAAAAATCGTGGCAACTCCAACAACGTTTCGGGAAAGCTGGATTTGGAAGTGTTGCCTCTATTGGAATGCTTCCTTACGTCCATAACGAGTTTTTCTCTCAGGCTTACATGATGCCGCAACGTCTCGTGTTGTCCGACTATCTCCCAACCTATCCGGACCCTCACATGACACGGCCTCTTGTGGTTCATTCATCAACGGCGTCCGTGACAAAAGGGACGTCCGCTGTTCTCGAGGCGATTGACCGACTGAAAAGTCGATATACTTTCGAATTCCAGTTCATCCAAGGAGTATCCAGGCACGAGGCACTCCAGTTGGTGCAAAAGGCCGACATCTTTCTTGACCAGTTTGTTCTCGGAGACCACGGTATGGCTGCCTTGGAAGCGATGGCCCTCGGAAAACCTGTGGTGTGCTATATCAAGCCGTCGATGTTTGGAAAATATCCTCTGGATTGCCCGATTGTGAATGCCAATCAGGACAACCTTATTGAGGTGCTGGAGTCCCTGTTGAAGAACGGGAGGATGAGACACGAGATCGGCAGGGAGAGTCGGACCTACGTTGAAAAATATCATGATGCTGCCGTATTAGCGTATAAACTTGTAGAGATCTATAAGGAAATGATGGTAAGAAGGGATGCTGTATAATAGATGTTTACCTATTTTAAAAAACTTCTGTCAGAGACCCTCATCTATGGACTATCTGGGGTAACTTCAGGTCTGCTGACGATTCTCTTTGTGCCGATTTATACGCGAGTGTTTTCCCCAGAGGATTATGGGGTGATGGGGCTGATAACGACTACGATGGCTTTGCTTTCGATCGTTATTGTTCTATCCTTAGACAATTCTGCACATCGATGGTATTGGGATACGGAAGATATCAATGATCGAAAAACGACCTTAGCTTCATGGACATGGTGTCAGATTGTGGTCTCATTATTTATCGCAGGGCTGGTATTTATTCTTGCCCCCTGGTTAGGAGATGTACTGATTAAGCGAGATGACGGTGTGGTGTATCTCCGCTGGGCCGCGATGACCCTTCCTCTCGGGGTACTTAATATGGTTGTCGCAAACTGGTTGCGCATGCAACGACGCCCTTGGACCACAGTGGCCTTTACAGTTGGCAACGGCCTCTTCAATTTTCTACTGACAATTATTCTGGTCGTCTTTTTTCATCAGGGCCTGAAGGGGGTTTATGTGGCGCAGGTCGTAACAGTAGCCATGGGTAGCATTGTCGCTGCTGCACTTTTAAGAGATTGGGCATCCCTTCAGCGGTTTCAGTGGCGGCGTCTGCTGGCGATGCTGAAGTACGGGCTTCCAATGATCCCGGCAGCTTTGGCTTACTGGATCGTTAACCTGTCAGGGCGTTACTTTGTTCAGGGTTATTCATCGATTGCAGAAGTAGGGTTGTACCAGGTAGGCAGCACGATTGCTGCAATGGTAGCCCTTGTCACAGGCGCTTTTCAGTTGGCCTGGGGACCTTTTGCCATGTCTATCCACAAACAACCGGAGGCCAAAAAGGTCTATGCCAACGTCCTTCTCATCTATCTTTGGACAACTTGCCTGATCAGCACCGTGATCTCCTTATTTGCCCCCGAAATACTCTCTTTCTTTACCACCGAATCCTATCACGATGCCAGTGGGGTGGTCAGTCTCCTGTCTTTCAATTACGTGGTGGTCGGTTTGGGCTATATTGCCACGATTGGACCCGCGATTGCAAGGACAACCAAGCCTTATGGAGTGGCACTGGTCGTTGCAGGAGGCCTGACTGTTATGCTAAACCTGATCCTTGTCCCCTGTTTTGGAAAAGAAGGTTCAGCATCAGCAACATTGATTGCTCAATCGATTGTCCCGGTCTATGTCTTTTACCGTTCTCAGAAGCTTTATCCTATTCCATTCCGGTTCGGAGCCGCTCTGGGGATCTTTCTATGTGCCTTTCTTCTTGCCTCTCTTGGGGGAAGATTGTTGGTGACCAACCATGTGTTGGCGATTGGCATCAAAGTCCTAATCATCTCAATCTTCTTTCCATCACTTTTTATACTGCGTATAGTGAGCTTTAAACAAGCTCGCACCTTTCTACGATACAAATATCGAGGAACGAAGGAATAATGCATGTGTGGTATTGCCGGAATATACAACTTTCAGGAGAAGGTGGCTCCTCAAATCATTCAAAAGATGATGAATACTTTAGAGCATAGGGGGGGAGATGATGAAGGATATCTGGCTCTGGATTTCGAAGAGGACCAACCGTATCCTTTGACCGGAAGCCGAAGTAAGACAGAAGGGCCGAGAATTGAAGAGTTCACTATACCCGCTCATCTCCTCCTGGGCCATTGCCGCTTGTCGATCATTGATCTCTCAGCTGCGGGCCATCAGCCGATGTCGAATGAGGATGGGTCGCTGTGGATCGTTCATAATGGAGAGGTCTATAACTTTATAGAAATAAGAAATAAATTAGAATCTTTAGAGCACCATTTTAAGTCTCGAACAGACACGGAGGTTATCCTGCATGCTTATGAAGAGTGGGGAGTGGATTGCTTAAAATATTTTAATGGAATGTGGGCATTTGCTATTTGGGACCTCAAAAAGAAGATCCTTTTCTGTTCAAGAGACAGGGCAGGTGTTAAGCCCTTTTATTACATTTTTGATAGGGCACAGTTCTGTTTTGCATCTGAAATTAAAGCGTTATTGCAAATTGGCACCTTTTCCATCGAACCTAATGAACAGATAGTGGCAGACTATCTTTTTTCAGGGCTCATTGATCACACCCGGGAGACTTTTTTTAAGAACATTTACCAATTGAGGCCAGGAGAATTTCTCTTGTGCGATGGTAATAAATTGACTATCCAATCCTATTGGGACATTGAACCCAAAGAGATTAGTTTTTCCCGAGTGGGTGATTATGCAGATCGATTCTATGAACTCTTGGAAGATTCCATTCGACTAAGGTTGCGGACTGATGTTCCGATCGGCACCTGTTTAAGTGGGGGACTGGATTCTTCTTCAATTGTATGTTTGGCCAATAAGCTGATGTTTGATGGACAAAACATCGATCCTAAATTGGTCGGGGAGAGGCAAAAAACATTTTCTTCGTGTTTTGAGGAACCGACCTATGATGAGCGAAAATTCATTAAGATGGTGACTCATCAGACAGGAGCCGAAAAGAATTATGTTTTCCCCGACGAGAAAGACTTCTTGAATGATTGTTACCATTTGGTCCGATATCAAGATGAGCCCTTTGGTTCTACCAGTATGTACGCCCAGTGGAAAGTGATGGAACTTGCGAAAGAAAAACAGATCACCGTGCTTCTGGATGGACAGGGAGGGGACGAGTTGCTGGCGGGATACCTGCCTTCTTTTTACCATCTTTTCCGTCAGGCACGGAAGGACTTCGACATCGGATTGCTGATGAGGGAAGGGAAGGGGTTTCTCAAACATCACAGATCTTTGTTGCCAAGGGTGTTTGCGGCGATGGTTCCGAAAAGACTTCGGACGCATTCCCCGGGATTGGCTCAGGACAATGGGGGATGGGCGGAAGAAGGATTCAAGAAGAACTATTACAGAAGCATTTCTTGGCCGAGGAAATTCGAACACGAGTTGAACAATTACCTCTATCAATCCTTTCGGTTTACGGTCCTTCCCGGACTCCTACACTACGAAGACAGGAATTCCATGGCCTTCTCGCTCGAGGCAAGGCTCCCTTTTCTGGACTATCGACTCGTGGAATTCAGTTTCAGCCTCCCGGCCCGTCTGAAAATGGATGGGGGGGTGACCAAGGTCGTTTTGAGAGAGGCGATGAAGGGAACTTTACCGGAAAGGGTGAGAAACCGGATGGACAAAATTGGATTTGCGACTCCTGAGGAGACCTGGTTCAGGACAGGATTGAGAGAATGGATTTGGAAAATCATCTCCTCAAAATCCTTTGCGGAACGAGAGTGTTTTGATGTCCGCAGAGTTAATGATGCTTTCGACAATCATTGTAGGGGAAAGGTTAACATCAGCTCTATCATCTGGCGATGGGTAAATCTGGAGCTTTGGTTCAGAACCTTTATCGACAATAGCATTTCAAAGAGTCAGAAAGGATATGTATTTTCGAACAAAAATGAATAAAGATCATTTCCCATTGAATCTATCAGGAATATTTGCCGTTTGCCTTCTGATATTGGTTGCGGGAGGGATATATCTCAATTCATTAGGTAATCAATTTACTAACTGGGATGATCCCGGTTTAATCCTCAATAACCAGAGGATCCGAAGTTTAGAGTGGCAGGATATTAAAGAAATATTTATTCCAAAGAAGGCTTCAACATTTCAACCTATTCGCATGCTCAGTTATGCGATCGATTTCCACTTCTGGAAACTTAATCCGATGGGGTATCGGATTACGAACATCTTTTTCTATATCCTCACCTGCATTATGGTTTTCTTATCCTTCCAACTTCTTTCATCGCGTTTGAGGGAGAGGGCTTCGCCGGATTCTCATTTCAGGGTGGCTCTGTTTGGAAGCCTTCTTTTTGCGGCGCATCCGGTGCATGTGGAGGCAGTGACCTGGCTTGCAGCTCGGAAAGAGGTGCTTCAGGGGTTTTTCTTTTTTCTGGCCTTCTACCTCTATTTAAAGGGGCGGGATGAAAAGGGGAAAAATAGGGTTGTTTATCTTGGTCTCGTTCTCTTTTCAGTCCTGCTTGCCGTGCTTTCAAAACCCTCGGCAGTGGTTTTTCCGGCTGTCATCCTTGTATATGAAATCGCAAGAAAAAAGGACAGTATCTTTTCTTTTTTAAAAAGCCACTGGGCTTTTTTCACTTCGGCAGTAATTATCTCAGGCGTCTTTACGTTTATCTTAATCAATGTCATGCTCGACGCAGGAGGGGTGAAGCCATACTATGGGAAGGGATTTATCGAAAATGCTCTCGTCTCTTTATACGCCTTTTTAAGGAGCATAAAGCTCTTATTTTTCACAATCAATTACTCTGCCTCTTATTCTTTTTCCGTAATGCTCCCTGTCTATCATATTAAGAACATCCTCTTTGCCCTGATAGCCATATCTTTGTTCGGGTTAAGCATCTGGTCATTGAAGCGAACAAAGGTGGTTTTCTTCTCCTTTTTCTTCTTCCTTGTCACCATGCTTCCTTTCCTCAATATCATTCCCATCAGCACGCTTCTTGCCGATCGTTATGTCTTTATCGCCTCTTTCTCCTATGCTTTTCTCCTGGGGGTCCTTTTTGACCGATTCTATGCCTATAAGCAGAAGAAATTTTCGGAAGGTTTTTTCAAATTGCTTTCTGTCTCAATATTTTTACTTCTCCTCGCCGGATACTCTTTTATGACGGTTCGACAGAACACGATCTGGCAGAATAGTTATACCTTATGGGCGGATGCAGTGGAGAAACATCCTGAAAGCAACACTGCCAACGCACTGATGGGCGTGGTTTATATGGAACTGGGGATGGATGAGGAGGCAGTGAAATATCTTGAAAAGGCCGTCCAGATACTTCACTATGATTATCAGTCACTAAATAATCTGGGTATTGTTTATGGCAGATTGGGCCAATATGAAAAGGCATTAAGTGATTTATCGAAAGCTATTTATTTACAGCCCGATAATGATTCGATCAAGATCAACCTTTCCATGCTCTATCAAAGGGAGAAAAAATATGACGAGGCGGAAAAAATTCTAAGACACCTGATCGATAAAAATCCTCAGAATTCTGCCAATCTCCGATTCAGGTTGGCCAGTGTATATAAAGATGCAGGAAAGTATGAGTCGGCCATTTCAGAGCTGATTCAGTCGTCAGAATTAGCCCCGAATATCATCAATCCTTATGAAGAGATGGGAAATATTTATGCAAGCAGGTTGAAGGATCAGGAGAAGGCGATCTATTATTATTCCAGAGGGATTGAGGCGGCGCCGATGGCCAAATCGAGGGTGGAAGACTTGAGGTGGATGGTTCAGGATCTGCAACGATGAACGATAAACAATGAACGATGCACAATGAACAAGGAAATATGAACGATGGACGATAAAACTATGAACGATAAACAACGAACTTTGAACCAAAAAGAAAAAGGATCCCTTTTTCGATTTAGACGGTGGCCAGTGTACATGGCGGCCAAATCGTTCAGGAAGAAAATAAGACAATTGGGAAAGAATTTGCCTGAAAGTGAACGCTATCTTTTAAGAGATCAGATGTCGCGTGCTGCAGATTCGGTTTGCTTGAATATATCAGAGGGGTCGAATAAATTGTCGGATATTGAATTTAGCAAATACTTGAATACATCAGAAACGTCTTTAGAGGAGGTGGTGTGTTGTTTAGATTTGATTTTGGACGATGGTCATATTACGGACTTGGAGTTTGAGGGGTATTTGAAAGAAGCTGAGGTTTTGGGAGCGCAGTTGATTTCATTTGGGAAGAAAGTTCGTAACGAAGGGATTCGCCTGTAAGTTCATCGTTTATTGTTCATTGTTCATGGTAGCAAAAGTATGTGCTTGACATAACGCATTAAAAACCATATTATTAATGTGCTTTATAGTAAGTATTTGGAGGTGTATTATGAGTGTTGTAAGAATGAACATAACGATTCCTAAAGAGTTGGCAGAGCAAATATACAAATTTACTCCGCCCAGGAAAAGGAGCCTCTTTGTTGCCGAAGCATTAAGACAAAAAGTTAAGGAAATTCAACACGAAAGAATCGAGAAAGCCCTGGAAGAAGGCTACAAGACCAGAAAAGAGGAAAGCCAATCTATTGCAAAAGAATTTGAATTCCTCGATCTGGAGGGGTGGGATGAATATTAGAAGAGGAGACGTGTTTCTTGCCGCTCTGGATCCGGTTTTGGGAAAAGAAATTTCTAAAACAAGACCTGTTGTGGTTGTTTCGAATGATAAAAATAATGCCTTTTCAGGGACGGTAACCATTCTTCCAATTACCTCCCAAAGTCTCGATAAAACATACCCATTTGAAGTGTTCCTACCCACGGGAACAGCAAACCTTCCTAAGGACTCGAAGGTTAAAGCCGACCAAATCCGTACCATCGACAAATCAAGGATCATCAAGCACATCGGATCGCTCAAACCAAGTGAAATAGAGAGTATTGAAAACGCCATCAGGCTCCACCTGGGAATCAAATGAGACTGATGGGACTTTTAAAAAAAGGGACACGGATATTCTTATGTTGAACGTTGCTTCTATTGTGTTGGGGGCCATCGTCGGTAGTTTCCTGAATGTCTGTATCAGCAGACTGCCAAAGGAAGAGTCTATTGTCACGCCAAGTTCTCATTGCCCTCAATGTAAAAGTCCAATTAAATTCTATGACAACATCCCTCTTATCAGTTACCTGTTGTTAAAGGGGAAATGCCGGAATTGTGGCCTACCCATCTCTATTCAATATCCGATTGTGGAGGCTGTGACCGCTCTGGTTTCTTTCTTTTTATTCATCACCTTCGGTGTCTCCCTTAGCTTTATTTACTATTTCATGTTTGTGTCAGCCCTCATCGTCATCACGGTCATCGATCTGCATTATCAGATTATTCCGGATGTGATCAGTCTTCCCGGGATTGGCATTGGATTATTGGGATCTCTCATCATCCCTCGCATCACCTTTTTCGAGTCTTTGATAGGTATGCTTTCAGGAGGGGGAAGCCTCTTCCTGGTAGCGACAATCTACCAGTGGTTATTTAAAAGGGAAGGGATGGGAGGCGGAGATGTAAAGCTGCTGGCTATGATCGGCGCTTTTCTGGGGTGGAAGGCTGTCATCCTGACGATTCTTTTGAGTTCTTTCGTCGGGTCGATTATCGGTATCGCTGTCATGTTAATCAAGGGGAAAGATTTTAAATACGCCATACCCTTTGGACCGTTTCTCGCTCTGGGGGCTGTGATTTCACTTTTTTGGGGAGAGAATTTAATAAGCTGGTATCTTTATATAAACAGGTAAGGTATTAAGAGGTTAAGGTTACGAAGCCCGTTTCGTCAGACGTCAAGCGGTTACCTAAAAAGAATAAAAAGACGATAGACGTTACCTTTTACTTACGATACGGGCATCGTGACCCTAACCTACAACCGAGGTCTAACGTCAATCGGTAACGGTTACTGACAAAGATTTAAAAGACGAAAAACCTAACCAAAGATATTTGAAATTTTCTAAATAATTCCCTCCCCCTTCGACGGGGGAGGGTGAGGGTGGCCGCCTGCTCATAGAGCCTCTGGCTCGGAGAGGGGTGGACAAAATAGAGACCATTCAGTCCCCCCTCCCCTTCATCCCCTCCCGCCGAGGGGAGGGGAGAATTTTGGGAAACATTTGAGAGAAGGTTAGAGATAAATTCTCAGACTTTAATGTGTAAGGATCTAACCTTTTACTTACGATACGGGCATCGTGACCATTACCTTTACCGTAACTGACAACGTTCAAGACATCGTTTACTGATTTTACGTTCAGGACATCGTTTACTATCGTTCTTTGAGAACTGGGTACGATAGAGGTCGAAGAACACAAATATCAACATCAACTGCGAGC
>Ga0208733_100261_pt1 | contig 26743 bp, 32 predicted proteins | sample SubbioR11Jul_8B1_FD_184816 | JGI IMG/M metagenome (GOLD analysis project Ga0208733, IMG submission 184816) | Serpentinite rock and fluid subsurface biosphere microbial communities from McLaughlin Reserve, California, USA - CR11Jul_8B1 (SPAdes) | ecosystem: Environmental > Terrestrial > Deep... | reverse complement strand
CAGTAAACGGCGGCCGTAACTATAACGGTCCTAAGGTAGCGAAATTCCTTGTCGGGTAAGTTCCGACCTGCACGAATGGCGTAACGACTTCCCCGCTGTCTCAACCAGGGACTCAGCGAAACTGTATTGACGGTGCCGATGCCGTCTACCCGCGGCAAGACGGAAAGACCCCGTGCACCTTTACTACAACTTGGCAATGAATTTCGGAATAGTCTGTGTAGGATAGGTGGGAGACTATGAGATCCCGGCGCCAGTCGGGATGGAGTCAACCTTGAAATACCACCCTGATTGTTTTGGACTTCTAACCTGGACCCGTTATCCGGGTCGGGGACATTGCCTGGTGGGTAGTTTGACTGGGGCGGTCGCCTCCCAAAAGATAACGGAGGCGCGCAAAGGTTCCCTCAGGCTGATTGGAAACCAGCCGTAGAGTGTAAAGGCATAAGGGAGCTTGACTGCAAGACCAACAAGTCAAGCAGGTACGAAAGTAGGCCTTAGTGATCCGGCGGTTCCGCATGGAAGGGCCGTCGCTCAACGGATAAAAGGTACGCCGGGGATAACAGGCTAATTTCTCCCAAGAGTTCATATCGACGGGGAAGTTTGGCACCTCGATGTCGGCTCATCGCATCCTGGGGCTGTAGCAGGTCCCAAGGGTTTGGCTGTTCGCCAATTAAAGCGGTACGCGAGCTGGGTTTAAAACGTCGTGAGACAGTTTGGTCCCTATCTGCCGTGGGCGCAGGATACTTGAGGGGAGCTGTTCCCAGTACGAGAGGACCGGAATGGACGAACCGACGGTGTTCCAGTTGTGACGCCAGTCGCAGCGCTGGGTAGCCGTGTTCGGAAGGGATAACCGCTGAAAGCATCTAAGCGGGAAGCCCACCCCAAGATGAGGTATCCCTCCTGATAGCAATATCGGGATAAGACCCCTTGGAGACTACAAGGTTGATAGGTCAGATGTGTAAGTGCCGAAAGGTATTTAGCAGACTGATACTAATAGGTCGATCGGCTTGACCATAATTGAATTTATAAAATCAAAGCCTTCATCCATATTCTTTTTTTTGATGGAATGGTGGAATGATGGAAAACTGGAATATTGGGTAACGAAAAATGATTTTTTACCCATTATTCCAACATTCCAATGTTCCAATATTCCGGATTGGATTTCTTGGTGACCTTGGCGAAGGGGTCACACCCGTTCCCATTCCGAACACGGAAGTTAAGCCCTTCAGCGCCGATGGTACTGCATGGGAAACTGTGTGGGAGAGTAGGACGTTGCCAGGATTAAAAATTGTCCTCGCGAAAGCGGGGATCAAAAAAAGCCCATCAGAAATGATGGGCTTTTTTGTTTATCTTTCATGATTTTTGGACATTTTCATCCCCTCCCTCGCTGATTATACTGCTAACTATGGCCAATCATTCCAATTGAAAGCGGCCGCTTGTTCCTATTACTGCGTATTCCGACGCAAATCGGCCACCCATTCCAAAGGAGAGTTTATGCCCCGCCAGGCGAGACTCGATGCTCCCGAACCCTTCATCATGTTATCCACCGAGGGATTGAAAAGTGCAGGATTGTCGATGATGAGAAGGACCGGCAACACTTCGTCAAACGATTGGGAGGAATGGGTTTATGAGATTCCGCTGGAAGAGATTTCCAGAAAGTATGGAGAGCGATGGGGTCTTGAGAGGATGGACTATACTCTGATAGAAGAGATTGCCAGGCAGCAAGAGTGAAAGGATTGGTGAGCTACCTGGCGAGAAGGGTCTCAGGGTATACGGTCAAGGAGATAGCTGATTATTTCCGGCGGAGTTCCGTTACCCTCAGTGAGGGAATCGGTAAGGTTGGGGATTTATTTCGGAAGGAAAAAAGTTTGGCGAGGGAGCTTAATATTCTGTCACAGAATTTGATCAAAGGGAGAAAAAGGAAATACCGAATTACCGAAGCCTGACCCTTTACAAGCTTGTAGAGACTACCTTTATCGCTTGAGGTGGCCAAACGGTTTTACCTGTCCGCGATGTGGCAGTCTCAAAGCATGGCCTATTAGTACCCAGGTTGTACGAGTGCTCCGGTTGCCATTACCAGATGTCAGTAGTTGCGGGAACGATTTTTCAGGACACTCACAAACCGTTGACGGTCTGGTTTCGGGCGATATGGTGGGTAACAGGCCAAAAAAATGGGGCCAGTGCGCTCGGCTTGAAACGTATACTTGGTCTAGGAAATTATAGCACGGCTTGGACATGGTTGCATAAATTGCGTCGTGCCATGGTGCGTCCTGGACGTGATTGTTTGTCGGGTACGGTTGAAGTAGATGAAACCTTTATTGGCGGAGAGAAGCCAGGCAAAAGAGGACGTGGGGCTACAGGCAAAATACTTGTAGGAATTGCTGTGGAAGACAAGGAAGATGAAGGGATTGGGCGAATTCGCCTCGGTATTCTTCAAGATGCATCTGCTAACCGTCTCACAGGCTTCGTAGAGGAACGAGTCGTGGGAGGAAGTACCATCCGAACCGACGATTGGCTTGGCTACAGCAAATTGGAATCGGCTGGCTATCGACATGTCCCGGTGAAGAAAACTGAATTGAAACTTGCTCATTTGGTAGCTTCTCTTCTGAAACGATGGCTTCTTGGCACCCTCAAGGTGGAGTCAGTCCTGAACATTTAGCCTACTATTTGGACGAGTATACTTTCAGATTCAATCGGCGTACCTCGCCCCCCCGAGGTAAGTTATTTAGGCGTCTCTTAGAAAATGCTGTCCAGATCGATCCCGTCACTCAAGGCCAGATCATTCAGCACATCAGAGGACGCAAACCAAAGGGACACAATATATAGGGATAACCTTAGTCAAGTGGATACCCCAAAAATAATAATACTGCATTGGCATCATTTACAAAAGCACTAATCCGATCAGGACTTACTGCTCTGGGGCTTGGTCTTTCGATATGGCTAATGCGTTCTTTCAATCCCCTCCATTCATTTCAGCTCCCCCCAAAATACATGCTTTTCTTTTGCAAAATACAGGGTTTGCCCCATTTATTTTTCCATTGAAAGACGATATCTTGAAAAGATCGGGGTAGGGTTGCTCTGTTTTCTGAATGCGGTGTTTAACCGATGGGAATGAGAATTAAGGGGTGAAAGGAGACACTATGGCAACCAAGTATGTAGAGAATGTTGGCCCTGCTGAGGTCCTGACCCCTCAGAATGCAGCGCTCCTTCTGATCGATCATCAAGTGGGGTTAATGCAGCTTGTCAGGGACATGACTCCGGAAGAGTACAAAAACAATATCATCGGGTTGGCCAAGACAGCGAAGCATTTCAGCCTCCCGGTCATCCTCACGACGAGTCGTGATTATGGGCCGAATGGTCCCATTCTTCCCGAGTTGAAGAAGCTTTTCCCGGAAGTAGCCGTCATCCGCCGAACAGGAGTCATCAACGCCTGGCGCTGGCCAGCATTCCGTCAGGCGGTTGACACGACCGGTCGTAAGAAACTCATCATTGCCGGAATCAGCGATTCAACCTGCTTGCAGTTCCCTGCGCTCGACGCAGTGAGAGAAGGTTACGAAGTTCACGCGGTCATCGACGCCTCCGGGGCCGTCAGTGTTCATGAGCGCGAAACAACAATCGCGACCCTCGCCCAGGCGGGAGTCAAGATTCGTAACTGGAGGTCCATCGGCGCGGAAATCGAGGGCGACTGGCGACACGACGAGTCCCTCGGATGGCCTTACGCTATGGTCTTCCGGGAGCATCTGCCGAGCTGGGGCAATCTGCTCGACACGGCTATGGCCTATGGGAGCGGCGAGATGGTGCCGCCGCCGGAGAAGTAAGGGTGATGAAAGGATTGTTGGTATGACAAAGACTATGCCCGCTGTTTTCTTTGGACATGGGAATCCGATGAACGCAATACAGGTTAACGCCTATTCGAAAGGTTGGGCCGCTATTGGATCCCAAGTCCCGAAGCCCAAAGCGGTGATCTCCATCTCTGCCCATTGGTATATTCCGGGCACTTCGGTAACCGCAATGTCTGCTCCCAGAACAATCCATGATTTCGGCGGCTTTACCCCAGAATTGTACAGAATCGAGTACCCGGCGCCTGGTGATCCGGCCTTAGCGAGCCGCGTTCAGAAATTGCTTAAACCCATTTCCGTGCATCGTGACGAGCAGTGGGGCCTCGATCATGGTACCTGGACAGTACTCCGTCATGTCTTCCCTCAGGCAGACGTTCCCATGATACAGCTTAGCATTGATAGGACAAGACCGGCAGCACTCCATTAGGATATAGGAAAGCGACTTGCCCCTCTGCGAGACGAAGGGATTCTCATCATTGGAAGCGGCAATCTCGTCCATAATCTGCACGCTTATGCATGGGGTCAGCGGCGCGTCGAACCTTTCGACTGGACCGTTCGATTCGAGAAGAAAGTCCGCGAACTGCTACTCGCTGGCGAAGATGGTCCGTTAGTCGATTACGCGAAGTTAGGCGATGATGCCATTCTGTCGGTCCCAACACCTGACCACTACTTGCCGTTGATGTATATCGTAGCTCTGCGAACAAAGGGGGACTCGACCGGGTTTCCGGTCGAGGGGATCGACGGAGGATCAGTTTCTATGCTTGCCGTCCAAATAGGCTAACCAATCTGCCCAACGACATGTTCCGTTGGAGCGCTCACAGAAAGGAGAATAGTTATGGCAAAGACGATCAAATGGGAGAAGGATTTTGACCGGGTTTTAACACTGGCACGGGCAGAGAACAAAATGGTCCTGTTGGACTTCTTTAATCCCCTCTGAATTGGCTGCCAGCAGATGGGTGCGGTTACGTACCCCAACGAGAAGGTGGTTGAACTCATCGAAAAGGATATGGTTCCGATCCAAGTGCTCTATGACTCTCAACCCCTCGCTTCCAAGTTCAACGTCCAGTGGACGCCAACGGTCATTACCCTTGACAAAGAAGGTAAGGAACATAACCGCACGGTCGGTTTTTTGGCCCCCGAGGAATTCATCCCGTCGTTAATGCTTGGTGTGGCAAAGTGTCATTTTGATCGGGAGAAGTTCAGCAAGGCAATAGAGATGCTTGAAGAAGTCTTAAAAGATTATCCAAAAAGTGATTCAGCGCCGGAAGCGCTCTATCTACGAGGGGTTGCTCTCTATAAGAGCACACATAAAGCAGACCCCCTTAAGGAGGCTTACAAGAGGCTCCTCGCTGAATATCCTTCGAGCGAGTGGACAAAGCGGGCTCAGCCATATAAGCTATTGTGAGTGGTGAGGTTGAGGAGAAACGGAGTTCGAGAAAACACGTATAAACGGAATAGGTTAAAGGCAAAAATCCTTGCGCTTCTTAGTTAAATTATTAGATTAATAAAATGGAGTTAAATCCCCAGACGGAGGTGTCATATCATGAGCAATCTGGAACTACTTAATCCACAGAACTCTGCCGTAATCTTCATCGACTTTCAGCCTCAAATGGTTTTCGGTGTCGCCAGCATCGACCGCCAAACGCTGTTCAATAACGTCATTCTCCTGGCCAAAGCGGCAAAAATCTTCAAGGTGCCGGCCGTTCTCACCGCGGTGGAGTCTAAAAGCTTCTCCGGCAATTTGTGGCCTCAGCTCCTTGACCTCTTTCCCAATCAGGAGCCGGTCGAACGGAGCTCCATGAACTCATGGGAGGACGACAAATTTGTTAAGGCAGTGAAGGCTACCGGGAGGAAGAAACTGGTCATGGCGGCCCTCTGGACCGAGGTCTGTCTGGCCATGCCGGCCCTGGAAGGAATGAAAGCGGGCTATGAGGTGTATGCTGTCGAAGACGCGTCGGGCGGCACCAGTATCACCGCACATAATGCTGCCATGCGGCGCATCGAACAGGCGGGCGCAGTGCCGATGACCGCTCTTCAGGTCCTCCTTGAGTACCAACGCGACTGGGCACGCAAGGAAACTTATGACGCCGTCATCGAGGCGGTTAAGGAACACTGTGGTGCCTATGGCCAGGGGGTGGAATACGCTTACACCATGGTCCATGGCGCACCTCCGAGCCGGAAAGGATCGAAACGTTGAGGCGATGGAAAACCTATCGAACGAAACCGGTCCGTTAACAGTAGTCGTCACCTGGCGGGTTCGGAATGGACGCGAAAAGGAGTTTGAGGCGTGGCGCCATGAGATAACGGACGCCGCCCTCAAATTCCCGGGCCACATGGGAGTCAACGTGATCCGCCCCAGCGGCGCCGAGCGGGAGTATGCGGTGATCTTCCGCTTCGATACGTACGAGCACCTGCGCGCCTGGCAGGAGTCGGATATCCGTCAGGAGCTGCTAAGAAAGGCCGAGCCGTTCAGGGAAGCTCCGCCATCGTACCGTCTGGAAAGCGGCTTGGAATACTGGTTTTTGCCTCCCGGTGTACCGGCATCCCCTCCGCGCTGGAAAATGGCTCTGGTCACTGTCGTGGGTGTTTGGCCGGTCAGCATGCTGGTTTCATGGTTGCTGGCTCCTCTTATAGGCGGACTACCTCCGGCCTTGCGAGCACTCTTGTCAGCGGTAGGCATAGTCGCTCTGCTCACGTGGGTAATCATGCCGTTACTGGCGAGAATCCTCAAACGTTGGTTGCACCCCATTTGACATGGAGGTACCTATGAACGCACTTGAACTGATTCTGTATAACGGGAAAATTACTACCCTCGACAGTGCCCATCCTCAGGTTTCGGCTGTCGCCATGGCTGGTGGACGCATAACAGCCATGGGCGGAGAGGAACTTCTCGGAACTGCCAATGATAAAACACAGCGGATCAACCTTAAAGGTCGGCGAGTCATTCCAGGGCTCAACGATTCGCATATGCATGTGATCCGCGGCGGTCTTAGTTACAATGCTGAGTTACGGTGGGACGGTGTTCCCTCTCTTGCAGACGCCTTACGAATGCTGAAAGAGCAGGCGGAACGAACACCTCCGGGCCAATGGGTTCGGGTCATAGGCGGCTGGAGCGAATTTCAGTTCGCTGAGCGTCGTATGCCCACGATCGAGGAAATAAACGCTGTCTCACCTGATACGCCGGTTTTTGTCCTCCACCTATATTGCCGCGGAATGTTGAACAAGGCTGCTTTACGAGCTTGTGGCTATACGAAGGACACCCCGAATCCTCCCGCCGGTGAAATCCAGCGCGACGCGAATGGCAACCCCACGGGTCTCCTCATTGCCCGTCCCAACGCCTGTATTCTTTACGCCACCGTCGGCAAGCAACCGAAGTTGCCACCCGAACATCAAATGAATTCTTCGCGCCACTTCATGCGCGAGTTGAATCGCCTGGGCCTCGCGAGTCTGGTAGATGCAGGCGGCGGATCGCAAATCTACCCGGATGACTACAAGATTATTGAAGAGCTACACAAGCGGGGCGAAATGACCGTCCGCATGGCCTACAACATTTTCACGCAAAAGCCCAAAGAGGAGAAAGAAGATTTTCTACATTGCATGAAGCTCACCGCGCCAGGCAACGGCGACGATTTCTACCGCTGCAACGGCGCTGGAGAAATGCTGGTTTATTCGGCTGCAGATTTCGAAGATTTTCTGGAACCCCGGCCCGACCTCCCGTCCAGCTTGGAGAAAGACCTGAAAGAAGTCGTTTCGCTTTTGGTCGCAAACAAATGGCCGTTCCGGATTCATGCGACCTATGACGAAAGCATCTCGAGCATGTTGAACGTGTTCGAAGAGGTGAACCGCGAAATCCCCTTCACAGGAACAAAGTGGTTCTTCGATCATTGCGAAACCATCTCCGATCGCAGTCTCGAACGCGTCAAAGCGTTGGGGGGCGGCATTGCCATTCAGGATCGTATGGCCTTTCAGGGGGAGTACTTCCTGGACCGTTATGGGAAGCAGGCGGCGGAACGGACTCCTCCCGTTCGAAAAATGCTCCAGATAGGCATTCCCGTGGGTGCGGGCACCGACGCAACACGTGTGGCAAGTTATAACCCCTGGCTTTCTCTTTACTGGCTCGTTTCTGGGAAAACCATCGGCGGCACCGCGCTCTATCCCGAGGCAAACCGTTTAAGCCGGGAGGAAGCATTGAAGCTCTATACCCAGGGCAGCAGTTGGTTTTCAGGTGAAGGCGGCAAGAAAGGGGCAATCGCCATCGGCCAACTGGCGGATGTCATTGTTCTAACCGAAGATTACTTTTCCGTGCCGGAAGAGAAAATCAAGGGAATTGAATCTGTCCTTACCATTGTTGACGGGAAGATTGTTTACGGTGCTCAGGAATTTCGGCACCTCGGCCCGGCATCGCTGCCCGTGCTGCCGGAATGGTCACCCATAAAGGTTTATGGCGGGTATGGTGCGCCATTAGATGCCCGCAAGGCTGCTCACGCCGGCATCCCGGTTCTCCAGCACCAGCATACCGCTGAATGCCATTCCCACCGCTGTCTCCATGCTGCCTATCAACTCTTGGTCGGCACCAAGACTGGCGTTCCCCGCTACAGTGATCTCTGGGGTCTGGGCTGCGACTGCTTCGCATTCTAAGTACAGGACGGGCAATGAGAGATGTACGGGACAATCGGCCTTAACATCTTTGTTAAATTTGTCCGTATATCTTTTGTAATCGTGGTTGGGATCCTTATTTCTCGGGTGAATCCATGGTTTGCCGATGGGCAACAGTTGCCCTCACCCCCGCCATACCAGCAGCTTAGATACGAAGAAGATTACAGCTATCTGCGTGATCCAACCCGTCGCACAGATCTGTGGGATATCATCAAATATATCCCTTTCAATGACAAGGGTGACTGGTACCTCTCGGTGGGCGGCGAAGTAAGAGAGCGATACGCATACTTTCACAATTCGTTGTGGGGCCAGGAGTCCCAAGATAAAAACGGCTACCTTCTTCAGCGCTACATGCTGCATACCGATCTTCACTTTGGCCCAAATTTCAGTTTCTTCGGTCATCTTAAGAGCGGACTTGAAGACGGAAGGAAGGGGGGCCTCGGCCGTCGGATGAAGACAATCTCGACGTGAACCAAGCCTTTCTGGATGGGATGTTAGGGTTCAGCAATGATACCTCACTCACGCTGCGTGTAGGGCCTCAAGAAATGGCTTATGGCTCCTCTCGCTTCGCATCGTTCCGGGAAGGTCCCAATGTACGGCAGAGTTTCGATGGACTCCGAATGATTCTGAATACAGGTGCTTTGCGTGTCGACGGTTTTGTCACCAGACCTGTCGAGACCGACCCTGGTTTTTTCGATGACGGCCCGGACCGCACGCGTGCCTTCTGGGGAGGTTATGCCGTAAGGGAACTTCCCTTCCTTCCAAAGGGGAACATCGATCTCTATTACCTTGGCCTCCTCCGCAAAGAAGCGGAATTCGATCAGGGGACCGCTCGTGAGTTCCGCTACTCAGTAGGAATGAGGCTGTGGGGCCGTAGAAAAAGAAAAAGAGTTATGGAGTCAGTCGATTATGGGGTCAGGCTTCGGTAATTGCGTGCTCAGCGAAGGGCAGCGCTTTCTAACGGGTGGAAGTCCTGTCATGATAGAAGTCAGAGCCATGTAGCTTGGATGGCAGAGGGAAGGGGAAATGCTTCCTTCTGAAGCCCATCGACAAAGTCCCGTAAGGCGGGATGAGCAACTATCCAGGTGGTAACTTACGTGAACGTAGAAGTAGCCTCGTAATTGCCAAGTTCCACTGGCCGAGCCAGTAATTACCTGGCGAAGGCAGAATCCTATTCCTAAGACTGGCTGAAAGGGAAAAGGGCGGTGGCGGGGTAGCAGCGGCGACATGGATAGAGAGAGGCGCTGTCAACTGGGGAAGCCCTCCTCGTCCCTGACGGAAACGGCAGGAGAAAAGTAGGTCCTATAAGTTGAAAGAGGAAATGGACTGACAGGCGAGAGGGTGGCGGATGAGTCTGTAGTAGCGAGGAGGGTAAGGACAACACAACCTTACCGGAGCGAAGGGGCTCTGCTGTATCTTGGGTCTTTCGACGGAGGTGAGGCAGGGGAGAATGATAAAAGCTTCCATCAGGCTGCAGGAACTGAGGCGAAAGATATACAGCAAAGTGAAGACCGAGAAGGACTGGAAGTTCTGGGGGCTGTACTGTCATCTCTCGAAGAAGGAAGTTTTGAAAGAAGCCTACCGGTTAGCCAAAGCAAACAGCGGGGCACCTGGGATCGATGGCAAGACATTTGAAGAGATCGAGACCGAGGGAGTGGATGGATTTCTGGAAGGGATCAGACAGGAACTGGGGATTATACAACGACTACCAGATCCGATATCTCTCTCCGAAAGCGGCTCCAAGTCGATAGGTGTATAGACTTTGTTGCGAAGAGAACAGGAAAGCCGTATGAGGGGGCGAAGCTTGACCGAAGGGAAACAAACCTCACGTACGGTTTGAGGTGGCAGGGGATGGAGAAGTGCTATGGAGAACCTAAACGGGCACGAAACTGTAAACGGTGGACACGGCCAAGGGGACACCTAAAGTAACTCGCCATTCCTTGACCCTACCGGTATTGACGTGCAGGTTGTTTTTTTTTGGCTCGTCGACCTCGTATTCATTTCCCCGGTGGTCTTTACCATGTGATCAGTCGGGGAACCGTAGACAGGGGATATTTGGCGATGAAAAGTGGGCTTCTTTTTCGACCTTGATCAGCAAAAATTTCTTGCTGTTTTTTCTTTCTGGGTATATGGTATCCGGAAAAAGGAGACCCCGTAAGAAAGGGTGGGTTTCAACCACACTCAATAAGGAACTGATGCATTCTCGTTATACCATCCTCAGTATAAATGTTGGGGTTTTCTAACGGGGTAAAGGGCTAACCATGTTTGAGTTAAACGAAGAACAGAAGCTCATTCAAAGAAGCGTCCATCAATTTGCAAAAAAGGAGTTGAGTCCTCAGGCAGCCCATTGGGATGCCTCTGAAGAGTTTCCATGGGAGAGCGTCAGGAAGATGGCGGAAGTGGGACTTACAGGACTCCGTCTGCCAGCGGTTTATGGCGGCTCAGGAACCGACCTGATCACTTGCGGGGTCGCATTTGAAGAGGTAGCTCGATTCGACCATAACTGCGCCATCATCCTTTGCGGCTCGAACATCACGGGAAGGATAATGCTCTATGCCTCTGAAAAACTAAAATCGACCCTCATGCCCGAGATGGCAAAGGGAAGATATATTATGGCATTCGGAGCCACAGAGCCGGACGCTGGTTCTGACATCCGGGCGATCAGGGCGGTTGCAAAGCTTCAGAAGGACGCCTACATTGTGAGCGGTGAGAAATCGATGATCACCTTTGCCGGAGTAGCCCATGGATATATCGTCCTCGTCAAAACAGAAATGGAGGGCGTCGAGGGTATCAGTTCTATTTTTATCGAAAGGGATCGGCCGGGGATCGATATCCAACGGCTTCAGGGTTTTGGCTGGAGAGCCTCCCAGTGGGGGAATGTTGCTTTTATTGAAGTGAAAGTTCCGGTTGAAAATCTGATCGGGGAAAGAAATAATGCTCTATCGATGCTCAAAGCCACCGTACAGGAGCAGAGGGCTCTTACAGGTCTCATTGCTCTGGGCACGGCGAGAGAAGCCTTTGAAGAGGCAGTTAAATATGCAAAGATTCGCAAGGTTTTTGGAAAGCCGTTGGGAAAGTTTGAAGGAATCCAGTTCAGGCTGGCTGAAGATCATACCTCACTTGAGGCGGCAAGACTTTTATGCTATCAGGCCCTCTCTCTGATCGAAAAAAAAGCGGATGAAGCCTCTGTCTGGGCTGCCATGGCAAACCTCATCGGAGGAGAGACGGCCTTTAGGGTTGTCAATAACGCCATGGATGTGTACGGGGGGTTGGGATATTCAAGAGAGCTTCCCTTTGAGCGGCACCTGAGAGATGTTAAGGCGATGCAGATTGCGAATGCCACTTTAAAGATGGAGATCGGTCAGGGCCTTTTTGGAAAAGAATATCTTCCCTGCGCTTAAGCAGGAACAACCCTATCAGCAAGAAGATTTGTTGCAATTGAGAAAGGAGGCACACAATGGTCAGAATTCAAAAGGTGGTTGTTCTGTTTGTAATCATTGCATTCAGTGTAACTGCGGTTGGGTGCTTCACCATTCGGGTAGGAGGCAAAGGTGAGTTAGCTCCCAGCACAGAAAAGGGGACAAAGATAGCCGAAAAGAGAATCTGGTACGCCCTTTGGGGATTGGTTCCACTCGGCGATAACTCCACTGATTCGTTGATTCCTGAGACCGCCAAAAAGGTAAGGGTGGAAACAAAGTATACCTTTGTGGATGCCCTGATCAATATATTCACGATTATCTTATCGGTAGAAACCTTTAAAGTCGAAATATATGAAGTAAAATAATAACAATAAGTTAGCGGACGATTCAGCGCCATCGGAGATGTGTATGGAGAAGAGAAATGCGCATCGAATTATATTCTTTCCATTTCTTGTCAAATTTCCCATAAGATCAATAAGTTAACACAGCCTTCTTTTCTTCTCAAACAACCCTGGTATCATGGATTTTAGGCGCTTTAGTTATTATATTTCATTTGAAGGTTTATTTGGAGCGGAGGGAGGTGTGATTTATGAGAAACCTAATTTTCATAGGAATTTCAGCTGCGCTGCTCCTGATGCCGTCATTCGTTTTTTCTCAAACGGAACAGATAGCAACAGGGGCTCCCCCTATTGCACAACCCCTTGTCCGGGAAGGTGATTTGGCAATAAAGTTAGTGGAGGCCCTCAAGATCGGCACAGCCAAAAATGAAGCTGAAGCTGAGACCATGCTGGGTTCTTCAGGCATTGCGCCCCAAAACGGGTGGATTGCCGACTATCCAGTCACTCCTGATATTATTGGAGAATTGCAGAGCGCCATTGGTAATGCAGCAGAGACCGGAAAGCTTTCAATGGAAAAGGACGAAGCCTTAAAAGCATTCCAAGATCTTTTGGCCAGTCTTGATCTGCCTATTGTGGCCGATACTTCGGGGAGTTACACCGAAAGTGAACCACGAAAAAACTATGGGCGCTACACTGATCAAACCGTGATCAATAATTATTATTACACGGAAGGCCCGCCGGTGGTTACTTATTACCCGCCGCCGTGGGATTACTATTACCTCTACTCGTGGGTCCCTTGGCCATTCTGGCACCATGGGTTCCCCTTCCACGGATTCTTTGTCCTCAGTCACTTCCACAGACCTATTTTCTTGCACAAGAAGGTTGTTGTAGTTTCTAATAGGGTGTTCGACCCTGTTAACAAAAAGGTCTTCGTCGTGGATCCTGTTCAAAGAGGTGCGGGGAGGGTTCCAAATGTTGAGATCAATAGAACCGGGACATCCGGGTTTCATTCTGTTGATGCAAGAAGAGGCGCTGCTTCAATCATTGAGCGCAGTCGTGAGCGAACACCAGGCCCTGGAAATGGGATGACTGTTAGCCCCTCCTCTCCAAGGGGCCGAGGTGAAGGTTCAGTGAGGCAATCGATCCCTGATCGGCCAATGGAGAGGGAGCAGTCCGGGACAGGAGGACGCGGTTCGAGCGACAGGGCTTTTAGCCGGCAGGGGAATGTTGCTCCCCGCAACGAAATGAATTTTCAGAGGCCGTCTATGCCCCCGGAGAGGTCTTCCAGGGGCCCGGAAAGGGGGATTGAAAACTTCTCCCGTCAACCCTCGATGAACGGTGGCGGATCCACAGGCCGCGGACGTTCTGAAAGAACCTTTAACGCCCCCGGTAGAGGCAGCGGAGGGTCTTTTAGCGCACCTCCTATGAGCAATAGAGATTCTTCAAGAGAGGTTCGTTCAGGAAGGCCCTCAGGGAGAATTTCAGAGGGATCGGGAGGGGGCAACAGAGGGTCATCCTTTCATGGCTCATCAGGAAACCGCGGCGGCGGCTGCCGGGGGCGCTGTTAACCTGTGACGGAATACCGGAATAATGGAATATTGGAATAATGGAACGATGGAATATCGAACAAAACCAAAAAGAAAAACTTTTTTCACACATTATTCCATGTTTCCACCTTTTTCCTTGAAAGGCAGGGTGGCGATCATTATATTCGGATTAAGAGAGGCTGAATTGGAGGTGAGTTAAATGAAACTTTCTTGTGATAAACGTTGTAAGTTAATAAGGACGTTAGCGAACCTCAGGTGCCCGGGGTGTTTTGGCGTAGAAGTTAATCCTGAAACAAAGGGCGGATGTGGCTGCAAATTATCCATCAATCCCGGGAGAATATGGGGATGGGAGTAGTCTCCCATCGTCAGTAAGAAAAGCGAAGGAACCTTCCAATAATTTTGCATTCTCCTATAAATATGTGTCCTTCCTGAAAATTTCCCCAAAATTATCTTTAATCACATTCTTTTTTGAAAACAAATTTTACATGACGACTACGTCACCGACGAACAATGAAAATATGGCTAAGTCCCCTCCCCCTTGATGCCTGCCTGCGCGAAGCCGCTTCGGCGAAGGCAGGGGGGGAGGGTGAGGGTGGGGGTGAATAATTGATTTTTTACCCCCTCACCTCAATCCTCTCCCGCCAGGGGAGAGGAGGTATTTTCAATCTAATTCAAAAGACAAAACATTGCAAATGTTCCGATGAATTATTATTTTTATATTCAAAGGTTAAGTGGCCTTTGAAGAAAGGAGGGTCCTATGAGGAGCTTATTCATAAAATTAACGGCCATTGCAATGGTATTTTGCATCGTCAGCACCGCATCTTATCTCATATCCGGGAGCCCTTCATAGTTTCACCAGCCCTGAGGCGGATGAATTGGGAAAGAGGTTTGGGATGGCCATTGCGTATAACCCGGAGGCCGATAAAAAATCGTGGGATGAACTGAAGGTGTTTTTGAAAACGATTTTTAAAAATTAGCCGGAAAGGGTTCCATTGAAATGGAAGAGTTCATTAATCCTAACAGTGGATTTTTTTTCGTCATTCCCGTGCTTGCGAGCCAGAGCGCTTCAGCGCGCAGGCGTGAAAACGGGAATCCAGAATGTCTAAAGGCTTTAAAAACCCAACTGGATACCCGCTTTCGCGGGTATGACGGACGGGGCGCCAGCACTTTTTTTGTTGATACAGCCCCGTTCTTTCTAAAAGAGTCGCTATAGCGTTAAGGATTCAATAAAATTGCGACATTGACTCTTGTGCCCGGGTGGAGAGATGAGCGACCCAATCATCTTCTGGAATGGAAATATTTTCACCATGAATTCCTACGGCCATAAGGCCGAGGCTCTGGTGGTTGCAGATGGAAAAATCCTCAAGGTAGGAACGAATAAGGAAATCCGAAGATTATTTGGAGATCAGTGGAAATCCGTTGATTTACAAGGAAAGACCGTCCTCCCGGGATTTATCGATTCCCATGTTCATTTCATGGCGACAGCGATCACCGCTGTGGGTGTCGATCTCTCGGAGGCGAAGAGTATTGAGGAGATTCTCGCAAAGGTTGAGGAGAGAGTCAGAGCGACCCCCCGGGGAGAATGGGTCTTTGGCTATTTCATCACGCATCTTTCCGACCGTGGGATGCCCACCCGATTCGACCTCGACAGGGTTTCGACCCATCACCCGATCAGACTGACCCATCGCAATGGACATCTCTGTTCGATGAATACGAAGGCCCTTGAAATTCTCGGCGTTCCGAAGGAACTCGATGGGATTGAAAAAGAGTCAGGAGAGATGACGGGTGTGATCCGCGACCCTGCCATTCAGGTCCTTCCTCATCCGGGACTGGCCATGAGCGAGGAGAGGAAACGTGATGCCTTGAAACTTGCTTCCCGATTGGCCGCGGAGAAAGGAGTAACGACCCTGCATGCTTTGGATGGAGGCACAAGGAATACCGGCGCCATCGAATATCTTCGAAGTGTTGAGGATGACCTGTCTGTAAAACTCGTCCTTTACAACCAGACCACGGAGATTCAAGAAGTCCTGGAGAGCGGACTTCCAAGAATAGGCGGGTGTATTTGTGCGGATGGGGCTTTTGAATCCCACACAGCAGCTCTTTTTGAACCCTACGAGGATGAGCCTGACCATTACGGGACACTCACCTATACCCAGAAGGAGATGTCCGATTTTATTCTTCAGGCCCATCGACACGGTTTTCAGGTGGCGATTCACTGTGAAGGGGACCGGGCGATTGAACAGGTCCTCTTCTCTTATGAAAGCGCCTTGAGGCGTTTTGACAGAAATGATCATCGTCACCGGATTGAACATTTTGAAATCCCTACCGAGAACCAACTGGAGAGAGCGGCCAAGGCCGGCATTGTTGCGGGAATGCAGCCTGCCTTTCTGCCTTTTTTCTTTTTCAGGGGCGGCGTAGAAAGATACGAAGCTTTTTTGGGCAAAGCAAGGGTGAAGAGGATCCATCCTTACCGGACCATGCTCTCCCATGGAATCCTCATGACAGGCGGATCGGACAGCCCTGTCACAAAGATCGATCCTCTTCTGGGGATATCGGCTGCAGTAAACCACCCCCATTCTGATGAGCGGTTGCCTGTTTTAGAGGCGATCAAACTGTTTACCATCAACGGAGCGAAATCTGCCTTTGAAGAGAACGTGAAAGGAAGCATTGAGGCCGGAAAAGCAGCCGACCTCGTTGTCCTGTCGGAAGATCCCGGTTCCGTTCATCCGGATAAAATCGAATCGATCTCGGTTGAAATGACACTCGTAAACGGAGAGGTCGTTTTCTCCGGGAATTAAAAATTGAAAAATTCTTAAAAAGTCGTCACTCCGGTGAAAACCGGAGTCCAGGGAATTCTTAACCAATTCAAAACACTGGATTCCCCCGTATCAAGTACGGGGCAGGCTTATCAAGTCTGGAATGACTTAACCAGGGCCCATGAGATTTCCATTTTTGAAGAAATTCTTTATGAATAGGTCCATTGTTGAATAGACATTTGCTTCGTCTTGTCATTTTTGGCTCCACCAGGAATCCAGCCCCGCTGCCAAGCAATTTCGATAGGTTTACTGTAAAGGAGGAAGATATGGATCAAGATCAACTGGCTGAGGTGATCCGGCGGAGACTCAAATTGGACGATCAAGATTGGACGATCATCAAAGAGACTCCAAAATTTCAACGCTTATTTAAGAATGCTGTTGAGGCGTCGAAGTACCGATTGGTAGCAGAAGTGATCGATTCGAAAGGGTGTCAATCGGGACATGTCGCCGGACAGAAACTTATTTTCGATAATTCGGGCAATCTGTTGACAAAGGAGAGTCCGGATCGCGTCTGCTCTTTTCTGATGCCCAACCTCACCGTATTGATCAATGCCTTTTTTGAGAACTTGATGAATGGCCGGGATCCGAATGAGGTGATGTTTAACACCACGGGCTGTTTTGACACGGGTCCTCAGTGCGGCGGATGGGGACACGTGGTCGTGAAAATGACGGCTATACCTAAACTTTAAGCAAAGATATTTAAAATTTTCTCCCTCTCTCCAACGGGGAGAGGGAAGGGGTGAGGGAGTGGACACCGATGAGAAAAGTTACCGATATGAAAGAGAATGGTCGGAAAGAATTGGAGAAGATGTTCAAAAAACATGGCTATTACGACTTTAAATGGATCAATCCGAAAAACATCGTTGTGGCTCAGTGGGCCCGGATGAAGTGTATGTTCGGCTGTAAAAACTATGGAAAATGCGGCACCTGCCCACCGAATACCCCTTCAGTGGCAGAATCTAAAGAATTTGTTCGGGGGTATAAAGCCTGCGCGGTTTTCCATTTCACCCAAAAAGTAAAAAGACCCGAAGACCGTTTTGCCTGGACAAGGCGGGTTAATTCAAACCTTCTGAAACTGGAACGGGAGGTCTTTCTTTCAGGATACTACAAGGCTTTTCTCCTGTTTATGGATTCCTGTAACCTCTGTACATCCTGCCCCGGCATAAGGCAACTGTGCAAGAACCCAAAAATGTCGCGGCCCACTCCTGAATCCATGGCTATGGATGTTTTTGCTACGGTTCGAAAGATCGGTTACCCAATTGATGTTCTTTACGACTATTCCCAAGAAATGAACCGCTACGCCTTTCTCTTGATCGAGTAGGAATAAGAGTAAGCTTACACCTCCAAAACTCGGAACCTAAAATAGAAACCTGAAATAGGATTGACAATCTTCACTTATTGTAATACAATATGTATCACATAAACGAAAAGGGGTGATGATGAATGCCTCTCAGTGTGCGTCTCGATAAAAAGACCGAATCTTTACTTGAACAGACTGCTTCGACACTTAAGACCAGCAAAGCCGAGGTGATCAAACAATCTCTTTCAGATTACTGTGCCCGTGTTCTCACAGAAAGGCGAAAGCGACCTTATGATCTCATTAAGGATTTGATAGGGAAAGATGGAAGTGGTAGAGGTGATCTTTCCGGAAGAAGTGAAGAAATTCTGAGGGAAAGGTTCAGGAGGAAAACTTGATCCTTATTGATACGGGTCCTATTGTGGCTTTCTTCGATAAGGACGATCGCTATCATGCCGTCTGCGTTGAAATCCTCAAAGAGATAAGAGAACCTCTCATTACCACATGGCCTGTCCTTACAGAATGCTTCTACTTATTGAACTTTTCTTGGGAAGTTCAGGATAGTCTATGGCTATTCATTCAAAGAGGGGGAATCAAAATTTATCCCATAGAAAAAGAGTTTCTTATTCGGTGCCATGAGTTAATGAAACAATATCACGATCTACCCATGGATTTAGCCGATGCAACCTTAGTGGCGCTTGCAGATTTCCTCCAGGTTTTCAAAATATTCACCCTCGATCATAAGGATTTTTCTATTTACCGGTTCAAACAAAAAAGACGATTTACACTGATTCCCTCAAAAATATAACTTTGCTGTAGCCACTTTACGCTCACTTTTTGCGATTGACATATTCTTGATTAACTCTATGCCCCATGCTCTTTGCCCTATGCGGGTTTTAATAGTCGGACACGGATGACGGTCACGGACACGTTTTTAATGGTTGACATAAACCTACCCTTGGTATATTCTGTCTGTGCACCAGGTGAGGCACAAAAGGAAATATCAATGCATTTAGGTAGAGGGGGCTTTGGAGAGGATGAAACAATTCAACTTAGTCAACAACGTCCCAACCGCCTTCTCAAGGTTGCCTGGTCCCCAATTTCGTTGACATTTGAGATGTGGGCTGCAGGAGGCTTTAAGGGAGCCTGAAAGCTTCCTATCACATTGACCAATTTTCAGAGGCAAGAGGGTCAGGTCTTGCAATAAAACAATTTAGGACAAAGAGATTGAACGAGATGATTGCGTTTTGCAGGTTGAGGTGTCATGAATGTGGGCCATTCTTAGGGTAAAAGGAATTGGGGTGATCCATAACCCAAAGAAAGGAGTTAGACATGGCTGCGAAGAAAATTTTGATGATTGTTGGGGATTTTGTGGAGGATTATGAGGTAATGGTTCCTTTTCAGGCATTGCTGATGGTCGGGCACACCGTCCATGCCGTCTGTCCTGGGAAGAAGGCTGGTGAGAGGGTTCGGACAGCGATCCATGATTTTGAGGGGGACCAGACCTACAGCGAGAAGCCCGGCCACAATTTCACGCTGAACGCAACATTTGATGAAGTCAAACCGGAGGCTTATGACGCCCTAGTGATCCCTGGTGGACGCGCGCCGGAATACATTCGTCTGAATGAAAAGGTGCTTGAGGCAGTTCGTCACTTTGCCAAGGCGAATAAGCCCATTGCTGCCATTTGCCATGGCGCGCAAGTCCTGGCGGCGGCGGGAGTGATTGCGGGCAAGGCATGTTCAGCTTATCCGGCAGTAGGACCCGATGTAAAAACTGCGGGCGGTAAGTACGTTGACATACCAGTGGATAAGGCTCATGTGGATGGCAACCTTGTCACCGCACCTGCCTGGCCAGCCCATCCTGACTGGTTAGCCAAGTTTTTGAAAGTGTTAGGCACAAAAATCGAACCATAGGGAGGTTTCCCTTAAGCCCCAGATGATCATCACTGTTTGATCATTATTTAAGGAAATTAAAGTATAGCCACGACTCACATCAGTTTACCATACTGACTTCTAATCAGGTGTGTCTTTTTTCTTGAGGAACGCCATTTCACAGGCAAGAGCGGCAAGAAGGAAAAAGAGGCAGATCAGATAAGGGATACGGAGGTTAAAAAAGTGGGCACCGAGGCCGCCGAGGATGGGTCCTATGAGAGCCCCTATGCTTAGAATGGATTCATGAAAGCCGGTCCCCTTTCCTTTCTGTGTTGAGAGCCGAATGGCGTAAAGGAGACTTGAGTAGTAGGTGACACTGGAAGAGAGACCGATCAAGATGAGGGCCAGGGCAAAGAAAAAAGGAGAGCTGGTAAAGTAGATCATCAAAAGTCCCCCTGCAACAACTGCCTGAGCGCCGAACAGGTAACGCCTGCGAAAGTGCCAGAGTTCGCTTCCCCGAAGAAGCAAGAAACCTAAAAACAGAGAAAATCCAAGACAACCGATGAGCAAGCCGACCATCTGGGGGCCGCTCCCGAGTTCTCGAGCCAGCTTAGGAAACTGGTATCGTGCATTTCCAAGAATGAACCAAGACATGAAGTTGGCGATCCAGGCAGAATAGAGAAAGTTCTTGTGCTAGGTCTGTATAGGGATTTCTGATAGGGCTTCTTTCCCTTTCACTTTACCGGGCCGGTCATAGATAGACCTACAGATCAACAGGAACAACACGAAGGAGAGGATAGCGGCAAAGAAAAAAGGAAGCCTTGGATGAAAGCCGAAAAGAAGCCCTGAGATGATTGGACCCACAAGATGGGAGGCTGTCCATGCCATGTTCATGGTTCCGATATCCCTGGCCAGGCTTCCCTCTGTTTGAAGGTCCGCCACCCACGCCTGAAGGGAAGGCCAGAATAGAGAGAGGCAGAGTCCGTTAAGGCCGGAGAGGAGAAGGATGACGCCGATGTGGTTCGTCATCGCTGCAAACAGGCATGACATAGTAAAGAGTAAGGGACCAAGCAGGATGAGCCTGCGGCGCCCGAACCGGTCAGATAAAGGACCCATGCGGTGGGCCAGAACCATGTGGACCGCTGCTGTAATACCTCCCACCAAACCAAGCTGAACGGGATTTGCCTTGAACTCAATCAGTAAAAGGGGAGCAGCGAGGTAGTATCCACTTAAGACGAGGTCCATTCCAAAGGGAGCGACCCGAATCATCAAACGTTCATCAATCCGAAACATAGAAGCGTAATATCTCCATTGCTAAAAAGAAACTTGCCATTCTTTATGTTGTCAATAACCTCACCCTCAATTCCGTGTCAATAGGGAATCCCTCTGTTTCGGGTATTTTTATGATGGGTAAGGTTTTGGGTTGATTTAATATTTACGTTAAGGAACAGAATGATGAATATTACAAGTTAGATTGGGATTTTGGGTTAGGCTTTGCAATAGGACAGGATAAGAGGGTAGGGATGACCGACCCAAATTCCGATTTAGAAATTGTCATTGCGAGGGAACCGAAGCAATCTCGGCCTTTTCTTTGAGATTGCCACGGTCGACGCGACCTCGCAATGACCCATTGGGGAAAGGGTTCCTGCTCCTAAATCGGAATTTGGGACTGATTTCCTTCTTGACACCACACACTATTTCCCAGTTATAGTCGCTTGAAAAGCGATAATAAAGGGAATCTTAAATTCCAGGATATAATTTTTCCTTAATAAGGAGTTGAAACCAATATGACCACTGTTGCTTCATCAGCGCTTCATGTCCCTCAATCACGCATCCGTGAGTTGGCAGATATTGCAATGAAAATGGAAGGTGTCCTTAGATTATATTTCGGAGAGTCAAACCTTCCCACACCGGAATACATCAAACGTGCTGCCTCAAAAGCAATTGAGGAAGGGTACACATTCTATACTGAAAATGGCGGCTTACCCGGCTTACGCCAGGATTTAGGCAAATACTACCAGAGAGTCCATGGAGTAAAGCTCGATCCTCAATCGGAAATCGTCGTAACCTGCTCCGGCGTGCAAGCCCTAAATGTGGCAATCCGTTGTGCCCTCAATCCAGGAGATGAGGCGATTGCGCTTACACCGGCTTGGCCGAATGGCTGCGCAATCATCCGGATGTACAATGCAGTCCCCGTTGAAATTCCCCTGGCTCTTCGTCACAACCGCTATGCGGTTGACTTTGCTGCCCTTAAGGCTGCTCTGACCCCCCGTACCCACCTTTTGGTCTATACCTCGCCTTCGAATCCACTCGGGTGGGTTGCTACAGAAGAGGAACAGACAGGGCTCTTGGAATTTGCTCGTCGTCATGACCTATGGTTGCTTGCAGATGAGGTCTATGATCGTCTTTATTATCGAAATTCAGAGCTTGGAATCGCTGCGCCTTCGATTTTGTGTAGGGCTAACCGAGATGATGCGTTGATCGTGGTTCAGTCCTTCTCAAAAGCCTATTGCATGACTGGCTGGCGGGTCGGCTGGCTGGTCGCACGCCATGATGTTGGTGAAAAAGCAGGGCAACTCAATGAATTCATTGTCTCCCATGCAGCCAGCTTTGTTCAGCGGGCGGCTCAAATCGCCCTGGCCCAAGGGGAAGAAGAACTGAAGAAGATGCTTGTTCGCCTTAAAGAAAACCGGGACTTCTGTCTCACTGCCCTCCGTCAAATTCCAGGAGTAACGGTTCCCTCCCCTGATGGGGCTTTCTACCTTTTCCCCAAAATTGAAGGGCTAAAAGATTCTTTTGCCTTCTGCAGAAGGCTTCTGGAGGAGACTCGAGTTGGATTGGCCCCAGGAGTGGCTTTCGGAGCCGGTGGTGAAGGATCGGTCCGAATCTGTTATGCTGCAGAACGTAGTATTCTTGAACAAGCCATGGAGAGATTAGCCCACTTTCTCACTCACTCCTGGAAGAGTTAGTCGCTAAATCTTCACGTGTTATTTTTATAAAAATAGGTGGTGCTTCATCTTATTTACTCCCGAAAGTGATCAAAAGCATTGACAAATAGGATAAAAATGGTATAATTATTATCCAATTATGGAATTTGAATACGATGAGGTTAAAAGCAAAAGAAACAAAGAAAAACACGGAATTGATTTCGTGGAGGCTCAACTTCTTTGGGACGATCCTGAAAGGATGGAAATCCCGGCAAAAACTGAGGATGAACCCAGGTACGTAGTTATTGGTAAAATTGCCGAAAAACATTGGTCAGTGATCGTTACCTACAGGGAGAATAAGACAAGGATCATATCCGCGCGCCGATCACGCAAGGAGGAGATAGAATTTTATGAAGGCTAAAGAAATAGATAAGAAGTTTGATAAGGGGGAGGATATTTCGAAGTATTTGGATCTCTCTCGTGCATCCAGACCTGGCCGTGACCAGAGAAGGGTGAATGTAGATTTACCTAAATGGATGATTGAAAGTTTGGATAAAGAAGCCAGCCGGCTTGGGGTAACGCGGCAATCGATTATTAAGGTTTGGATAGCTGAAAGAATTCAAAAGGTACAGGCCTAAATCATTCCCGGGACCATGTAAGAATCTATTAGCGTTACCTTCCGAAGAGGTGGTTGGTGGCGAAGTCAGGATCGCTGGTCAAATTGACCCCTAACTTTCGCAGACCGGCTTCGTCGCCAGGAGTTGGGATGTGAGTCATATGAACCTCACATCCTGATAATTCTTTCAGTTTTTCAACTGCCATCTGGGCGGCGGGATTCATGGTGGCACTGATGCTGAGGGCAATCAGCGTTTCCTCCAGATCGAGACTGACCATTTTCCCTTTCAGTACGTCCTTCTTGAAATGGCTGATTGATTCCATAATATTCGGAGGCAGAAGATGCATGGTATCAGGGATGTTTGCTAAATGTTTAACCACATTAAGAACTAATGCTGAGGCCGCATGCATCAGAGGTGAGTTCTTTCCCGTGACGATGGTGCCGTTCCCCAACTCGATGGCGGCGCCACAATAGATGCCTTCATTCCCTTTGCCATTCTTTTCAGCGTCTATAGCCGCCTGTCTTGCCGGTTGCACGACGATTCGATCTTTGGGTGTTGCCTCCAGGTCTTCCAGCAAGAGTTCCACTCTCTGGACGGTCTCTTTATCGACAAATCCAATGGCATATTCACAGGCATATCTGAAATACCGCCGGATAATCTCCTGGATCGCAGCTTTCCTCACTGCCTCATCATCAATGATTCCAAATCCAGCCCGATTGACACCCATATCCGTGGGAGACTTATAGAACGAGTGCTCTCGAGTGATCTTTTCAATAATCCGTCTGAGGACCGGAAAGGCCTCAACATCCCGGTTGTAGTTCACGGTCTTCTCATTATAGGCCTCCAGGTGAAAGGAGTCGATCATGTTAAAGTCCCGGATATCGGCTGTGGCCGCCTCATAAGCGATATTGACAGGATGCTTTAGAGGGAGGTTCCAGATGGGGAAAGTTTCAAATTTGGCGTACCCTGCGTGGTTCCCCTGCCGGTGTTCATGGTAGATCTGCGAAAGACATGTGGCCAGTTTTCCACTATTGGGTCCCGGCCCTGTGACCACAATAATGGGTTTGGTGGTATGAATATACTCATTGGCGCCGTATCCCTCATCGCTTACAATGGTATCGACATCCGTTGGATAACCTTTGGTAAATGGATGGGTGTAGACCCGGACATTTCTTCGTTCCAGCTTCTTTTTAAATACGGTGGCTGAAGGCTGATTCTCGTATCGGGTGATGACCACTCCGATCACTTCGACACCCCACTCCCTCAGATCATCGATCAATTTCAAGGCATCCGAGTCATAGGTGATGCCAAAATCGGCCCTCACCTTTTTCCGTTCGATGTCCCCGGCATAGATGCAGAGCACGACTTCGGATTTATCTCGAATCTTCTGAAGCAGGCGCATCTTTACATTGGGATCGAAGCCCGGCAATACCCGGGAGGCATGGTAATCGAATAGAAGTTTTCCGCCAAATTCGAGGTACAACTTATTGTCAAAACGGGTGACCCGTTCGAGGATCGCCGTGGTCTGCTCCGCAAGATACTTCTCATTGTCGAAGCCAATTCGTGACGGCATAGGAGTTTCTCTTTCCCCTAAAGATTTCTATCTTTTTCTTCTATGCTGAATGAAGGCATAACCCAGCAGGGCAATAGAAAAGGCAGAACAGATCCATGCGAAGACATCGCCATAAAGCGTATAGAACGTTTTTTCTTTTGATAGGCTAATCGTTCCATTCATCGCCTCTTCAGTAAAAATATCTCCCTGCTTCACAATTCTTCCCACAGGATCGATAAAAGCGCTGATCCCTGTGTTTGCCGATCTGGCAATAAAGACACGGTTTTCTATTGCCCTGAAGGCGGCTATGGAGAGATGCTGACGAGGCGCAGAGGTTCTTCCGAACCAGGCGTCGTTGGTGATCGTAACAAGAAAATCCGCTCCTTCTTTGACAAACCGGCGGCAGAGGTCCGGAAAGATGATCTCAAAACAGATGAGAACTCCAAATTTGCCCTGAGGAAGAGTGAAGTTGAAGGTCTCTTTCCCTGGTTTAAAATTTCCAATTCCTTCTCCCAGAGACCCCAAGGAGAGATATTCTCCGAGCGGAACATATTCTCCATAGGGGACAAGATGAATCTTATCATATTTCCCGATCAATTCACCTGCCGGAGAGAACATGAGGGCGCTATTATAATGATGGACCTTTCCTCTTTCTATCTTATAAGAAGGGGTTCCAAAGAGGAGGAAAGCGTTGGTCTTCTTCGGGATATCCAACACAATAGGTTGGAACTCCTTTGCGTCCTGAAAGAAGAAGGGGGTGGCTGTCTCAGGCCAGAGGATGAGGTCGGGTTTACCTTCTGCTACTTTTAGAGAGAGCCTTTCGTAGATATTCAGGGTTTCCTTCTGGAAGGATTCATCCCACTTGATGGATTGGTCGATGTTGCCCTGCACCAGGCCGATCTTAAGAGGCGGATTCTGGATCGTTTGTCGATCCACAGCGCCCATTCTCATATATCCGTAGACCAGAAAGCCCAGGAGGCAGAGAATGGTGATTGTGACCTCCCGGAGAGGAAAGGTCTTTTTCGACCATTGGAGAAGCGCCATGTAAAGGGAGGCATTCACGAGGAGGATGACGAAGGAGAGACCATAGACTCCGGTGATATCTGCCATCTGGATAAATGGGAGGTTCATATACTGGGAATGGCCTAAAGTGGCCCAGGGGAAACCGGTGAGAAAAAAAGAGCGGAGGTATTCCAGGGAGGTCCAGAGAAGGGGCGCTAAAAGAATGGTCTGCAATCCCAATCGTATCTGGATGAACCGATTCAAAAAGGTAAAAGCACCGATGAATAAACTCAAGTAGCCTACCAATAATACAAGGATGAGAACGCTTGGTATCAAATGGACGTTACCGTAAGTGTTGACGGCCACAACGATCCAATAGAGAATCCCAAGAAAGGAGATGAAGCCAGTGAGGAACCCGAGTTTAAAGCTGTCCCTTAATTCTTTTTTCTCCACTGCATAAAAAAGAGGGACGAGGGCAAACCAGGCCAGAAACTCGAGATCGAAATTGGGAAAGGAAAGGGCGATGAGAATGCCGGAAAAAAGACTCAACAAGATGTCCTTTTTTCTCATGGTTTTCATCATAAGCAATAAAAGGGTAATTTTCAAGAGGGATTTGGGAACACAATTGATGGAATCGTAAAAAGTCGTCATTCCCGTGAAAGCCTGTTTACCCCGTTAGAAATAATGCCCCGCTGCTCTGCAGTCCCGCCTTTGGCGGGATTAGATACTTACACCAGAAAGTCTGAGAATTTATCTCTAATCCCGCGATGCGCGGGAAAATGTTTCCAAAAAATCTCCCCTCCCCTCGGCGGGAGGGGATGAAGGGGAGGGGGGGACCGAATGGTCTCTATTTTGTCCACCCCC